>ERZ795041.277-NODE-277-length-19748-cov-3.662113_pt1 | contig 19748 bp, 16 predicted proteins | sample MGYA00375125_ERZ795041 | MGnify/ENA primary metagenome ERZ795041 (study PRJEB30170, sample SAMN03074214) | activated sludge metagenome | biome: Common Effluent Treatment Plant; feature: Wastewater; material: Activated sludge; isolation source: activated biomass in...
CGGTTGAGGAACAGCGCGGTCTGCGCGCCCGCGACGAGATGGGCGCGGCCATCCGCGACCTGACGCCGGCTCAATGAGAGCCCACCAGCCTTCGAGGGAGTCATGAAACGAGCACATAGGTTCGATGTCGTCGTGGTCGGCGCGGGCGGAGCGGGCCTGATGGCTGCGCGCTACGCGGCTCAGCACCCGGGCGTGTCGGTCGCGGTCGTCACGAAGCTCTACCCGACGCGCTCTCACACGGGGGCCGCGCAGGGTGGGGTCGGGGCCGCGCTCGGGAACGTCAGCGAGGATCACCCCGAGTGGCACGCCTACGACACGGTCAAGGGCGGCGACTACCTCACCGACCAGGACGTCGCCGACGTCTTCTCACACGAGGTCATCGAGGCGGTCTACGAGCTCGAGCACATGGGCCTGCCCTTCTCGCGCAACCCAGATGGCACTATCGCCCAACGGCGGTTCGGTGGCCACACCAACAACGAAACCAAGCAGCCTGTGCTGCGCTCCTGCTACGCCGCCGACCGCACCGGCCACATGATCCTGCAAACGCTCTACCAGAACTGCATCAAGAACAATGTGCATTTCTATGACGAGTTCCACGTGCTCGACCTGATCATCGAGGACGGCGCCTGCCTCGGAGTCGTCGCGTACGAGCTGGCGACGGGTGAGCTGCACACCATCCATGCGAAGGCGACCATCATCGCGACGGGCGGCAACGGCCGCATGTTCAAGGTGACCTCCAACGCGCACGCCCTCACGGGCGACCTGATGAGCATCGCCTGGCGTCGCGGCATCCCCATCGAGGACCCGGAGTTCTACCAGTTCCACCCCACGGGCCTCTACAAGATCGGAGTGCTCCTCACCGAAGGCGCGCGCGGCGAGGGCGGCATCCTCCGCAACGGCGAGGGCGAGCGCTTCATGGAGCGCTACGCGCCCACCATCAAGGACCTGGCGCCGCGCGACATGGTCAGCCGCGCGATGTACCTCGAGATCCGCGAGGGACGTGGCGCCGGGCCGAACAAGGACTACATCCACCTCGACCTGACGCACATCGACGCCCACATCATCGAGGAGCGCCTGCCCGACATCACCGAGTTCGCGCGCATCTACCTCGGCGTCGACCCCATCAAGGAGCTCGTCCCCATCCAGCCGACGGCCCACTACGCGATGGGCGGCATCCCCACGACCATCGACACCAACGTCATCGTCGACGGTGAGAACACCATCATGCCGGGCCTGTACGCGGCGGGCGAGGTGGCATGCGCCAGCCTGCATGGCGCCAACCGCCTCGGCACGAACTCGCTCGGTGACCTACTCGTCTTCGGGCGCAGGGCCGGCCGCAACGCGGCGGCCTACGCCGCGTCGACCTCGCACAGGGACCTGCCTACCGACGTGCAGGAGGTCGCACGCGAGCTCGTTCAGAAGACGAAGAGCGGCCCGCGCACGGAGCGCGTCTCGCACCTGCGCAGCGAGCTGCAAGCGACCATGATGGACAACGCCTCGGTGTTCAGGACGTCGGAGACGCTGAGCACCCAGGTGGGCATCGTCGCGGACCTGAGGGCACGCTTCGCGAACGTCGGCGTGGAGGACCGCGGCACGCTGTACAACACCGAGCTGATGGAGGCCATCGAACTGGGCTTCCTGCTCGACAACGCGCTGCACCTCGTGCACGCCGCGCTCAACCGACAGGAGTCGCGCGGCGCCCACTCGCGCGAGGACTTCAAGGAGCGCGACGACACGAACTGGCTGAAGCACACGCTGGTCCACAAGGACGGCGCAGACGGCGTGCGGATCGACTACAAGCCCGTTGTGCTCGGTCGGTACGAGCCGAAGCCGCGCGTCTACTAGGGAGCGTCATGAACATCACAGTGCGCGTCAAGCGCTTCGATCCGGAGACAGACAAGAGACCGAACTGGCAGGAATACACGCTCGACGTCGACCCGACGGAGCGCGTCCTCGACGTCCTCAACGAGATCAAGTGGGAGCAGGCTGGCAGCCTCGCGTTCCGGCGCAGCTGCGCCCACGGCATCTGTGGCTCGGACGCCATGGTCATCAACGGCACCAACCGACTGGCGTGCAAGGTGCTCGTCAAGGACCTCGGCGACACGATCACGGTCGAGCCGATCCGCGGCCTGCCTGTCCTCAAGGACCTGATCGTCGACATGGAGCCGTTCTTCGACTCCTACAAGTCGGTGCTGCCGTACTTCATCAACGACGAACAGGCACCTTCCACCGAGCGGCTGCAGAGCCCGGAGGACCGCGAGGTCTTCGACGCCACGACCAAGTGCATCCTGTGCGCGGCCTGCACCACCAGTTGCCCGGTGTTCTGGACCAACGGCCGGTACATCGGGCCCGCAGCCATCGTCAACGCGCACCGCTTCATCTTCGACTCGCGCGACACGGGTTCCAGCGAGCGCCTCGGTGTCCTCAACGGCCTCAACGGCCTGTGGCGCTGCCGCACCGCCTACAACTGCACGGAGGCTTGCCCCCGCGGCATCCCCGTGACCCAGGCGATCGAAGAGGTCAAGCGCGAGCTGCTCTTCAGGAGGGCGTGAGGGGAGCTTCAAGGCACCGGCTTCTCGTGCCGGTGCCTTAATCCGGCAGTCGCGCCACCAGCTCGACCTCGACCGAGGCACCCTTGGGAAGCCCTGACACCGCCACCGTGCTGCGTGCAGGCGGCGCGGAGGCGAACCTCGAGCCGTAGACGCCGTTGAACTCGGCGAAGTCGTTCATGTCGAGCAGGAAGCAGGTCGCCTTGACGACGTGCTCGAAGCCGCACCCGGCTGCCGCCAGCACGGCAGCCAGGTTGGTCATCACCTGCTCCGTCTGTTCTGCAACGCTCCCCGCGACGAAGCTGCCGTCGGGGCGTAGGGCGATCTGACCCGCCGTGAAGAGGAAGCCGCCGGCCTTGACGGCCTGCGAGTACGGACCTACGGCCGCGGGGGCCTTGTCGGTGGAGACGGTCGCTGTCATGGCTCAGGGTACCAGGAGCGCGACGGCGCGGCGCGGGCGTCGTGCAGGCGTCGTGCAGGCGTCGTGCACGCGTGCACGCGTGCACGAGGGCCGGGGCAACGGTCAGGGGCGCAGTAACAGGAAGAACACGATGAGCGCGAGCAGCGACACGCTGCCGAACAGCCACAGGCGGTACGGGTACAAGGGGTGGCGTTTGAAGCGCGCGATGGGTCCGTTGGCGGGGAAGCCGTCCTCGACCTGTCGGATCCCCGACAGCGTGTCGCCGATGGCCACCGTCGACACCTCGAGCGGCCGCTCGGGCAGGTCGTAGCGCTTGGCCCTGTGCGCGACGTCCTCCACCTTGAGGACGACGGCCGTGACGTTGTCGGGGCTGCCGCGCTCGTTGGCTTCGCGCAGGAGGCGCTTGACGGCTGCCTCCGGCTCGCCGGTCGCCATCACCTGCGCCATGAGCGGCTCGCTCAGCAGCATGCTCACACCGTCGCTCACGACCAGGATCACGTCTCCCGCTTCGACGCGGAAGTGCAGCACGTCGAGCCGGAAGCTCGGCGTAGCTCCGATGGCGTTGGTGATGACGTTCCTGTACCTGTGCTTGCTGGCCTCGTCCTCGCTGAGGAGGCCCTGGCGCACGCGGTCGGCCACCCAGCTGTGGTCGTCGGTCAGTCGCGTCAGGACGCCCGCCCGCAACAAGTACGCCCTGGAGTCGCCGACGTGGCCGACGAGGCCGACGTGATCGTCGATCAGGACCGCCGTCATGGTCGTGCCCATGCCGCGATGCTCGGGATGGTCGATGGCGTGGTTGTAGACCTCGACGTTGGCAGCCTGCGCCGCGCGGGCGAGCGCCACCGGCGCGTGGCCCGGCAAGCTCTCCAGGGTTTCGGTCTGGACCTCGACGGCGCGGCGGCTGGCCACCTCACCGGAGATGTGACCGCCCATGCCGTCGGCCACCACGGCCAGGGCAGGGTAGGGACCCACCGGTCCTGCGAAGTAGAAGTCCTGGTTGAGACTGCGGACGCGCCCCGGCTCAGACGCCCCCGCCGCGAGCACCCGGGTCTGCGCGTGCAGGGGCGGTTGCCGCTGGTGTGGCTGCGGCCTCGTCATGAGCGCTGTCACCTCAACGGCATGATATGCACGCGGACCGCTGTCGTGCAGGTGCAAGTTGCCACAGAGTGCCGTCGGGGACGGATGAACGCCTCGTGAGAACCGCGGGGCTGCTGGTATGCTGCCCGCCGTGCATGAGCCCGTCAGCGCCACCGACATCGCAGCCGCGGTCAGAGCCGATCCCAGCGCGGCGGCGTCGGTCGTCGAGGGCGCGTTGGGCCGCGCAGCCGAGGAGCACAGACGCCTCAACGCCTTCATCACGGTGCTGGACGAGAGGGCGCGGACGTCGTTGACGGAGGTCCAGCGGGCATCGCTCGCCCAGGGACCGACCCACGGTGCGAGCGAGGGCGAGCCGCTCCACGGTGCCCTCGCTGGCGTGCCGGTGGTGGTGAAGGACAACATCTGCGTCGAGGGCGCCCCCACGACGGCCGCCTCGCGGGTCCTGGCCGGGTTCGAGCCACCGTACTCGGCGACGGTCGTCGAGCGTCTGGAGGCAGCCGGGGCAGTGGTCATCGCCAAGGCCAACCTCGACGAGTTCGGGATGGGATCGACCAACGAGACCTCGGCCTACGGGCCGGTCCTCAACCCGCTCGCGACCGATCGCGTGGCTGGGGGCTCGTCGGGCGGGTCGGCCGCCGCGGTGGCTGCCGGCGTCGTGCCACTTGCTCTGGGCACGGACACAGGGGGCAGCGTGCGTCTGCCCGCCGCGTTCTGCGGGGTCATCGGCTTCAAGCCGACCTACGGCGCGCTTTCGCGCTACGGGGTCATCGCCTACGCCAGCTCGCTCGACCAGGTCGGGGTCATGGCCCGCACGGTCGACGACGTGCGCCTGGCGTTCCAGGTCATGCGCGGTCGCGACCCGCGGGATGCGACGAGCCTCGACGTCGCCGGCATGGCCGGTCAGCCGCGGTCACCACGCGCGGCGACGGGCGCCGGCTCACGCCCGCGCATCGGCGTCATCACGGAGCTGGCCGGTCAGGGCATGAGCGCAGCCGCGCTCGACAGCCTGGCGCAGGCCCGGCGGCGCTGCGAGGGGCTGGGGTACGAGGTGGTCGACGTGTCGCTGCCCAGCCTCACCTACGCGGTGGCTGCGTACTACGTCATCGCCACCGCCGAGGCATCCAGCAACCTGGCGCGCTACGACGGCATGCTGTACGGCGGCAGGGTCGGCGCCAGCGCCCACGGCCAGGAGTCCGTCATGACGACGACGCGAGGAGCCCTGTTCGGCACGGAGGTGAGGCGCCGCATCCTGCTGGGCTCGTTCGCCCTGTCGGCCGGCTACTACGACGCGTACTACGGCAGGGCCATGAAGGTGAGGCGCCGACTGGCGCAGGAGCTGGCGGCCGCGCTGGAGGGGTGCGAGGCGCTGCTGTCCCCGACCGGCACGGGGGAGGCGTACGCGCTCGGCGAGAAGCTGGCGGACCCCATCGCCATGTACGTCGGCGATGTCGCGACCTGCCTGGCGAACCTGGGCGGTCTGCCTGCCATCAGCCTGCCGTGCGGCTCGGGCGAGGCGGGACTGCCCGTGGGGGTGCAGCTGATGGCAGCCGCCGGGGCCGATGACACCCTGCTCGACCTCGCGGCCACGTTCGCCGCCGCCTGAGCGGGCGCCGACGGTCGGTGAGCGCGCACGCACAGGACGGCGGGGCCGCGCGCCGAGGGACGGGTCGCTGTGCCCGCGTCACGTGTGGCGACCCCGGCGACGGTGTGATATGCTTCTGCGGCTTGACTGCCCTGCATCGCACGTGAGGGGCTGGCGAACGACGGCCTCGGCTTCACGCTGGAGCGGCGCCTCGCCGAACGGTCACCTCGCACGAACAGCGGCGGTACGCAGTCGACACCATCCCAAGCTCGTTGCCAGTCGAGTTTGACACCGTCGGCTGGCGAGATTCGAGGAGTCAGTATGAAGCGCACCTATCAGCCGAACCGCCGCAAGCGTGCAAAGACGCACGGCTTCCGCGCGCGTATGGCGACCCCAGGCGGCCGCAACGTCATCAACCGCCGTCGCGCGAAGGGCCGCAAGCGCCTCACGGTTTCCGATAGCTGAACACCGCCGTTCGGTCACTGAAGGGCGACCGGTCGTTCAGGCGGCTGACAAAGGCTCGTTCGGGCGGCAGCAAGCACCTGAGCCTGAAGTGGCGAGCTACCAACAGCCGGGAGGTTCGAGTGGGCATCGTCGTCAACCGCAAGGTCGGCAAGGCCGTTGCACGCAACCGCGTGCGACGTCGCCTTCGTGAGGCGATGCTAGCGATCGTTCGCGACCCGCGGTGGCTGCCACGGCTGGCCACCGTCGACGGCGTCCCATCGTTCGACGCGCTCATCGTCGCGCGACCGTCCGCAGCGGAGGCGACCTACGCCGAACTGAAGCGCTCGCTCGAGCTCGCCATCGAACGCGGTCGGCTCTCGTGACTCCTGTCGCGCAGGTCGTACTCGCGCCGTTGAGGCTCTACAGGCGCTACCTCTCGCCGCTCAAACCCACGCCGAGCTGCCGGTTCCATCCCACCTGCAGCGCGTACGCGATCGAGGCCGTCGAGACCCACGGCGTCGTCGTCGGCACGTACCTCGCCACGCGGCGCGTGCTTCGGTGTCACCCGTTCAACCCGGGCGGTTTCGACCCGGTCCCCCCTCGCCGCACGCACGACGTCTCGACGGAGGCACCTTGAACACGGTCGGTAAGAGAGCGCTCAGCGTCGCGCTCGCGTCACTTCTCGCTCTCACCCTCCTGTCGACGGCGTCCGCGTTCGGGTTCGGCGGGACGGGTCGAGTCGTGTTCGAGACGAGTGAGTATCCCGTCGCGCAGCTCAGGGGCATCGAGGACGTCAGGGCGACCTGCACGGCTGCGACGCCTTCGTTCCTGTGCGAGCACCTGGAAGGCGCGCTGACGCGCATCCCGACGAAGGGCACCGACTTCCTGTTCACGGCGTCGGGCGAGCTGGCGGGCGCCTACGTGAAGGTCCAGCGCGGCCAGACGCTCAACGACTACCAGGTGGGGGCGCGGAACAACCTCGTTCCGTTCGAGTCGTCCGTTCCCGGTGGCGCGCTCCTCATCGACGGGGAGTACTTCGCCCCGCAGGACGTCGAGGGCTCATGGACCCAGCGCGACGAGTTCACCATGATCGGCACGTTCACGTTCAGCGTGCCCGGGTTCACGGTCGAGCGCACGGTGCTCGTCAGCAACGTCACCGAGACGACCGAGCAGACGCTGGTCGTCACCCGTGCCGGGCCCGGTCCGGCAGCCTCGCTCGCCACCCCCGGCCCTGCCGACGGTGCGGACGAGGCAACGGACGAGGAACAGGCTGTCGACGAAGCGGCGGCGACGCCAGCGCCGGCTGGCGACCAGGACGTAGCACTGCAGGTCGCGACCCCCGGGATCGCCCGCACTGCCAACCCGGTCGTCAAGATCGGGTACGACCAGACCTTCGCCATGAACCCGGGCGAGAGGGCCTTCTCCAACCCCAGCTACGCCGCGCTGCAGAAGGCCGACAACAACAGGGACGAAGCGTTCATCATGCTCCCTGGCGAGGGTTCCGACCCGCTCGAGGCTGGCTTCCTCAGGCCCAACCTCGTCTACATGCAGACGACGCTCGCGGCAGGGGACGCCCGCGCCGACATCCGTGTCGACAGCTACGCGGGCCGCAACGAGCTGGTGCGGTACGAGCAGGAGGGCTACCTCGACCTGCCCGGCCTGTTCCGCCCCAACATCCTCGGCAGGCTGTCGCTCCTGATCGTCAACCTGTTGCAGTGGATCCACCAGTACGTGCCGAGCTGGGGACTGTCGATCATCGTCCTGACCCTGATGTTCAGGGTCGTCGTGTGGCCGCTCATCTCCACGCAGACCCGGTCGATGTTCGGCATGCAGGCCCTGCAGCCGAAGATCAAGGAGCTGCAGCGCAAGCACAAGGACGACCGCGAGAAGCTGACGCAGGAGACGATGAAGCTCTACCGCGAAGCCGGCGTCAACCCGGCCGGCGGGTGCCTGCCCATCTTGCTGCAGATGCCGCTGTTCATCATCTTGTGGCGCGTGTTCGTGAACTTCGAGTTCGCGGAAGGCTTCCTGTGGCTGCCCGACCTCGGGCAGGCGGACCCGCTCTTCATCCTGCCCATCTTGTACGTCGCGGTGATGGTGGCGACCTCGTACTTCTCGGCACGGGGCAACCCCCAGATGCTGCGCCAGTCGATGATCATCAACGTGGTCTTCGTCTTCGTGATAGTCACGTTCCCGGCGGGGGTCCTGGTCTACTATGTGGTATCCATGCTCGTGCAGGTCTTCCAGTACTGGTTGATCAGCCGTGGGCAACCAGCCCCGGCCAGGGTGACCCCTGCCGTGCCTGCCAAGCGAGGCAAGTGAGGCGCCACAGTGAGCGATTCTGATCTCGACAAGTACCTAGAGGGCATCGGCATCAACGTCGGCGAGGACGAACAGGTCGATGGCCTGCCCATCGACGAGGACGCCTTCGAACAGCCCGCCTTCGAGGAGAAGGGCTTCGAGCAGCACGACTACGCGGCTGACGCAGGCGAGGAGTCCTTCGCGAGGGCGTTCGAGGCCGCGTCGAGCGCGACCGTGGTCCAGGGTGATGCTGCCGAGCGCGCCGAGTCGTTCCTCGTCAACCTGCTCCTGAACATCGACCCTGCGTACGCCGTCGAGATCGATGCCGTCACGGAGGACGAGGTGTTCGTCGAGGTGTTCGGTGGCGACCCGGGCAAGATCATCGGACGCGGCGGCCGGACGCTGTCTGCGCTCGAGTACGTGACCAACGCCGTCGTCAACAGGGAAGAGGGCCGGGGTATCAGGGTCAACGTCGACGTCGGCGGGTACAAGCGCCGCCGCGACGAGCGCTTGCGCGAGAGCGCCTTCAACGCCGCCGCACGGGTGCGCAAGTCCGGACACGACGTCGAGATGGAGCCGATGTCGGCAGCGGAGCGGCGCGTCGTCCACATGGCGCTGGCAGAAGAGCCCGACGTCACGACGGAGTCGAGCGGTGAGGGTCCCCACCGCAGGGTCGTCGTCAAACCTGCCTGAGCCGGGGAGAGCCGCGGAGCTCGGATCGCGGTTCACGGTCGCCCACGCTCGCGAGCTGTGCGCGCGGCGTCTGCGAGGCGCAGGCGTCGAGGGCGCCGAGGCGGAAGCGACGATGCTCATCGAGGCCGTGACGGGCCTCGGCAGGCTCGAGCAAGCGCTCAACGCCGACAGGCCCCTCCTCGACACGGAACGCGTCAGCCTCGCGGCGATGCTGCAGCGGCGCGTGATGCGCGAGCCCGTTCAGCACATCGTCGGGACGGCGCCGTTCTACGGTCTGGAACTGGCGGTCTCTGCCGCCGTCCTCATCCCGCGCCCCGAGACGGAGCGCCTCGTCGAACTGGTGCTGGAGCACCTCCCGACGGGAGCCGTGACCGTGCTCGACGTCGGCACTGGCAGCGGCGCTGTCGCTCTCGCCATCAAGGCCGAGCGGCGAGATGCGGAGGTGTGGGCCACCGACGTGGAGCCGGACGCGCTGGCCGTCGCCCAGACCAACGCGAAGAGCCTCGGGCTCGACGTGGAGTTCCGGATCTCGGACCTCCTCGCCGACGCCGAGGTCGCAGCCGTCGCGGCCCGCTGCACCGCGCTCGTCGCCAACCTGCCGTACCTTCCCGACGATGACGGCGCCGGCCTGCAGCCGGAGGTGCGCCACGACCCACCCAAGGCGTTGTTCGGCGGCCCCGACGGGCTGGACGTCGTCGAGCGCCTGAGGGTCCAGGCGGGAACGTTGCTGCCTCACGGCGCGCTCCTCGCACTGGAGCTCGACCCGCGCAACGCGAGCAGGCTGCACTCGCGCATGCACGGCTGGTCGGCGGCCCGCACGGAGGCCGACCTCACGGGTCGGGAACGGTTCGTGCTGGCCTGGCGCTGAGGAGCAGAGCCCCAGAGTGCGCGCCCGCCCAGGAAGCGAGCCCGGCCAGGTGGGCGATGCGCGGGGGGGTGCGGGCCCCTCGCCCGCGCACGAGGCCCTGCCTGTCTGCCTGTCTCAGTCGCTCGTCTCGGTCGTTCGGCCGCCGAAGGGCGGCAGTTCCGGGTACTCCTCGAGTGGCTGTGGGCGCCGACGAGGTGGCGGGGGCGGCGGACCCGCGACGATGGTCGTGTGGGGCCTGCTCTCGCCGCCGAACAGGCTGCCCAGTATCAGGAGCCCCGCGCCGATGACGACGCAACTGTCGGCGACGTTGAAGACGGGGAAGTCGAACGAGCCGACCTTGAAGTGCACGAAGTCGATGACGTAGCCGAGGCGCAACCGGTCGATGCCGTTGCCGCTGGCGCCCGCGAGCACGAGGCCGAACGCCGTCCGCGTCAGGACGGTCATGCGCCGCGCGTTGCGGGCCATGTACACGATGAGGCCGAGCGACACGAGCAGCGACAGGAGCCCCAGCAGCACCGTCCCGTCGATGAGGAGGCTCCCGACGCGCAGCTCCAGGTCGCGCAGGATGCCGAACGCAGCGCCACTGTTGCGCGTGTGCGTGATCCCAAGACCGAGCAGGAGCGGGATGTCGGCGCCGTCGAGAGGCAGTGTGCGTGCGATCCAGGTCTTGCTGAACTGGTCGATGACCACCATGACGGCGGCCAGGACGAACATCATCACGACAGAGTATATAGGCGGTGCGCCCGGGAGGGCCTGTAGCAGCCATGCTCGGAGGCTTCACACACCTGCAGCAGCGCCGGCGTTATGGTGGCCGCACTACAGCATCCGGCGCAGACGACCCCGTGATGGCCGTCCGGCCGACCATGGAGTGATCACTGATGGCAGCAACGCTCGAGCTCGTGCGCAAACGGATCGAACGCTCCAGCACGAACGGCGGGGAGCAGCTCGACAGGTTCGTGACGGCGCTGCTCGGCAGGGTCGACGACAGCTTCTTCGAGGTGTTCGACGGTGAGGCTCTCCACGCGATGGCCGTCGACGGGTTCAAGTTCCTGCGGTCGCTGCAGGGCGGGCTCAAGGTCCAGGTGTACAACCCCACCTTCGAGGCGGACGGCTGGACGTCGCCGTACACGGTCGTGCGGCTGCTGATGGGCGACAGGCCGTTCATCGTCGACAGCGTGCAGGCCGAGCTGGGCAGACAGAACCTCGAACTCACCTACCAGCTCCACCCGATCATCGACGTGCTCAGGAGCGAGGACGGTCAGCTGCTCGACCTGGAGGTCGACGGAGCGGACAGGGCAGAGGCCTTCGAGATGTTCTTCATCTCCAGGCTGGAGGAGGCCGCCCTGCCCGCCGTCGCAGCGCGCCTCACCGAGGTCCTCACCGACGTCATCCGCGCCACCGACGACTACCAGGCGATCCGCGCGAAGGCGAGGAGCGTGTCGGAGCAGCTCGGCGCGCTGGCTGCTGGCGAGGCGCCGGGGGCGTCGGCCGGCGACGCGAGCCGCGAGGAGATCGGCGAGTACAGGGCCTTCATGGACTGGCTCGACGACGACAACTTCGTGTTCCTCGGCTACAGGGAGTACGCCATCCTGAGCGTCGACGGCGAACCGAGCCTGGGCACGGTCACGGAGAGCGGGCTCGGCATCCTGCGTAACGTCGAGCAGAGCGGGTACGTCCAACCCGTCCCCCTCAAGGACATCCCCCCGCAGCTCCGCGAGCGCGTCACCAGCGGCCGCCTGCTCGTCGTGACGAAGACGAACGCCGAGGCGACCGTCCACCGCGCACGGCGCATGGATTACGTCGGCTTCAAGCGCCTCGCAGCGGACGGGACCGTCGTCGGTGAACAGCGGTTCCTCGGCCTGTTCACCAGCAAGGCGCAATCGACGCAGGTCGACGACATCCCCATCCTCAGGCGCAAGCTGCGCCGGGTGCTCGAGCGCGACGCGGCGGTGCCCGGCTCGCACGACTACAAGGCGATCGTCGCCGCGTTCAACTCGATGCCGCGCGAGGACCTGTTCAGCTCCGACAGCGACCAGCTCCACAAGGACATCAGGGCGATCCTCAGCCTCGAGCAGGAGCGCGGCGCGAGCCTGCGCATCCGACCCGACCCCCTCAAGCGGGGCATCGGCGCCATGGTCGTCATGCCGCGCGAGAGCTTCAACGGCGAGGTGCGCCGCGCCATCCAGGACTTCTTGCAGCAGAGGCTCAACGCCACGCGGGTCGACTACCGCCTGGCCCTGGGCGAGGACCAGAGCCACGCACGCTTCCACTTCTACTTCGTCACCGACATCGACCCCGCCAGCATCGACGCGAAGGAGCTCGAGCGCACCGTCATCGAGCTGGCGAGGACGTGGCGCGAGGAGCTGCGCGAACGCCTGCTCGAGGTGCACGGCGAGGTCAGGGGCCGCGAGCTGGCAAGGCGCTACGAGGCGGCCTTCGACGAGGGCTACGAGGCCGAGGTCTCGCCCGGCCAGGCCGTCCACGACATCGCCAACCTCGAGAAGCTCGCCGACCGCGGCAACGTCTTCGACCTCGTCAACCCCGTGAGTGACGGGGAAGCCAGCGTGACGCTGCTGATCTTCTACCACCTCGGTCGCGGCAGGGCGCTGTCCGACGTGCTGCCGCTGCTCGAGAACCTCGGCTTCAGGGTGCTCGACCAGAACCCGTACGTCGTCACGCCGAGCGGCGCCCAGCCGAAGGTCGGCGACAGGGCCGTCGGGGGAGCGGGCGGCTTGCCGGACTCTACGTCCACGCTCGACATCAGGTCGGTGGACGTCTTCCGGGTGCAGACGAGCGCCGGTGGGCAGGTAGACGTGCGCGCCGACAAGGCCCGGCTGCTCGAGGCGCTCGACGGCCTGTCGGACGGCACCGCGGAGAACGACAGGCTCAACCGGCTGGTGATGACGGCTGGCCTGACGGTGCGGCAGGTGTCCTTGCTGCGCGCGTACCTCATGTACTACGCGCAGCTCAACCTCGTGACGAGCAGGGCGTTCGTGAGCTCCTCGCTGCTGGCGCACCCGGACCTGGCAGCGCTGCTCGTGCGCTACTTCGAGGCGCGTTTCGATCCCGCGTCGGGTCCTGCGACCGGCCCAGGCAGCGAAGCGAGGACGGCGGCGATGGCAGCCGCGCAGGAGGCCGTGCTCGACGCTCTGGCCGGCGTGTCGTCGCTGGCGGAGGACCAGGCGCTGCGCGGGCTGCTCGACCTCATGCGCGCCAGCGTCCGCACGTCGTACTACCTCGGCCACGAACGGATCAGCTTCAAGCTCGACTCGGCCAAGGTCGGCTCGATGCCGGAGCCGCGTCCGCTCTACGAGATCGCCGTGTCGAGCCGCCTTGTGGAGGGCACGCACCTGCGCGGCGGTCGGGTGGCGAGGGGCGGGATCCGCTGGTCGGACAGGCCCGACGACTTCAGGACCGAGGTGCTCGGGCTCATGAAGACGCAGATGACGAAGAACGCGGTCATCGTGCCGGTCGGATCGAAGGGCGGCTTCGTGCTCAAGGCACCGCCCGCCGACAGGGACGCGCTGAGGAAACACGTGCAGGAGCAGTACCAGACGTACATCCGCGGCCTGCTCGACCTGACGGACAACCTGGTGGATGGCCACAGCGTCACACCGCCCGGCCTCGTCGTGTACGACGAGCCGGACACGTACCTCGTCGTCGCGGCCGACAAGGGCACGGCGACCTTCAGCGACCTCGCCAACGGGACGGCGGCCGAATACGGCTTCTGGCTCGGCGACGCCTTCGCCTCGGGCGGCTCGGCCGGCTACGACCACAAGGGCATGGGCATCACGGCGCGAGGCGCGTGGGAGTGCGTCAAGAGGCACTTCGCCGAGATGGGCTCGAACGTCATGCGCGACGAGTTCACGGTCGTCGGCATCGGCGACATGTCCGGCGACGTGTTCGGCAACGGGCTCATCTACACCGACCGCATCAGGTTGCAGGCCGCGTTCAACCACATGCACGTGTTCATCGACCCCGAGCCGGACGCCGCTGCGTCGTTCGCAGAACGCAGGCGGCTCTTCGGCCTGCCGCGCTCGACGTGGGCCGACTACGACAGGAGCCTCATCAGCGAGGGCGGTGGCGTGTTCGACCGCTCGGCGAAGAGCATCGAGCTCAGCCCACAGATCAAGGCGCTGCTCGGCACGACCGCGAGCTCCATGAGCGGGCAGGACCTCATCAAGGCCGTACTGCGCCTCCCCGTCGACCTGCTGTGGAACGGCGGCATCGGCACGTACGTCAAGGCGTCGACCGAGCGCAACGCCGAGGTCGGCGACTCGGCCAACGACGGTGTGCGCGTCGACGCGAACGAGTTGCGCTGCAAGGTCGTCGGCGAGGGCGGCAACCTCGGCTTCACGCAGCTCGCCCGCATCGAGTACGCGCGGAACGGCGGTCGCAACGACACCGACGCCATCCACAACTCGGCGGGCGTCGACACCTCCGATCACGAGGTCAACATCAAGATCTGCCTGCAGCCGCTGCTGCGGTCGGGCGAGATGAGCGTCGCGCAGCGCGACAGGCTCCTCGTCGAGATGACGGACGACGTCGCGGCGCTGGTGCTGCGCGACAACGACAGGCAGTCGCAGGCGCTGAGCCTCGCGCTGCGCTCCGCCAACGCCGACCTCGAGCTGTTCTCGTCGCTGCTCGATTACCTCGTCGACACGGCAGGGCTCAACCCGCACGTCGAGTACCTGCCGACAGGCAAGCAGCTCGACGAGCGCCGCAAGACGGGCGGAGGGCTCACGAGGCCCGAGCTCTCCGTGCTGCTGGCCTACGTCAAGATGGGCCTCTACCGGCGCCTGCTCGAGACCGACCTCCCGGACGACGAGGACCTCGACCACTACCTCTACGAGTACTTCCCGCCCACGCTCGGCGCCCGGTCGCGGGAGGCCATCGCACGTCACTCGCTGCGGCGTGAGATCACCGCCACGCAGCTGACGAACACCGTCGTCGACCTGCTCGGCATGGAGTTCGTGCACCGAGCCGTGCGCCAGAACGGGGCGACCCCCGTCGAGGTCGTCAGGGCGGCCCTCATCGCCATGGAGCTGCTCGACGCTCACGCCCTCGCGGCCACCATCGACGCATCGCACGAGTCGCTGCCGCCAGAGGCAGCGTACGAGGCGCTGCGCCTGCTCAGCTCCGCCGTCGACGGCGTCGTCAGCTGGCTCTTGTTCCACAACCTGGTGGGTCACGGCGTCGCGGACCTGCTCGAGGTGTACCGGGCGCCGCTGCGCTCGTTGCGGGCCGGGCTCGAGACCTTCCTGCCAGCAGCGGAGCGCAGGCGCTACAAGGCCTCCGTCAAGGAGCTCGTCAAGTCCGGCCACGCCGAGGAGGTCGCCGTGTCCATCGCGGGGCTCGAGTACATGCCCTCCGGCATCGGGGTCAGCGAGGTCGCTCGCGCGGCCGGCGTGAGCCTCGACGAGGCGGCCATCCACTTCTACGCCCTCGGTGACCGGCTCTCCCTCGGCTCGTTGCGCGACTCCCTCGCTCGGTTGCCGACGGAGGACTACTGGGAGAAGATCGCCGTCACGGGCAGGATCATGGACCTGAGGGCCGCGCAGCAGCGGCTCACCAGCGCGTACGTCGGCGCGCTCGCGGCCGAGCCGCGGTTGAGCATCGAGTCGTTCCTGAAGCGCCTGCCGAGCCTCAAGCGCTTCGACGCCGCGACGAAGGAGCTCGCGGTCCCTGGCGCGTTGAGCGTCGCGGCGGGGTCGGTGATGGCGCGCCTCCTGGCGCACCCGATCACGAGCCGCTGATGGCGCCGATCAGGGTCCTGCTGCCGACGTAGGCGCGCAAGACGGCGTCGAGGCGCTGGATGCCCGTCGGCGTCGCTCTCAGCCTGTCGCCGTCGAGGAGCAACAGGCCGTGCCGTGTCGCGTCGCTCAGCCACTGGGCTGCCGTGTCCTGGAGGGCGGCGCCGCTGCGTTCGCTCAACGCGGCGATGTCGACCCCTGCGCGCGTCCGCAGGCCCGTGAGGAGCCGCTCGAGCACGTAGGAGTCCGCGTCGAGGACGTCGATCTCCGGCTCGGCGCCCGCCAGCCAGCCCTTGAGCGGTGGCTGCTTGACCCTGGCCCCGAACGGGCCATGGGCGGGCAGGTAGGCCGAGGCTGACGGGCCCAGGCCGAGGTAGTAGGCGCCGCCCCAGTAGCCGAGGTTGTGCCGTGACTCGTGGCCGGGGGCTGCGTAGTTGCTGACCTCGTAGCGCTCGAGCCCGTACTCCGCGAGGACCTGGCTGGTGAGCTCGAAGGCCGCGGCGTCGAGATCCTCGTCGACCGTGTAGCCGCGCCGCCCGAACGGGGTGTTGTCCTCGATGGTGAGGCTGTAGACGCTGACGTGCTTCGCGCCGCTCCCGGCGACGGTGCGGAGGTCGAGCTCGAGGTCCTGGCCTTCGATGGAGGTCATGACGTCGACGTTGACGCGCATGGGGCTTCGGATGGCCATGGTGACGGCCTCCGTCCCAGACGCGCCGTCGTGCAGGCGTCCCAGGTAGCGGAGCACGTCGTCCTGTGTCGATTGCAGCCCCAGCGACACGCGGTCGACGCCGAGCGCCGCGAACGACGCCAGCCGCTCCTCGTCGAACGTGAGGGGGTCGGCCTCCAGCGTCGTCTCGAGCCGCGACTCCCTGCCCCACGCAGCGTCGATCGCGCCGAGGAGACGCGTCAGCTCGTCGTCGCGCAGGTGCGACGGCGTGCCGCCTCCCAGGTACACGGTGGTGAGCGGCCCCGGGTAGAGGCGCGCGGCCTCGGCTATCTCCTGCTCGAGCCGGTCGAGGTAGCGGGCGACGAGGCCCTCGTGCCTGAGCATCTTGTGGAAGTCGCAGTACGGGCAGACGCTCGGGCAGAAGGGGACGTGCACGTAGAGGGCATCGACCACGGCCTGAGGGTACGACGCCACCGACGCGGGCGACGGCGCGCGGGACTGCCACCGGCCCGGTCGCGCGCGAGACGCGAGGGCACGACCAAGAGGTCGGGCGGAGCGCAGTGACGCGCTCCGCCCGACCTCTTGGTGCGAGATGGGGGTGAAGCCTACTCGAGGCCTTCCATCTGCTCCGCGAGGATCTCGTTGGCTTCGACGGTGACGTCGGCCAGCGTGGAGGCGACGTCCGCGCCGTTGGCGATGTCGGCCATGGCGGAGGTCACGATGTCGCGGACGAAGTCGTAACCGGGGACGGGTGGCTCGGCGTGGCCGTAGGGGAGGAGGTCGAAGGCGGTGCCGTAGGAGGGCAGCTCCTCGAAGAAGTCGCTGAGCTCGGCGGCGACGCTCTGGCGCACCGGGAAGTACTGGCTGGCGACAGCCCACTTGGCCTGCGCCTCGGTGCCGGTGTAGTACTTGAGGAAGAGCCACGAGGCGAGGGTCGACTCCGCGGAGTGACCGGCCGGGAGGCTGACGCTGGCGCCGTAGACGTTCATGACGGGGTCGGCGGTGGTGTGGGGGATGGCGGCGACGCTCCAGGCATGGCCCGAACCGGCGTCGACGGCGCTCTGGTAGAACGGCAGACCCGAGGAGGAGCCGACGGTGAAGAGCGTCCGGCCGGCACCGAAGTTGGTCTGGTCGCCGAAGGCTTCGGTCACGAGCTGCGCGCAGCCGTCGTCGAACATGCTCTGGATGAACTCCATCGAGGCGATGGCGCCATCGCTGTCGTAGGTGTACTGGCTGGTCTCGTAGTCGAAGATGTCGCCACCGAAGGCGAACGTGAACGACGCGAAGCGGGAGCCGTCGGCCGACAGCTCGTAACCGATGCTGCCGCCCTCGGCGGTCGCCGCGGAGAACGGGTTGGCCGTCGCGGCGCAGGCTGCTGCCTTGAACTGCTCGGGCGTCGTCGGCGGGCCATCGAAGTCGATGTGGCCGGCTGCGCGCAGCTCGGCGAGCCAGTCGACGTTGTAGTAGAGCATCTCCATCGAGCGGTTCGGGGCGATGCCGAGGCGGGCGTCATCGAAGAGGGGGAACAGGTCGGACGTCCAGAAGCCGGGGAAGAAGTCGGCCTGGTCGGCGGCGGACAGACCCCACTTGGCGGAGTCGACGAGCGGCCGCATGTCGACCATGCCGTCGACGAGCTGGTAGGTCGCAGCCTGGTTCTGGTAGGCGACGACGATGTTCGGCGTGTCGGAGGTACCGAGCAGCGCCAGCATCTTCTGGAAGATGTCGCCGTAGCCGCCCTGGTACTCGGCGACGACGGTGATGCCGTACTCGTTGGTCTGGTTGAACTCGTCGACGATCTCGAGCAGCGAGGTCTCGCGCTCGCGGGTGTGCTGGTGCCAGAAGGTGACGGTCTGGCCGGTCGGGTCGACGTTCTCGTAGTCCTGGGCCATGACGGGCGCTGCCGTGAGGGCCAGCAGGGCTGCCAGTAGCGCGATCTTCAGTCTCATGTTCTCTCCCTTGCTCTGTGAGTGTTCGTTCTGCTGCCGTGAGGCGGTGGCTGGTCGATGCGTTGGTTCCTCACGCAGCCACGATAGCGGTTCGTGCGCCGTGTGGTCGCTCTGGGTCACTCGTGTCCGTTAATCACCCCTTCAGGCCCGAGGTCGCGATGCCCTCGGTGAACTGCTTCTGCGTGATGAAGTAGATGATGAGGACGGGGATGACGGTGATGACGGCTCCGGCCATGAGGAGATGCGTCTCCGGACCGGCTTCCGACAGGAAGGTGTAGAGGCCGACGCCCAGCGGACGCCATTGCGGACTGGTCGTGACGAGCAGCGGCCACAGGAACTCGTTCCAGCTCGCCACGAAGGTCAGGAGCGTCGCCGTCATCATCACCGGCTTGCTCATCGGGATGACGATCGCCGTCAGGAAGCGCACGTGACCTGCCCCGTCGATGCGGGCGGCGTCCCACAGCTCGTTGGGGATGCCCATGAAGAACTGCCTGAACAAGAAGATGATGAAGGCTGTCGCCATGAACGGAACGGTGAGGGCGGGCAGGGTGTTGAGCCACGACCCCCACGGGATGATCTCGCCGCGCACCAGGAGGAAGTTCGGGATGAAGGTCACGGTGCCCGGGATCATCAAGGTCGCCAGCATCACCATGAAGATGACCTCGCGGCCAGGGAACCGGATGCGGGCGAACGCGTAGCCCGCCAGGGTGCACGTGATGAGCACGCCGAGGATGACGATGGCCGTGATGATGACGCTGTTGCGGAAGTACTGGCTGAAGTCGGCCTCCGACCAGGCGACCTGGTAGTTGGACCACTGCGGGACGGCGGGGAAGGCGCGACGGTTGATGGTCTCGCCGAGCGTCATCAGCGAGGTGAAGACCATGTACAGGAACGGCGTCAGCGACACGAGGGCGCCGACGATCAGCACCAGGTAGATGGGAACGTGCGCGGCCTTGAACTCGTACGCCTCACGTCGCACGGCACGGCCCGGCGCGGTGCGGCGTGATGCCGCGTCGCCCCCGGCTCCCTCGAGGGCGGCGGACGGAGCCGCCGTGCGGCTGTCAGCCACGGTAGACCCTGCTTCCCATGAACCGGTTCTGGAGCAGCGTCAGCACCAGGATGATCGCGAACAAGACCACCGACTGTGCCGCAGCGAGGCTGAAGTTGTTGCGGCCGTAGAAGGTGTCGAAGATGACGATGCTGGCGGTGTCGACGGCGTCGCGCGTCGCCCTGTCCCGCATCACGTAGATGTGGGAGAAGGCCTGGAACGTCCCGATGAACCCGAGGACCGTCAGGTAGAACGTCACGGGGGAGAGCAGCGGGACGGTGATGAAACTGAACTGCTGGCGCTTGGTCGCACCGTCGATCGCGGCGGCTTCGTACAGGTCCTTGGTCATGTACAGCGCGATCGGCTCGAGGAAGGCGC
>ERZ795041.279-NODE-279-length-19647-cov-5.755104_pt1 | contig 19647 bp, 19 predicted proteins | sample MGYA00375125_ERZ795041 | MGnify/ENA primary metagenome ERZ795041 (study PRJEB30170, sample SAMN03074214) | activated sludge metagenome | biome: Common Effluent Treatment Plant; feature: Wastewater; material: Activated sludge; isolation source: activated biomass in...
ATGCTGTCCAAGGGAGCGTTCAACGCGCTCCTGAAGACGCTCGAGGAGCCGCCAAGGCACGTGAAGTTCATCTTCGCGACCACCGAGGTGCGCAAGGTGCCGGTGACGGTGCTCTCGCGCTGCCAGCGTTTCGACCTGCGCCGTGTCGATGTCCCGCGCCTCGCCGAGCATCTGCGTTTCATCGTCGCCAACGAAGGCGCGACCGCCGACGACGATGCGCTTCTGCTGATCGCGCGCGCGGCGGAAGGTTCCGTGCGCGACGCGCTCTCGATCCTCGATCAGGCGATCTCGACGTCGCTCGGCACCTCGGGCGGCACGGTCACGGCGGCCGCCGTGCGTGCGCTTCTGGGGCTTGCGGATCGTGGGCGCATCTTCGACCTGCTCGACCTTTTGGTCGCAGGCGAGATTGCCGGCGCGCTCGGCGCGCTGGACACGCTGTTTCAGGACGGCGCCGATGCGGTCGAGGTGCTCGCGGACCTGGCGGAGGCCGTGCACATCACGGCGCGGATCAAGGCTGTCGGGCCCGAGGCCGCAGGCGAAGGGCTGTCGCTCGAGGAGAAACGGCGCGCCAGTGCGCTCGGCGAGCGGCTGTCGCAGGCGCTGCTCGCGCGGCTCTGGCAAATGCTGCTCAAGGGGCTGGAGGAGGCCGGCAAAGCGCCGAATCCGCTCGCCGCGGCGCAGATGGTGTTGATCCGCATCGCACACACCTCCGACCTGCCGCCGCCGGATGAGATCGTCCGCATGCTGGGCGGGGTGCCTGAGACGCGCCGCGAGCGCGGGCTGCCGGCGCCAGGATCGAGGGCGCCGGCTGCGGGTGCGAGCGCCGGTGCGACGGCCGCAACGCGCCACGCGGAACCCGCCCGCGACCGGTCTCCCGACGACCGCTCCTTCTATGAAACAGAGGACCCCGGTGCCTTCGATTTCGGGCCGCCCGACGACGACAGCGCCGACGAGGACGCCGGGCAGCCGGCGGATCCGGCCCAGGATCGGGAGGGCGTCTCGCTGCGCCCGCTGGCGACCTTTGCCGACGTCGTGGCCCTTTCGGGCGACCGGCGCGACGCCAGGCTCAAGATCGCGCTTGAGGACCAGGTGAGCCTCGTGCGCTTCGATGGCACGGCCGGCGCCATCGACCTCTTCCTGCTCGAAGGTGCGAGCCTCGACCTCGGCAACGAGCTGCGCGAGAAGCTCAACAAATGGACCGGCCGGCGCTGGATCGTGGCGCTGTCGAAGACGCCGGGCGAGCGCCCCCTCGGCGAGGTGCGCCGCGAGCGCGAGGCTCGGGAGATCGCAGCCCTCCGCCGCCACCCGGCCGTCGCGGCCGTCCTCAAGGCATTCCCCGACGCCGAGGTGACGCCGGTTCCCCCTGTCGCCCCCGCTCGGGAGGACGACAGCAAGGCGGGATGAGGCGCTAGTCAATACCATCGCGCCTAAGGATTGACCCGTCCACTTCCACCAACGTCACCCCGGCGAAGGCCGGAGTCCAGCCACGCTTCAAGAGGTTCACCGTGAGGTGTTCTGGATGCCGGCCTCCGCCGGCATGACGAGAGTGTGTCGAAACTTATACGCGACGGTGTAGAACCATAAGAAACGATCCGGAGGGGTGCAGTTTTTGGTACCGCCGCGAGGAGGCGGCTGCCCTCGGGAATTGCTCCCGATTTTCCGTGCGCCACCTCGAGGTGTCTCCACGGGACGATAGCGCAATGTTATAGCGATTATAGCGAAACGAGTCGCGGCGTCGGACGGCGGCCAGGCACGGCATGCGCCGCAGGCCGCGATGCGAACGCAGGGGACGATACGAACGCCGGGATAGTGAACAAGAAAAGTCTAGCAACGCTTCCTTCTCCCAACCAGGATGCGCTTGAGGGCCGGGTTCAGACCCGGCCCTTTTTTTGACGTCCGGTTTGAGCGAGCTCCTTCGAAGGGCAGGGAGATGTCCGGTGGATGATCCGTTCGACCTCGAGCGCTTCGTGACGGCCCAGGCGCCGGTTTACGAGCGTGCGCGCGCCGAGCTCGGCGCGGGCCGCAAGACGTCGCACTGGATCTGGTTCATCTTTCCGCAGGCCAAGGGCCTTGGTCGGAGCCCGCGCTCCGAATACTTCGGCATCGGCTCCCATGACGAGGCCCGCGCCTACCTCGCCCATCCGCTCCTCGGCCCGCGGCTGAAGGAGTGCGTGGGTCTCGTCCTGTCGCACGGGGACGTGCCGCTCGAGGAGATCCTGGGCGACCTCGACGCCATGAAGTTCCGCTCGTGCATCGCGCTCTTTTCCGATGCGTGCGGGGCGGACTGGTTGCGGCGATGACAGCGTGCGGCCCGGACGAAAATGCTCTACGTTCGGCTTGAAACGCGGCAGCAGGCAGCGGGCAACAGGCAGCCCCCGTCCTCGATCGCTGCCACCTGCCAGAGCTGCCTGTTGCCTCACTTAAGGAGAGCCGATGAAAGACCTGATGGGCATGATGAAGCAGGTCAAGGACATGCAGGAGCGCATGCAGCGCCTGCAGGAGGAGCTTGGCGCCGTCGAGGTGACGGGCATGGCCGGCGGCGGGCTCGTCTCCGTGACGCTCACCGGCAAGGGCGACATGAAAGGCGTCAGGATCGATCCCTCGCTCCTGAAGCCCGAGGACGCCGAGATCGTCGAGGATCTCATCATCGCCGCGACGTCCGACGCCAAGGCGAAGGTGGAGCAGCGCGTGCAGGAGAAGATGGCCGAGGCCACCGGCGGCCTTCCGTTGCCGCCTGGGATGAAGCTTTTTTGACGTGCGCATCGGAACGGGCGAAAAAATTATTTCGCCCATCCGCCGCAAGAACGTGTGCGCACTGTTGAAATTCGGGGTCCGGTGGCCTATTTGCGGGCGCCTGTCCGTGGTCGCATCCGACCCCGGTCGCCTCGAAAGCCCTGGCCGTGATCGCGTCCGGTCCACCCTCTGACGCGCCCATCATCGTTAACGGAGCTTTGCCTTGGACAGCGTTCTCATCATTGGAGCCGGTGCGGCGGGTTCGGTGACGGCGCAGAAGTGCGCGATGAACCGCGATGTTTTCAAGACGGTGCATCTCGCCTCGCGGCGCCTTGAAAGCTGCGAGAAGGTAGCCGCGCGCTGCGTGACGCCGATCGAGATCTCCCAGGTGGACGCCGACAACGTCGACGAGACCGCGGCCTTGATCACGAAAGTGAAGCCGGATCTCGTGATCAACATGGCGCTCCCCTACCAGGATCTGCCGATCATGGATGCCTGCCTCAAGACCGGCGTGCACTACATGGACACGGCCAACTACGAGCCGCGCGACGTCGCCAAGTTCGAGTACTCCTGGCAGTGGGCCTACCAGGACAAGTACGCCGACCGCGGCATCATGGGCGTGCTCGGCTGCGGCTTCGATCCCGGCGTCTCGAACATCTTCTGCGCTTACGCACAGGAGCACCTGTTCGACACCATCGACACCATTGACATTATTGATTGCAACGACGGCAGCCACGGCAAGTCGTTCGCCACCAACTTCAATCCGGAGATCAATCTCCGCGAGGTGACGCAGCGCGGCAAGTACTGGAAGGACGGCAAGTGGGTCGACATCGATCCGCTCTCGATCGCCTGCATGATCGACTATCCGGAGGTCGGCCCGCGCAAGAGCTATCTCATCTACCACGAGGAGGAGGAGAGCCTCGTCCGCAACATCAAGGGCCTGAAGCAGATCCGCTTCTGGATGACGTTCTCCGATAACTACATCAAGCACCTCGACGTGCTGCAGAGCGTCGGCATGACGCGCATCGATCCCGTCATGTACAAGGGCACGCCGGTGATCCCGATGGAGTTCCTGAAGGAGCTTCTGCCGCCGCCCTCCTCGCTCGGCGAGAATTATACGGGCCGCACGTCCATCGGCTGCATCATCGACGGCACGAAGGACGGCCGCCGCAAGACCGTGCTGATCTACAACGTCTGCGACCATGCCCAGTGCTACAAGGAGACGGGTGCGCAGGCGGTCAGCTACACGACGGGCGTGCCGCCGGTCGTCGGTGCCATCCAGATGTTCAAGGGCGCCTGGAGCGGCACGGGTGTGTTCAACGTCGAGCAGCTCCCCTCGAAGCCGTTCCTGGACGAGCTCGGCAAGCAGGGCCTGCCCTGGCACGTGAAGGACATCACGCCTGCCGACCAGGCCGAGCTCTTCGCGGTCAAGACCTGACCCCGGCGAAGACGTCCCGACCATAGCCACACCATTTCGAACCCCGGAGCGTCCCCGCTCCGGGGTTTTTGGTGCGGTACGCAGCCTTCCTCCTTCCACGTCGTGGCTGCGTCGCGGCCAAGCCGCCCATTTTTTTTATTCACATTCGGATGCTTTCCCGCTGAGATGGCCGCGAGGCATGAGCTTGGGGGGAGCCGGCATGCAGGACACGGTCGAAGGGCATGACGCGGCCGCGCGGCTCGCCGATCCGGGGCCCGCGCCCGTCATCATCACCGTCCACGGCACCAACGACGCTGACCCCGACGACGAGGGCGGGCGCTGGTGGCAGAAGGGCTCGAACTTCACCCGGCACCTGATCAACCGCCTGTACGAGCGCGGCGTTGCCAACGCCGAGATCCTGCCGCTGCATTGGTCGGGTGCCAACTCGGACTTCGACCGCTTGAAGGGCGCCGCCGCGCTCGCGCGTACGATGAAGGCGCTGCACAAGGCCGGGCGCCCGCATGCCGTCATCGCCCACAGCCACGGCGGCAACGTCGCCGTGGAAGGGTTGGCGCAGGCCGGGCGCTCGCCGCTCCGCGGCGGCATCGTCAGCTTCGGCACGCCGTTCTTCAAGCGCCGCCTGAAGACGGTGCCGCTCTTGATCGCGCTTTTTCAGACCGTGCTCGGCCTCGTGATCCCGCCGATCATGCTGTGGTATCTGATCGAGATCCTGCCGACCGACACCAACAAGAAGGTCGAGGCCATCGTCTTTTTCGGCGGCCTTGGCGCGCTCGGCCTGTGGAGCCTCGCGGCCGGCGTGCGCAAGCTCGGCCGGCGCCACCGCGCGACGCGGCTCTTGGCCCGGTCGCTCGCGCCGCGCCAATGGCTGGTCGTGCACAGTCCGCGCGACGAGGCCATGCAACTCCTCGAGACCGCGGCCGAGATCTCGCCGCAGTACGTCAAGACCGCCGCCGCCATGCGCTCGCTGACCGCGTTCGCCTCGTTGGCCGGCGTGGTGGTGACGCTTGCCGTTTTTGCGTGGACGGCGAGCTATTTTCTGGCTCCCGTGATCGAGAAGGTGAAATCGGGCGTGTACGGCCTCGCGCTGGGTGCGGACCTGACCTTCCTGCTGCTGGTGCCGGTCGTCTACGGCGCGGTGTTCTCCCTCGTCTGGCTCGTCGCGCGGGCAGGCGGCGCGTGGCTCTACGCCAGGATGCTGACGAGCGCGATCCATGGCGGCGTCATCGGCGCCGCGTTCGGCGGCGACGGCCTCTACCGGCTGGTCGGCGTGACGCGCCTCCCGCCCTATCGGATCGAGGCCCGCGAAGAGCGCATCGATGCCACCGATCTCGGGGGTATCGACGATGCCGCGCTCTTCGTGGCCGCGCAGAGCCTCTACGACAGCATCGTCGCCGCCGACGGCCCCGAAGGCGGCATCGCGCATCCGGACATCATGTGGAAGCGCCTCTCCGACGCGCTCTATCACAACGCCTATATGCGTGACGACGGCGTGGTGACGACCGTCGCCGATCACCTTGCGGCCGCCTGGCGGCGCGAGATCCGCTAGCCGCGCTCTCCCTGCCATGCGCCGGGGAAATGTTGCCGCGCATGGAATAAAATTGCCGGGTGTCTCCGCGCGTCTGAGCCGATTGTGGCGTTGCTCGCCCTTAATTGAATCACAAGAATCGGAAAACTGCACCGCATGATTCGCATTGTGACGGGGGACAGCCATGGCTCATCTTTCTCAGAAGCTCGCGGAGATGCACCGCAAGCTCGCCGAAAACACGCAGGAGGAGCAGGCGCTCATCCGCGCGCTCGACGCGGCGCTGAACCACGTGGACGAGAAGCTGCTGGCGGAGATCCGCGAGGTCACGGCGCACCATGAGGCGCGCCGCACGATGATCATGACGGAGCTGCAGCAGCTCGCCGGCCGCCTGTGCGCCATTCCGCTGACCGCGAGCGAGCCCCTGACCGCCATCGAGGCCGATGTGCATCCGAAGCCGCTCAACGGCCACACGAACGGCTACGCCAACGGAACCACGCACGCGCCCGGCAATTGGCGCATCGCGGCGCAGAACATCCAGGACGACCTGGATTTCTACAGCGATCCGCCGCAGGCGAGCAGCCACTAGCAAGTCCATCAGTCTAGTGTCCCTTATGAGTCCGAAGTTCGCGATGGGACCTAGCCGCAAACGCAAGCGAACTTCGGAATCGGGACGCCAGATTTCGAGGAAGCGGGGCCCGCGAGCCCCGTTTTTGTTGCCGTCTCCGTGATGCGAAAGGGATGTCGCCCGCCCAAGCCCACGCGTATGCTGGCCCCGCATGGCGCGCAACGCGAGGGGCCTGATGAGCGAAGGAGAAATCCTGTCCATCCGCAACGACCTGACGGGGCTCGTCCTCTCCGTCGTCTCGGTCAGCTTCGGGATGATCTCGGCTTACATCGTCGGCCTGTGGCTGTTCCTCAGGAAAGCTCCCTTCGGTCTCAGGGCGCTGTCGTTCCTGCTGCTCTCGTGCGGACTCGCCTTCATGGGCGTGCTGACGGGCGGCCTCAACGCGCTGCTGATCGGGACCGAGCGCGCATGGAGCAAGCTCGGGGAGACCAGTGTCGGGATTGCGAGCTTTGGCGGAGAGCGGCCCGATATCCTCCACGGACTGTCGCTTTACGAGGCGTCCGCGGCGCTCGGCTGCGCTGCGTTCGCCGCGATCTACCTTGCGCTCTTCTTCTTCACCTTCTTTTACCGATGGCCCGACGACGAGGATCGGGCATAGACCGCGCGCCCCGCCCTGGAAGTTGCCGCCCGGCGATGCCATATAGCGCCCTCGGCCCACCACCCCCGCGCGAGACGCCCATGACCTTGAGCCTTCCCGAGACCATACGCACCCCGGCCTACGTGCTCGACGTGGCGGCGCTGAAGCGCAACCTCGAGACGGCAGCGCGCATCCGGCGCGAAGCGGGCGTCAAGGTCCTGCTCGCCACCAAGGCGTGGGCGATGCCGGCGGCCTTCCCGTTCATGCGGGACGCGCTCGATGGCACGACCGCGTCCGGCGAGTACGAGGCGCGCATGGGCCGGGAGGAGTTCGGCAAGGAGGTGCACGTCTACGCGCCGGCCTACGCGCCGGGCGAGGTCGCGCGCCTGACCGCTATCGCCGACCACATCTATTTCAATTCGCCGGATGAGATCGCGCGCGGATTGGGCCTTGCGACAGCGGCCGGTCGCGCGGTCGGCATCCGCATCAATCCCGGCTACTCGAACGCCACACTCGGCGGCGCGCTCTACGATCCCTGCGCGCCGAACTCGCGTTTCGGCACGACGCCGGCCGAGATCGACCGTCTCCCCTGGGACGCGATCGACATCTTCCACGCGCATGCGCTCTGCGAGTCGCTGGCCGACGGCTCGGTCGGGCTGATCGAGCATGTCGCGAAAAATTTTGCCCCCTACCTGAAGCGCGTCAAGGCGGTGAACTTCGGCGGAGGCCACTTCATCAACAAGCCGGGCTACGACGTCGCCAGGCTGATCACCGCGCTCCGGTCTTTCCGCGCCGAGTTCGGCGTCGAGGTCTACCTCGAGCCGGGCGCCGGCCTCGTCGTCGATACGGGCTACCTGGTGGCGACGGTGATCGGCCTGCACAGGAACGGCAAGGAGATCGCCATCCTCGACGCCTCCGCCTCGACCCACATGCCGGACGTGTTGGAAGTTCCCTATACGCCGCCCGTGCTCGGCGCCCGGGAGGCGGGCGTGCTGGCGCACGATTACATTCTCGGCGGCAAGACCTGCATGACGGGCGACATTATCGGCGAGTATTCGTTCGGCGAGCCCCTCGCGCCGGGGTCGCGCGTGGTGTTCGGCGACATGATGCAGTACTCGTTCGTAAAGAACACGACGTTCAACGGCACGCCCCTGCCGGATCTCGCCATGCTTCACGAGGACGGCCGCTACGAGGTCGTGGCTACGTTCGGCTATGATGAGTTCCGCCGCCGCCTGGGCTGATCCCATCAGCCGCAGGGCGTCGGAGAGAGAGTGAGCCCGAACGGGCGCCACGGAAAAGAAAGCGCGGAGACGATCCCATGTCCACGTCAAGCAAGCTCGAGCGGAAAGTCCTCACCAACGACGAGTTCGAGGCGGTGCGCGTCACGCACCATCCGGCGATTTACGAGCTCGATGCCAAGGAGCTGCAAGCGCTACGGGTTCGCCTGCGCGAGATGCACGGCAAGGCCCGGACGCTGACGCGCCACAAAGCGCGCGTGGGTCGCGGAAAAGCCGAGCCCCGCGGCAAGAGCTTCCCCGGCACGGCCGAGCAGCCGTTGCGCCGCAAGCAGCTCATCGCGGCCGCATTGAAGCGCGTCAACAAGGAGCTTGGCCGGCTTCAGGCGCTCGAGGCGCGGACCAATCATGTCGAGGCGGCGCACCGCGCGCTGGCCCTCAAGCGGGCCGGCAATTTCGTGAGCTATCCCGCGAGCGCGCCGCCGGGCGACGGCATGCAGCCCATCGTCAGCACCCGGCGCAGGACTAAGGTTCACCCCAGCAAGGTAGGACGGGTCTCCCAAGCGACGAAAGTGGCGCAGGCCATCAAGGACGCACGGACTTGAGGGTTGGACCGGAAGCAGGGTTGGAACCACGAACGCTTCGGACCCTATCGGCCCGAAGCCATCCTACCGCCGGCAGGACTGGAGGCAGCGGGTGAGCTCGGCGCCGCAACGCGGGCTGTCCTGGGTGGCGCGCCGGCAGGCGTTCTCCTGAGCATAGCAGCGCTGCGCACAGTCGTTGGCGTCGGCGGCCGCGGAAAGGACCGTCGCGGATGTGGCGACGAGCGAGGCGGCGATGGCATATCGGATGACTGTCTTCACGACCGACCTCCTTTCCTCCGGTGTGCCTGTGGACCCGTGCGGCGGCACTCTCGGCCGGCGCGCATGAAGATTTACCATTTACGCGCCGTACGATGAACGTCACGTGAACTTTGCTTCGGATGCGGGCCAGAGACGTGATTGGCTCCATAATGCCGGCGGGAACGGCCCTGACAACATCGATCAGAACGCGAATTCCTCGAAGATGTGGTCGATGTTCCCGCGCCAACGCCCCTGGAAGCGCTCCAGCAACTCGTCGGCGACCGTGCGCCCCGCGCCGACGAGGTACTCGAGCGGCGCCAGGTAGATCGTCTCGTCCTGGTTCTTGCGGTTGGTCTCGCCGCGCCTCTGCAAGCCGAGATGCGAGATGGCGAGCGCCGCGCGGGCGAGCGCCTGCACCGACGTATCCCGGAACCGGCCCGCGAGCGCCGCGCGCGGCACCGTCCGGCGCAGATCCTCGCGATCCTCGGCCGTCCACGACTTGACGAGGTCCCAGGCCGCATCGAGCGCGACCTCATCGTAGAGCAGCCCGACCCAGAAGGCAGACAGCGCGCAGATCCGCGGCCAGCGCCCGCCGTCCGCGCCGCGCATCTCGAGAAAGCGCTTGAGCCGCACCTCGGGAAAAAGCGTCGTCAGATGATCGGACCAGTCGTCGAGCGTCGGCAGCTCCCCGGGGAGCGCCGGGAGCCGGCCCGCCATGAAATCCCGGAACGAGGCGCCTGCGACGTCGATGTAACGCCCGTCGCGGTAGACGAAGTACATCGGCACGTCGAGCGCGTAATCGACATAGCGCTCGTAGCCCATCCCGTCCTCGAACACGAACGGCAGCATGCCCGTGCGGCGCGAATCCGTCTCGCGCCAGACCTCGCTCCTCAGCGATTTGAGGCCGTTGATCCTGCCCTCCGTGAAGGGGGACGAGGCGAACATCGCGGTGGCGATCGGCTGCAGCGCGAGGCTCACGCGCAGCTTTTTCACCATGTCCGCCTCGCTGCCGAAGTCGAGGTTCACCTGGATGGTGGCCGTGCGGTACATCATGTCGAGGCCCCGCTTGCCGACCGTCGGCATGTAGCGCGTCATGACCTCGTAGCGCTGCTTGGGCATGTGCGGCGTCTCCGCCAGCGTCCATTTGGGCGAGAAGCCGACGCCCAGGAAGCCGATGCCGAGGTCCTCGCCCACGTCGAGCACCTGGTTCAGGTGCTCCTGCGTCTCGTCCGCCGTCTCGTGCAGCGTCCTGAGCGGCGCTCCCGAAAGCTCGAACTGTCCGCCGGGCTCGAGGCTGATGGTGCCGCCGGCGAGTCCGTCCGGCCGCTTGAGCGCGATAATGTTGTCGCCTTCGGTGATGGGCTCCCAGTCGTAGCGGAGCACCAGGTGCTCCATAAGCGCCCGGATGCCGCGGTTGCCGGCGTAAGGAACCGGCGTCAGCGTCTCGGTGTAGAAGACGAACTTCTCGTGCTCCGTGCCGATGCGCCAATCCGGCTTCGGCTTCTCGCCGGCCGCGATCCACTGGACGAGATCGTCGCGGGAGCGCGCGAGCGGGCTCGGGGCCCCATCCTGACGGGTCGACATGCGTGGGGCCTCTGGCGGATGCGGGGCTCGTTCGGCGGAGTTATGGCGGCAGGGCGGGGCGTAAACAAGGGGTTGACGCGGGCCCGCCCGGTTTCGCCGCACCGCCCTTGTGCCCGGTCAGCGGAGGGGGGAGGCCGGGAGGCAGACGGCAACCCTCTGCGGGTCGTCGGGGATGGTTTCCGACTGTACGCACGCTTCCAGACGGCGGATCATGAGGGCGGTCTGAGTCGGCCTCAGGCAGTCCACGAACGAGCGGATGCCGGCGGCGTTGCAGCGTGCGATCTCGTTCATCACGAACTCCGGGTCGTCCGGGTTCGTCCGCGGCGGCCGGGAGAGGTCGATATAGGGCTCGATGGTGATGTTGGGCCTGCCGGGCCGGCGCCAGTCTCCGCGCCGATCATCGCCCCGGTCGCCCGCGGCAAGGGGGCTTGCCGCGCTTGCGAGGAGGACGGCCGACAGGATCAGGGAGGTGGCTTGCATCACCATCTCGAAAGTGCTCCGGCATGCTTCGCGCCAGCCGCCCATGCTAGCCAGGAAGCGTAAACGAATCGCCTCCACCGGGACGGTCGTGCATGAAGCATCAAGCCCTGCTCGCCGGCGGCATCATTGTCGGCGCGGTTGTTGTTGCATCCCTGACGCTCGACGGAACGCGGGTTCCCAACCGCAAGCTGCCGGGTGGGACGGAGGCCTGCACCTATCATGCGGGCCCCATGGACGCCGAGATGATCGACGAAGGAGGGGACGCGGGCCAGCGCATCCTGCGCGCGATCCTGGCGCTCGACAGGAAGTGCGAGTACGTCACGCTCGCGCAGCCCGACGGCACGCGGCAGGTCATGAAGCTCGGCAAGGCCGGCCGCAAGCCCGGAGAGCACGGTCCCGGCAGCATCCCGACGTTCTGACGTTAGGCCGGCCGCTCCGCCGCGAGGATGGCCCGCGCCTTGGCGCAGTCTTTTTCCATCTGCGCGACGAGCTCGTCCGCGCTCGAGAACTTGCGGTCGTCGCGCACCTTGTCGATGAAGCTCACCTCGATGTCGCGCCCGTAGATCGCCTCGTCGAAGTCGAACAGGAACACTTCCAGCACCGGCATGCCGTCGTCGAACGTTGGGCGCGTGCCGAGATAGGCGGCGCCATCGAGCGCCCGCCCGTCGAGGAGGACGCGCACCGCGAAGATGCCGTGCCCGAGCGCCGTCCCCTTCGGCAGTGCGACGTTCGCCGTTGGAAAACCGAGGCCGGCGCCGCGTTTCGCGCCGCCGATGACGGGACCTTTGACGCGCCAGGGCCGTCCGAGCGCCTCGGCCGCGCCGCGCACATCGCCTTCCGCGAGCAGCAGGCGGATGGCGGTCGACGAGAACGGCTCGCCCCGCTCCGCCACGGGCGCGACGATGGTGACGGCAAAGCCGTGCGCCGCCCCCGCGGCCTTGAGCGTCTCGGCCGAGCCGCCGCGGTTGCGCCCGAAGAAGAAGTGATAGCCCACGACCACTTCTGCGACGGCAAGCGCGCCGACGAGAATGTCCTCGATGAAGCGGTCGGCATCGAGCGCGGCGAGCGCGGCGTCGAAGGGGAGCACGATGGCGATATCGAGCCCCAGTTCGTCGAGCACGGCGAGCTTCTCGTCGAGCGACGTCAGGCGGAAGTGCGGGGCGTCGGGCTGAAAGAACACGCGCGGATGCGGCTCGAACAGCACCACGCCGGCCGGCCGTCCGGCGCGTTTCGCGTCCGCGATCGCGCGTCCGATGATGACCTGATGGCCACGATGCACGCCGTCGAAGTTGCCGAGCGCGAGCACCGCACCCTTGGCCTCGGGCGGAATGTTCTCAGTGCCGTGAACGACGTGCATCGCGCCTCGTCTCTTCCACGCGGACCGCTTGCTCCCGTTCCGTCACGCTTCCGGGCGACCGGGCACCATGAGCTGCGCCTCGCCTGTCAGCACCGCCTTGCCGTCGACCGTGCAGACGGTCTCGAAGCGCGCGCGCTTCTTCTCGGGCAGCAGCTCGACGATCTTCACGGTGGCGACGACCGTGTCGCCGATCTTGACGGGACCCTTGAAGGCCAGCGTCTGCGAGACGTAGATGGCGCCCGGGCCGGGCAGTTTCATGCCGAACACGGCCGAGATGTAGGCGGCCGACAGCATGCCGTGGGCGATGCGCTCCTTGAACAGGGTGGTCGCCGCATAGGCCGCGTCGACATGCACGGGGTTGCGGTCGCCCGAGATGTCCGCGAACGCGGTGATGGCCGCTTCCGTCACCGTGTTGGAAAGGGAGGCTTCCTGGCCCACGGCGAGGTCTTCGAAATACGTGATCGTCTTGGTCATGCTGCTGGTCCTGCCGGAGTTTTGAGGGGGAGCCCGTTGAATGGAGAGCATGGTCTAGCGGGCGTTCCGGGGGCGCGCAACTCGCACGCGGCCGATCCGGTGGCGCCGGCGCACGCGGGTGTTGCTGAGCGGCACCGGATCGCGTTATATGGTCTCATCCCCAAATTCCTACCAATGAAATGGCTTTCGCGGTGACGCCGCGGGAGCCCGGAGAAGAGCGCTATGAGCGACCGTAAGCCCTTGATGCCGAAGGCCACCGCCGTCTGGCTCGTCGAAAACACCTCGCTCTCTTTCGAGCAGATCGCCGAGTTCTGCGGCCTCCACGTGCTTGAGGTGAAAGGAATCGCCGACGGCGATGTCGCTCAGGGGATCAAGGGTCTGGACCCCGTCACCTCGAACCAGCTCACCCGCGACGAGATCGAGGCGGCGGAGAAGGACCCCGCCCATCCGCTGAGGCTCGCCGAGCCGAAGGTGGTCATACCTGAGACACCCTCGAAGCGCGGCCCGCGCTATACGCCCGTCTCGCGCCGTCACGACCGCCCGAACGCGGTGCTCTGGCTCCTGCGCAACCATCCCGAGCTCAAGACCAGTCAGATCATGCGCCTCGTCGGCACCACCAAGCCGACCATCGCCCAGATCAAGGATCGCACGCACTGGAACTCGCCGAACCTCGTCCCGCAGGACCCGGTGACGCTCGGGCTCTGCTCGCAGATCGACCTCGACAACGAGGTGAAGAAGGCGGCCCGCCGCCTCGAGCGCGAGCGGCGCGAGGCGCAGAAGGAGGCCATCAAGGCCGGTACGCTGCTGCCGACCGAGGAGACGACGGCTTCGGCCGACGAGCCTGCCGCGGAAGGGTTCCGCCCGACGGCGGAGATCGTCCAGCCCAAGGGAGCCGACGAGCGCGAGGAGACCCCTGCCGAGGAGGAGGCCCGCGTGTTCGCCAAGCTCAAGGAGCTGTCGTCCGGGTCGGACGGCAAGGACGACGAGAACCCGGACGACTGAGCCGGAACGGCAAGGCCCCTGGGCCGGCTCAGCTCAAGCCGGCCCACCACGAGAGCAGCGTGTCGGTGACGAGCGCCAGGAAGATCGCGACGCCCACGTCGCGGTTGGCGCGGAAACGGCGCAGGCAGTTCTTGGGATCTGACGTATCGAGCGTCGAGACCTGCCAGGCCATCTGCAGGCCGACCAGGGCCATGCCGAAGAAGAACACGAGATGGGTGCCGGCGAGGAAGCCGGCGGCGATCCAGAGCAGCAGCGCGCCCGCGTAGAAGCTGCCGACCCAGAACGGGGTATCCTGCCCGAAGGTGAGCGCCGTGGACTTGAGGCCGAGCACCGCATCGTCGTCCGCGTCCTGATGCGCGTAGATGGTATCGTAGCCGATCGTCCAGAGCACCGAGCCCGCGTAGAGCAAGAGCGGCGGCAGCGCCAGCGACCCCTTGACGGCGGCCCAGCCCATCAGCGCGCCCCAGTTGAAGGCGAGCCCCAGCACCGCCTGCGGCCAGTGCGTGAAACGCTTCATGTAAGGGTAGATCACGACCAGCCCCAGCGAGGCGACGCCGAGCAGGATGGTGAAGGTGTTGAACCAGATCAGCACCAGGAAGCCGATGAGTGACAGCGCCGCCACGAACACCAGCGCCGCCTCGGGCGTGACCTGGCCCGACGGAATGGGGCGGCTCGCCGTGCGCGCGACGCGCGCGTCATACTCGCGGTCCACGTAGTCGTTGAAGGCGCAGCCGGCGCCGCGCATGACGATGGCGCCGAGCGCGAACAGAGCGAGCAGGCCCAGGTTCGGATAGGGGCGTCCGTTCGAGACTTCGGCGAGCGTCACCGACCACCAGCAGGGGAACAGCAGCAGCCAGGTCCCGATGGGGCGGTCCATGCGCGCGAGCCGCAGGTAGGGCCGCCAAGCGACCGGCGCATAGCGGTCCACCCAGTTGTCGGCCGGCGCATCGGACACGGCTTTCGTGCCGCTCCCGAGCGTGGGCTCCTGGTCCGGATTGGCCGCATGTGCCGTCATGCCTGAGTGATCCTCATCGTCCCTGATGCGTCCGACGTTAGCCCCCGTCGCTCCGTCCGGCAACTCGGCCGCCCGGCGACGTGGATGCGGCAAGAAGCACGTCCGCAACGTCGTCGGCGAACCGGCGTCGGACGCCGCCCACGACCAGGAGGTCAGAGCCCTCCGCATCCGGCTCGGCGCCCGGCATGCCATGAGCCATGAGGGCCTCGGCAGACCCGGCCCAATCCCCGCCCGCGACGGGCGCGTTGCATGAGGCCCACGACAGCGTGCCCGCGGCGTTGTCGCCGAAGCCGTGCGTCTCCGTCCATTGCGCGCCGTGCTCGAGAAGGAAGCGCGTGAGCGCCGCATCGCCGCGGAACACGGCGTGATTGAGCGCCGAGGCGGCCCAATCCCCGCCGCGGGTGGCAACGGGCCAGCCAAGCCGCACCATCGTGCGCACGCCCGCGTCCGCGCCCTCGGCCGCAAGCTCCGGCAAGAGCCGCTGGTCCGCCTCCGGCAGGCGCGCGACCAGATCCGGATGGGCGGAGAGCAGGCGCCGTGCCTCCTCGGCGTCGCCGCGCGCCGCGGCGGCGACGAACGCATCCGATGGAGACAGCGTCGCGGTCGCGCCGCCGGCCGCGCTGAGCATGTCCGCGATGGCCGGAAGCCCGAGCTTGAGGGCGAGCGTGGTTGCGCTTTCGCCGCGGGACGTCGTGGCCGACGGGTCCGCGCCGGCGGCGAGGAGAGCAGCGATATGGGCCGGCGAGCGCCGCCGCCGGATCGCCCACAGAAGCGGCGTGCCCCAGGCGCCGCCCGGCGCACCGTGCGGCCGCGCATTGGCATCGCCGCCGCGCGCGAGCAGCAGCCTCAGCGGTTCCACATCGTCGAGGTCGAGCGCGCGAGGGAGGGCATTGGTGCCGTCGATCCGCGCGCCCGCGTCGAGCAGGAGGTGCGTGCAGTCGGGGTTTTCGAGCGAATGGTAAAGCGACTCGCCGTCGTTCGGGTCGGCGCCGCGCGCGAGCAGGAGACGCGTCATCTCGGGGTCGCGGTTCTGCCCGGCCGCGCCGTAGAGCGCCGACAGCGGATGGTCGGCGTCGGGCGCCTCGGGCGACGCCATCCAGCGGTTGGCAACGCTCTGGTTCGGATCGGCGCCCGCATCGAGCAGGAAGCGCGCCGCCGCGCGTAGCCGATCGCGATAGGCTGGCAGCCGCGCGAGGCTCGAATGCGCGACCGCGACGAGCGGTGGTAGCGCCAACGGCCCCCCCGGCCGGTTGACCCAGGCGGGATCGCGTGCCGTTTCCCGCGCGAGGGCAGTCTCGTCGCCCACGGCGCATGCGAGATAGGGATCGCCGTCTGTCAGACCCGGGGTCTCCGCAAGCACGCGCGCGGCGACGGCCGGCCGCGCGTTCCCCGTTCCGCCCGTGATGTCGCCGGCATAGATGAGCCCCAGCAGGTTTCGAACCTGACCCACCCGGTCGGCGGCCCTCGCGAGCCGCGCCGCAACGAAATGCGAAAGATCGGCCCAGGATGCAAACCCGTATTCGCGCGCCACGCACGACTGCGCATCCGCGAGCCGAAGCCTGAGAGCGACGATCGCCTCGTCGCTCCGGCCGCGCGCCTGAGGCAGGGCGTCACGAAATCGCGAGATCGCCTCGAGCGCGCCTGCCCGATAGAGTGCGAGCAGCTCTTTGGCCTGCTTTTTCAGATGGTCGGGATGGGGCCGGTCCGGGAGCCGGGTCATGGACACCTCCGTGCATCGAGCACCGACGACCCGCAACTTCGGCTGCACAAAGGTTCAGTTGTCAGCATACGAATGGCAAGTGGGCTCAGCCCTTCCCGCGGGTCCGGAGGCGGCTTGCACCGCACGCCGGATGCTAGGGCAGGGGCGGGGCTGCGGTCAACGCGTGTTGGATCGCGCCGTCCTATCGGATATGGAGACGCCATGGCGGTCCACGATGTCACCTCGCAGCGTCTGTTCGTCGAGCACCCCCTCGAACCGGGCGCGAAGGTTCCCTGCACACCCGAGCAGGCGAGCTACCTGCGTGCCGTGCTGCGTCTCGGCGACGGCGACGAGATCCTGATCTTCAACGGCCGCGACGGCGAGTGGAAAGCGCACCTCAGTGAGGCCGGCAAGCGCGGCGCCGTGCTCGAAGCCCTGAACCGGGTGCGGCCGCAAGAGGGCGGACCGGACATCCACTACCTCTTCGCGCCGCTGAAGCGCGCCCGCCTCGACTACATGGTGCAGAAGGCGACCGAGATGGGCGTCGCGCGGCTCGTGTCCGTGCTGACGCGCCACACGGTTGCCGAGCGCGTCAACGGCGAGCGCATGCGCGCCAACGCCATCGAAGCCGCCGAGCAGTGCGGCATCCTGCGCGTGCCTGAGATCGCGGGGCCCGTGAAGCTTGCTTCGCTCCTCGAGACCTGGGATCCCGCGCGCCGGCTCGTCTTCTGCGACGAAGGGGCGGCGCAGGCGAGCCCGCTCGCCGCACTCGCGGCGTTGAAGCCCGGCCCGCTCGCCGTTCTCGTCGGACCCGAGGGCGGATTTTCGCCCGATGAGCGCGCGATGATCCGCGCCGTGCCGCAGGCAACGGCCATCTCGCTCGGCCCCCGCATCATGCGCGCCGACACGGCCGCGGTGGCAGCCCTCGCCCTCGTCAACGCCGCGCTCGGCGACTGGAGATAGCCGAAGGACACGAAGGAGGTCCGCCGTGCTGAAGCTCTATTACAACCCGCGCTCGCGCGCGACCATGGTGCACTACATGCTGCACGAGCTCGGAGAGCCTTTCGAGATCGTGCCCGTCGACCTTCAGAAGCAGGAGCACAAGACGCCGGAATTCCTGAAGATCAATCCCATGGGCAAGATCCCGGTTCTGCGCGACGGCGACGTCGTCGTCTCCGAGGGGCCCGCCATTCTGACCTATCTGGCCGACAAGTATCCGCGGGCGGGGCTGGCGCCGGCCGTCGATGCGCCGGAGCGGGGCCCTTACCTCAAATGGATGTTCTTCTATGGAAGTTGCTTCGAGCCGGCGGCGACCGACCACTACATGAAGCGTGAATCGCCCTCTTCGACGGTCGGCTGGGGGAAGCTCGACGACGTGCTCGACACGCTCTCGGCCGGCCTCGAGCCGGGTCCCTGGCTGCTCGGGGACCGTTTCTCGGCCGCCGACGTTCTGATCGGCTCCGGGATCGCCTACATGCTCGGGTTCGGTATCATTCCCGCCCGCCCGGAATATGTCGCCTACGTCGAAAGGCTCGCGGCCCGGCCGGCCCACAAGGCGGCCGCGGCCGCGGATGCGGCCCGCGCCGCCAGTTAGTATGCCACCCGCTATCCAACGGCCCGCGCCCCGGCGTGACGCCGGTGTTCGGGCACGCGGGATGGTCCACGGGTTGACGTCATCCCGGCGGAGGCCGGGATCCGGACACGTCCGCCGTGTGCTCCGATCCAGCGCCCCCCAGCCCTTTGCGTCACGGCCAGAGGGTTGCTAGAACGCCTCGACAAATCAGCGGACACTGGAAGCGGACGAGATGGCAAAGGATGATGGCGCAGAGGTGAAGGCGGCCGACGGGCGCGACTGGAGCCAGACCCTCTTCCTGCCTGAGACGGGTTTTCCGATGCGCGCGGGCCTTCCCGACCTCGAGCCCAAGATCCTGGCCCGCTGGCAGGCGCGCGACCTCTACAAGGAGTTGCGCGAAACGTCGAAGGGCCGCCCGAAATTCGTCCTCCACGACGGCCCGCCCTACGCCAACGGCCACATCCACATCGGCCACGCGCTGAACAAGATCCTGAAGGATCTCGTCGTCAAGAGCCAGCAGATGCTGGGCTTCGATTCCAACTACGTGCCGGGCTGGGACTGCCACGGCCTGCCCATCGAATGGAAGATCGAGGAAGCCTACCGCGCCAAAGGCCGCGAGAAGCCGAACTTCTCCGATCCCGCGGCCATCAACGCCTTCCGCGACGAGTGCCGCACGTTTGCGGAAAAGTGGGTCGACGTGCAGCGCCAGGAGTTCAAGCGTCTCGGCGTGATCGGCGACTGGGATCACCCCTACCTGACGGTGAGCTACCCCGCCGAAGCGACCATCGCCCGCGAGCTGATGAAGTTCGCTGCCAACGGGCTTCTCTACCGCGGCTCGAAGCCGGTGATGTGGAGCGTGGTCGAGAAGACGGCGCTCGCGGAAGCCGAGGTCGAGTACCAGGACCACCAGTCCGACACGGTGTGGGTGAAATTTCCAGTGTCTCTCGGCGTAAAGGCGGATTTCATCCAGCCCGGGACCACGATCGAAACTCCGGGCACGACCTCGTCGGCCCTCGCCGGCGCCTCAGTGATCATCTGGACGACCACGCCGTGGACGCTGCCCGGCAACCGCGCCATCAGCTTCTCGTCGAAGATCGATTATGGTCTCTATGAAGTGACAGCCGCGCCCGAGGGGAACTGGGCGAAGGTCGGAGACAAGTACATCCTCGCCGATAAGCTCGCGGCAGACGTCATGAAGGCTGCGAAGGTTGAAGCGTTTGAACGCCGCAGTGCCGTCGCCGCTGACGATCTCAAAGTATTAGTGGCCTCCCATCCGCTCGCCGCGCTCGGCTACGATTTCGACGTGCCCCTCCTCGACGGCGACCACGTCACCGACGACACCGGCACCGGCTTCGTGCACACCGCGCCCGGCCACGGCGCCGACGACTACACCATCTGGATCGCCAACCAGAAGGCGCTGCGCGACCGCGGCATCGACACAACGATCCCCTTCACCGTCGATGCCGACGGCGTGCTGACCAAGGAAGC
>ERZ795041.281-NODE-281-length-19637-cov-3.885252_pt1 | contig 19637 bp, 14 predicted proteins | sample MGYA00375125_ERZ795041 | MGnify/ENA primary metagenome ERZ795041 (study PRJEB30170, sample SAMN03074214) | activated sludge metagenome | biome: Common Effluent Treatment Plant; feature: Wastewater; material: Activated sludge; isolation source: activated biomass in...
TCGCCAGCTCGGCCTGGGTCGCAACCATCTTCACCGCTTCGATGCAGAACCGCGGATCGGCGAAGGCATCGATGAGCACGCCGACGCGCGCGCGCTCGCGGATCTTGGCAAGCGTCCAGTCGGCGGTGCGCAGCGCGCCGCTATCGGGCTCATCCTCCCAAGCAAGCGCGAGCGGCAGCGAATACTGCTCGTGCACGGCGTGGCCGTCTTCGACTTCGATGAACGCCAGCAGGAACGCACCCTGCGGGCTCGTCCACAGGGCACGGGTCTGCAAGCGCGCGCGCGTCGGCGTGCGCGATTTGAACCAGCCGCGCGGCTGCAGGAACTCCGGCAGCACTTCGCGCTCGAACTGCTGCAGCGCGCGCCTGGCGACGCTGCGTTCGGGACTCGCCGCCATATCCACCATGAACGTCGACAAGCCGCTCGCCAGCACCAGCACGGGCAGCTCGGTCGCAGGCAGGCGTTCGACGTGCCACGCCGGCGCGGGTGCGCTTTCGCTGAGCAGCAGCCAGAAGTAGCCGTGGGCGGGCAGCGTGAGGAAATACGGCAGCTCGCCGACCGGCGGAAACGCGTTGTTGCCGAGCATTTCGACCGGCACCCGGCCTTTGTATTTCGCAAGATCCAGCTCGACCGCCTGCGCGGTCTGCGACAGATTCGCGACGCACAGCACCACGACATCGTCGTACGAGCGCACGTAGGCGAGCACCTTGCGATTCTGCGGACGAATGAACTCCAACGTGCCGCGGCCGAAGCATTGATACTGGCGGCGCACCACCAGCATTCGCCTCGTCCAATTGAGGAGCGATGAGGGGTCGCGGTTCTGCGCCTCCACGTTCACGGCCTGGAAGCCGTAGATCGGATCCATGATCACCGGCAGATAAAGCCGCTGCGGATCGGCGCGCGAAAAACCGGCATTGCGATCCAAGCTCCACTGCATGGGCGTACGCACGCCGTTGCGATCGCCGATGTAAATGTTGTCCCCCATGCCGATCTCGTCACCGTAATAGATGACCGGCGAGCCGGGCATCGACAGCAGCATGCTGTTCATGAGCTTGATGCGGTCGATGTCGTTGGTCAGCAGCGGCGCGAGCCGCCGGCGGATCCCGACGTTCACGCGCATGCGCAGCTCGTTCGCGTACATCTTGTACATGTAGTCGCGCTCGCGATCCGTCACCATCTCCAGCGTGAGCTCGTCGTGGTTGCGCAGAAAGATCGCCCATTGGCAGTTCTCGGGAATGTCGGGCGTCTGGCGCAGGATCTCGGAGATCGGATAGCGATCCTCGAGAGCCACCGCCATGTACATGCGCGGCATCAGCGGAAAGTGATAGGCCATGTGGCACTCATCACCGTCGCCGAAATACTCGCGCACGTCCTCCGGCCATTGGTTCGCCTCGGCGAGGAACATGCGGCCCTGGTAGTTCGCATCGACGACCGCACGCATGCGCTTCAACACGGCATGCGTCTCGGGAAGGTTTTCGTTGTCCGTGCCTTCACGCACGCACAGATAGGGAATCGCGTCCAGCCGCAGGCCGTCGACGCCCATGTCGAGCCAGAAGCGCATCAAGTCGATGACGGCATCGACGACGGCGGGATTGTTGTGATTCAGATCCGGCTGATGGGAAAAGAAGCGATGCCAGTAATACTGGCCCGCGACCGGGTCCCACGCCCAGTTCGACGACTCGGTGTCCGTGAAGATGATGCGCGTGCCCGCCAGCTGCTTGTCCGAATCGCTCCACACGTAGAAATCGCGCTCGGGCGAGCCTTTCGGTGCACGCCGCGCCGCCTGGAACCAGGGATGCTGATCCGAGGTGTGATTGATGACGAGCTCGGTGATGACCTTGAGTCCGCGGCGATGCGCCTGCGCGATGAAATTCCGGAAATCATCGAGCGTGCCGTAGTCGGGATGCACGTCCAGATAGTCGGCGATGTCGTAGCCGTCATCGCGCAGCGGCGAAGGATAGAACGGCAGCAGCCAGATCGTGTTGACGCCGAGCTCCTGGATGTAATCGAGCTTCTGCGCCAGGCCCGCGAAGTCGCCGATGCCGTCGTTGTTGGCGTCGAAGAACGCCTTGACGTGCATCTGATAGATGATCGCGTCCTTGTACCAGAGCGGATCGGTGGCGAAGCTCGAAGCGATATTCGTTTCCAGCGCAGCGGCGCGTTCGACAGACATGTTGGGCGGATCGATCGTTGGCTATAGGGGCTTATGGCACTGGCGCAATCTTATGAATTGTCGGCGCGCTTTCGGAAGCCGCAGGTCATCCATACACTAAGCACAAATACCGCTACGAGGGCGAGGGTTCCCATGGCCGACGGCGATCACGGCGCTCGCGCGCAATTTCACACCATGGAGGAATGCACCCAGGAAGATTGGCGCATCATCACTCAGGCCATGAAGCCGTTCGTCGCCGAGCTGCCCGACCGCGTTCTGGCTCATCTGCGAATGCTCCGGGGCGACTGCGGCGGATTCGCGATCGACCGGCTCGATCATTGCCTGCAAACCGCGACACGCGCCTACAAGGACGGGCGCGACGAGGAGTACGTCGTGTGCGCCCTGCTGCACGACATCGGCGATCTGCTCGGCCCCAGCAATCATGCCGACGTCGCCGCCGTGATCCTCAAGCCGTTCGTGTCCGAACAGAACCATTGGATGGTCGAGAAACACGGCATTTTTCAAGGCTACTATTTCTTCCATCACCTCGGGCTCGATCGCCACATGCGCGACCAATTCCGCGATCATCCCTGGTTCGATTACACGGCCGAGTTCTGCCGCGAATACGACGGGCCCGCGTTCGATCCGAAGTACAAGCACATGCCGCTGGAAGATTTCGAGCCGATGGTTCGCCGCGTGATGGCCACCGTCAAGCGCTCGATCTACATACCGAACAAGGGCCCGGCGGCGCAATAGCCCCGCCCTTGTGAGATCAACGGCAGGGCCGATACCGCCCTACCGGATCCCCGGGGTGTCGGCCCGGATCGGCGTGATGGAACGTCCTGCAGCTCACAGCGTTATCGATCAGCGGCTATCCGCGGGTCATTGGCGCTCGTCTCGATCCGGTCATCGCGCATGCCCTTCCGGTCACCATGCCAACGGACGATTCACCTTGCGCTGCTCTTAGCATCGGCGCTCGGCGGGTGCTGCGCGCAGGCGGACGACCTCGGCCCCCTCTCCGCACAGGAATACGGGGCGCAGATCGAGACGACGGATGCAAGCAAGGCCATTCTCGCCGCCGAGGAGCTCATTGCGGCCGCACGCCTCGACTCGAACGAAAAGCCGGTCGAGCTGGCCGAGGCCCTGACGCTGCTCGGCAATGCGCAATTCGCAATGCGCAATTACATCTCGGCGGAAGCGGCGTACTTCGAAGCGTTGCAGATCCTGGAACCGCGCGTGACGCCGATGAGCGGCAAGCTGCTCGAGCCTTTGCGCGGCATGGGATACACGCTGGCGTATGCGGGCGAACACGACCGAGCGGTTCCCTACATGAAGCGTGCCCTGCTCGTCCTGCGCCGCACGCACGGCCTGTTCGACATAGATCAACGCGACTTGTTGCGGCATCTGGCCATGAGCCTCACCCGGATCGACATGCACGTCGAAGCCGAGAAGCAGATGCAATACCTGGTGCGCGCCGGACAGCAAACCTACGGCGCGAGGGATGCGCGCATGGCCGGGGTATACGGCCAGCTCGGCGATTTCTATATGCAGACCGGACTCACCGTACAGGCGCGCGAAGCGTACCGGGACGCGCTCGAAGCCGTCGAGCAGCAACTGGGGCGCAATCACCTGGCGACGGTGCGGCCGCTCAGAGCGTACGCCGCCAGCTATCGCCGTGAGCTGCAGCTGGTTCTGTATGGTTTGCGCGGCAGAAGGGACGAACAAGTTGGATACATGCGGGTCGACAGCAAATCGAGCAACCCCCGCTACCTGAACGCGGATGGCAAGCGCGCCTTGAAACGGGCGATCGAAACGCTCGACGCCAATCCGGCACGGCCCGCCTCGCTGCTGCTGGACACGCTGCTGGATCTTGGCGACTGGTACATGATCAGGGGCGCGGTACGCGAGGCGCTGCCTCACTATCGCCGCGCAGCGTCGCTGCTCGAACAAGTGGAGCCCGAGTACCGCAGGGTGGCGCACGCGAAATTGGGCTTTCCGGCGCAGGTCTACTACCCGGTGCCGCCCGCGGCGACGCGCCATCTGAATCGCTCCGGCCTGGATATGGAGGAGCACTTCGTATACGTCCAATTCACCGTTGCCGCCGACGGCAGCGTTCGCGATGAGCAAGTGATCGAGGCGAGCGCGCCGGAGCCGCTCGTCCGCCAAACCATCTATGCGATTCGCGCCGCGCGCTATCGACCGAAATTCATGAACGGCGAACCGGTGCAGACGCAGGCCGTCGGCCTGCGTCAGATATTCAAATCGAGGCGCGACCCTCAAACCGAATGAGCGCTGCGGTGTTCGCGAGCGACCGTGCGCCCGACGCAGCCGGCTCGGGTTCGGATGTCACTTCCTCTTTCTGCGCTGGAGACGCTTCCGCAGGCGCGGCCTGGACGGGCGGTGACTGCTCCATCGTCTCCTCCATGACAGGAACGGGAGAGGGCACGGGAGCCGGCTCGATGGATGGATCCGTGCCGGGCGCAGACTCGACGTCCGGCAACAAGCCGCGAACGATCGCCTGTTCCCGAAACTCCGCGGCGAGTTTCGCGCCGGCATCGCGTAACGCCAGTGCCGTCGCCTGCGCCAGCGGCGTGGAGCTCGACATGCCCTGCGAGGGCGACGTGCCATACCCGGTGAAGCCCCACGAATCCGCGAGACGCCCGTCGGGCGAATAAACGTTCACGCGGTACTTGATGCTGACGGCGTAGAACGGCGTGCCGGCATCGCGCGGCGTAACGAACGCGTACTCCTCGACGGCGGGCTCCAGAATCGCGCGCACGTCGCCGCCGAGCTGCGCACCCGCGTTGACGCTGTCGACCATCACGACCCGGTCGAACATCGCATCCACCAGCCGCTTGATGCCATCGGTCTGCGCCTTGCCCAGTTCGATGTTCCAATCCGTGCTCCAGCGCTCTTCCTTATGGACGTAGGCCGCGAACTCCCGTGGAACGTGCAGCGCAATCGCCACCGGCACTTTCGTAATCAACGGCGTGGGAATGTTCGTCGTCGCGACGAGCTGAACCGAGCCGCAGCCGGCAAGCGCCAGCGCCGTTACGGCGGCGAGCGCGAACCGGCCCGCGAAATACGGCGACCTGGGATACGCCATCGATTGAACGTCTTTCACTGGGACCTCGATGCCGCCGCGAGCGCGGACATGTCGGCGCTCGACCCGGCTTCGTTCTGACCGACTCTGAACCGCGTACCGGTACGCTGCGGATCGTGCAGCCCGACGAATGAGCCGCCGTTTTTCGCACAAATGATGCGCATCAGCGTCGCAAAGCGGATGCTCGTGTATTGCGGCGCGTCGGGCCGCACGGGAAATCCGATGGCGTGAATGCGCACGCGCCGTTCGCCGCTGCCGTCCTCGCGGTTGATCATGTCGACTCCTTTGACGACCGAATCGATCGACGAGCCGGTAAACTCATCGCCGAACACGTACAGGCTAATCTTCTTGTCCTTCGAATGATACGTGCGAATCGCCTCGACGATTCCTTCGATCGGGCTCGAATTCGAGAAAGCGTTCCAGGTGCGCAGGCGGTCGATCACGATTTTGCGCTGCGACGGCGTGTCGGGCAGCCATCTGCCCCGGAAACCGGGAAACATGTACGTGCCCTCGTCGTTCATGACCTGGAATCCCTTCACCTGCGGATAGAGGTTCAACGTTTCCTCCACCTTCTGCAGCAGCATCGGCCACACGTAATCGAGCATGCTGCCAGAGGTGTCGATGATGAAGATGATGTACTCGCTGTCGACCGGGATGCCGCCGATCGCATCGTCCTTCTTGCGCTGGAAGCCGCGACCGAGCAAGCGCTTCATTTCTTCGGTCAGTGTCTGCTGCGCCGAAACCAGCCTGCCCTCGATTTCGTTCGCCACGTCCGCCTCGCGCTTCGAAGCCTGGTACTTGCCGCGGACGTCGCTCAGGTCGCCTTGCAGGCGCGCGATACGCAGCTTCTCTTCCGACAGCTGACGCTGCGTCGCGGTCAGCTCCCGATTGATGATGTCCGTCTGCGCGCCGATCTCGATCAGCTCATCCTGCAGACGCGTGATCGTCGCCGCCGCATCGGCATCCTGTTCGACGATTTGCGGCGTGCGCACCTCGCTCAACACCAGCAGCAGCACCACCGATCCCAGACCGCAGGTGATGCAATCGAGGAACGCGATACTGAAAATCTCGGTTTCGCGGCGTGTGAGTCGGCGAGCCATCAGGAGCTCCGTTCTGGCGAGCTGGCCAGAACGCAGCCAGTCCTGAGGAGGCTTTGATTTACCTCTTGTCCGTCATTCCGGCGAAAGCCGGAATCCATGCCTTTCAAGAAGATAGATCCCGACTTCTGTCGGGATGACGTGTGAATCAAAGCTTCCTTCAGTCTGCGGTCTGCCTTCATGGCCAATCCTTCGACGGGCTCATGAACGATCCGCCGGTGCGGCGCGCGGCCAGCCAAAATGCGCTCGGAGCGGAAGGGTCACCTTCCATCGGCATGAGGATCACGTTCAAGGGCACGTTGCGCGGGTAGCGCGCGATCGCGCGTTCGAAGAATCCGACGCGGTCGTCGCCATCGACCATTTTCTTGAGCAGCGGCGGGCTGGCGGCCTGCGTCGGCAGGCCATCGGTGATCAGAATGACATTGTCGGGCTGGGGCTTCAGTGCGTTCATCGCGACGAACACGTTCTCCAGGCTGGTGCCGTCCTGGGGCACGATCTTGTGCAAATTGCTGATCGCCTCGGTCAGCGCATTCGGATCGTTCACCTTGAGCCACTTGCCTTCCGACCCGGCGACGACGAACTGCGGCTTGGTATTGAAGGCGATCAATTGAAACTCGCTTTCGGCCGGCAATTGCGCTGCGAGCCATTCCACCGTCGACAGCGTGCGGCGCCATTTCTCGGAAAGCAGCTTGCGCGCCTCCGGCATGTTGCGCATGCGCAGAACGTTGACGACGGTCTCATCGAGCATGCTCGCTGAAACGTCGACGAGCAGCGCGATGCGCTCGCCGCCGACCTTGAGCCCGGTGAGGTACTGGCGATCGCCGGTGCCCGTGAAGCCACGCACGCGCGTACCGGTGGTTTCCCTGTTGTCGCTGCCGCCCTCCAGGCGACGACGTCCCTCGTCCAGCGATTTCAGATCCGCCTTCAGGCGCTCGATCGCCTCGCGGCGCGACAGCGTTTCCTTGTCGGCATCGGCGAGCTCCTGCTGCAGGCGCTGGGATTCCTCGATCACGCGCACACCCATGCCTTCGGTGCGCACCCGCTCTTCATCGGTCTGCAGCAGGGAATTACGCAGCACGACCAGATTCTGATAACCCTCCAGCACCTGCTGTTCGAGTTGCTCGATCTGCGACTGTGTCTCCTGCGTCGCGGCGATGTTCCGCAATCCGCCCTTCGCGTTGATCAGCGTATAGACCAGCACCACCGACCCGAACGCGCAGGTGATGCAATCGAGGAACGCCATGCTGAAGACTTCAGTCTTGCGGCGCGCCATGATCGTTCACCAGTTGAATGAGCTCAAGCGTCACGCCCGGCGAGCCGAGCCGCAGACGATCGCCGACCGTGAGCACCGTGCGGCCGACGACGCGTTCTTCGTTCACGAAAGAACCGTAGGTGCTGTGATCTTCGATGAGCACCGAGCCGTTGCGTCGCACCAGCGTGCAATGCGAACGCGACACGCCCGGCGCCGCACCAGATAACGTCAGCCCGCGCTCCGCCTCATCGAGCGACCAGCCGATCGCGAGCGGCCGTTCGCTGATTCGCCACGCGCGACCCTGGAACAAGACATGCGTGGGTCGTAGCGGCGCCGGCGTCATTTCGATAGGCGTCGCTGCGGGTTCGTCACCCGCGGCGCGCGGCGTGGGCAGGTGATGGACCAGCGCGAGCGCATCGGCCGGACGGCGAACGGCGGCCGCGTAGCGCAACGCGCCGCGCGCGGCGGCGCCTTGCGGCAGCCCTTGCACGGTGCAGTCGCGCAGCGCTTCGAAGCGCTCGCGCAGACCCGGCAGCGCGGCCACGCGATGCGACAAGCGCAGCTCGATCGCGACGCCGGCCGTGCGCGCGTTTTGCACCAGCGACACCAGATCGGCGTAATGCGCCTGCGCGGCCGCGACGAACCGTTCGTGCGTCAGCTCGATTTCGAGCGCGCGATCCGCGAACTGCATGGTGAGCGTGAGCGGCGATTCGGTTTGCAGGCGCGTCAGCCACTGCGGCAGTTGATCGAACAATCGCTGCTCGCTCGATGCCTCGTGCAGCGGATCGAACCGCGTCCTGCGCACGAATTCCTCGCCGATCAAGGTCATCCAGGTTTGCTGCAAGGCGAGCAGGCCGCGGCGCGGAATGATCTCGTAATGCGTGCGCTTGAGCCCTGGCCGTTCGCCGCCGACGTAGTCGAGCACGGTAAGCAGCGCCTGATGCAGCTCGAGATCGAGATGAAATACGCGCGCCTTCACCGGCTCCAGGCTGCTCGCCGCGACGCCCGCATCGACCAGCCCGGCCACCGTCACGCCGGTTTCGCCGACCACGCCGAGCAGCAATCCCAACTGTTCGCGCGTATAGCCGGCCGGGACGGCGAGCAGCACGCCCTCCGGATCGTCCTTGTGAGGTCCAAGCAATTCACCGGCCTGTGCAAAGGCGAGATCGGCGGTCGTGCCGACGAGCCGCGAAGGCCGCGCCAACGGCTCGGTGCCGAGCGAGCGCCAGAAGCTCGAATGCGCGAGCAGCGGCCGCGTGCGCAGGCGCGCCGCGGCGGCGGCGCCGGTCAATGTCTCGTGCTCTTCGAGAATCGCGAACCCCGGCGCCTGCGCCACCACGCGCACGTCATCGCCTTGCCGCCGGGCGAGGACGAGGTTGGAGTCGAGGAGTTCGAGAGAAAGCATGGCTATGAGGTGATCAGGTGATCTAGTGATCTGGTGATCGCGGCCAGAGGGGGGCATCGATGCACGACAACACATGCCCTTGATTTGATTCTGACTGCGCTCACGACTCGATACATGACGATGCCACTTCCCATTCTGACCTCGATCACCAGATCACCAGATCACCTGATCACCTCATCTCACCTGCATATGCCTGATCAGCCGCTGATCGATCCAGTGATCGGTGTCGTGCACGAACTGCTCCTGGGACTGCTGCAGCTGGTGCAGGAAGAACATCAGCACGATCGTGAGCGACAAAGCGACGAAGGTGGCGTTGCACGCGATACCGAGACTGGAAGTGACGGCGGTGATGTCACCGCCGACTGCCTGGTTCGCCTGCAGCAGCGCATCGCCGATGTGTCGCACGGTGCCGATGAAGCCGATCGCCGGAATCGCCCAGGCGATGTAGCGAATCATCGCCAGCCCCGAATCGAGCCGGTCCGCTTCGGAATCGCACACGGCGCGCGAAGTCTCGGCGGAATCGCGAATGCTGCGCGTCGCGGCGAAACGATCGAGCGTGCGCTGCAGGGCGCGCACGACCAGCGACTGTTGATCCTCGGGTCTCAGCGCTTCCAGCTGCCGTGCGTAATCCTTCGCGTCCTCGGGCAGGACCTTGATGCCCTCCGGCACGTGGATGAAATCGCGCTCGAGGAAGGTGCGCTCGCGGCGCACCAGCCACGCCTTGTAGGCAATGATCAGCATGGCCCACATGAAGTGGATGATTTCCAGCTCCTGCTCGAAATCCTTGATGACCAGATAGAACGAGCGCTTGGGCACGTAGGAGCGGTCTTCCTGCATGCGCGCGAGCTCGGCTTGGGTGATCGCCTCGCCTTGCGGACGAATCAAGGCGACGTACGTGGCATGCACCGTCACGATCGTGAAGATCAGCGCGCACAGGGTGACGACAAACTCGCTCGGTGCGCTGCGCGTCGCTCGCGGCGGAGGTGCGGGTGCGGCGGCTGTAACCATGGTGTCCTCAGATGTCGATGGGGAACGACACGTCGAAATCGGCGCGTACCTGTTCCGAAGGAATGAAGCGTTGCGGTGTCGGCTTGCGATCGACCGCGGATTTCTCCTCGGCTGCCTTGCTTTCGGCCGGCTTCTCGTCAGCCGCAGCGTCGGCGTCCTGGTCCTTGTCCTGGCTCTCGTCCTGATCGTCAGCCGCCGGCTGATCGTTCGTCGCCGGCATGGCGGCCGGCGCCTGCGCTGCATGCAACGGTGCGAGCGTAAAGCTCACGAGCAGGATGAAAGCGGCTATCTCACGCATGATTCACTCCACGTAGCGCGCCATTCGGAAGCCGATGTCGTTGCGCTGAGTGTCGCTGAAATCGCGCGCCGACAATCGCAGATCGGTCACGTTGGACTGCCGCCAGCTCGAACCGCGCACCACATGCGGCTTGCCCTGATCCGGACCGAGCGGATCGACGGCCGTGCGCGAAGCGTCCACGCTGACCGCATAGTAATCATGCGCCCATTCGGCCACGTTGCCGCCGATGTCGTAAAGCCCGAGAGGATTCGGCGGGAATTTACCGACGGGCGCCGCGGCCACATAGCCGTCGTCGTAATCGGGAATCACATCCTGCAGCACCGCGCGCGCCGTGCGATCCGCATAATTGCCGGACGCCTTCGCGACCGGCAGCGCATCGCCCCAGGGATAACGCTGGATCTTCCCTGGGCCTGCATATCTCGCAACCCACTCCCATTCGGCATCGGTCGGCAATCGATAGCCGTTCGTCATCGGCGTCACCGGCACCAGCGTATCGCCGTCCTTCTTGTAGGCCGGCTGCAAGCCATCCTGCTCGGACAGCCAATTGCAGAACGCCGCCGCTTCCTCCCAGGTGATGTTCACGACCGGCTGATTGTCCAGATCGAGCGAATTCTGGCCGATGTAGCCGGACTTGTGCTCCGACTTGAACTTGCGGAATTCGCCGTTCGTCACTTCGCGCACACCCATGTAGAACGCCCGTCTGAACTCGATGTCGCGCTGCGCCTCGTTCGCGCGGCGGCCCGGCTCACGGCGCGGACTGCCCATCGTGAAGCGGCCGAGCGGCATGAGCTTCAGCTCCTGGCCGAGCCTGGTGCGAATCGTTGCCGGTGTCTTCGCCAGCCGGGTCTGCTCCGCGGTGAGCAATCGCGCCTCGACGACCTGCGCAATGCCGGGTCGTGGCGTCACGCTGGTCTTGAAGTCCACGAAACCGGCTTTGCGGATCTCGATCTCGTGAGTGGCCGCGACCAGCCTCAAGGTTTGATTCGCCGCGCCCATCGATTTGCCGTCGACGAACACCTGCGCATCGGCCGGCTGCGCGCGCACGGTGATCTCGCCGTAGACGCCGGAGAGCGGCACGGACAGCGCGCGGCGCTCGCCCGGACCCAGGCGAATCTCGCGCGCCACGTTTTCGTAGCCCGGCTTGGACACCACGACGGCATGCGCCAGATCCGGCCGCAGCTCGATATCCAACGGCGTGACGCCGCGATAGACGCCGGCCACGGACACGGCGGCGCCCGCAGGCTCCGAACGCACGGCCAGGCGCGCGTCGGGCAGCCCGAGCTTGATCGGGCCGAGCGTCAGGGGCTCGTTCGCTTTTACCTGCACGTCCGTCGACCACGGCTTGAATCCCTCACGCCGCAACTCGAGCGGATGATTGCCCGCCATGATCTCGGTCGTGAGCGGCGTGACGCCGCGAGCCTCGCCGGCGACGAACACCTGCGCGCCTTCAGGCTCGGACGTGACGGTCACGGCGGCGAACGCGGGCACCAGCTGCGGCGCGAATGTCTGCACCTTGCCGCCGCCTTCGATGTCGACATCGGCCGTGAAGCGCTGGTAGCGCTGGGCATCGAGCGCGACGCTGTGCCTGCCGGGCGGCAGCTCGAATTCGCCGGGCGCGATACCGCGCGGCTGGCCGTCGATCGACACCTGCGTATTCGCGGGGGCATCGATGCGCAGCTTGCCCGGCAGCTTGTCGAGCGTGATGGAAAAGCTCTGATTCGGCGCTTCGGTGACGACGATCCGGCTCGTCGCAGGCGCAAAGCCCTCGGCGCGCGCGTGCACTGCATATTCGCCGGGCCGCAGCAGATACCGTCCCGCGAGCGGCACCGCGAACAGCCTGCCTTCGATGTCGATGTCCGCGGTACGCGGCTCGGCGACCACGCCGATCGACGTGGCGGTGAAAATGAACCAAAGAATACCCAGCGCGACGCAGGCGAGCAGGCTCAGGACGATGCGCGTCGGCGTGATCGCAACGCTGCGTCGGGCCGCCTGGGCTTGGGGCGCGCGAAAACGAACCGCAGCGATCGGCTCGGCGTCGTCGCCCGCGCCGTGCAGGCGTTCACCGGCAGGCAGAATGGGCGGCAGCGTGATGTTGCCTTGCGCGCCATCTTCAATCTCCACGATATGGGCGTCGGACTCTTCCACGATGCGCAAGCGCGCCGCGCCGAGATCGATGACATCGCCGCCCTTGAGCCAGGTCGAGCTCGCGATCGGCACGCCGTTGTGCAGTACGCCCGCGCCTTGCGCCGGCTGCACGAACAATTGCTCGTCATGAACGCCGAGATAGGCCTCGGCGCCCTCCGGACGGCCGGCGACGACGATCGTGCTGCCCGCGCCGCCGACGGCCAATGGCAGGTCCGCCGAGCCGAAACGTCGTTCGCCCATGGCTTCACGAACAATCAGGGCTTCACGAACAATGAGCTCGCTCAAATCTTCTCCTCGCAACGGATCACGACCGGCGGCATCGGTTTGCCGGGCACGACCATGATTTCACGCCGTACGTCGCGGTAACCGGGACGGGTGCCGACGACGGTGTATTGGCCGGGCTCGAGCTCCAGCGAGCGCTGCTCGAACGCGCCCAGCGCGCCGACGCGAAACACCGTGACCTGGGTGAGATTGTCGGACTGCAGCGCGACGATCACCGGCACGTTCGCTTTCGCCAGCCAATCGCGCAGCGTTGCCATCTGTTGACTCAGCACCGGTCCCGGCGTCTGGATCGCGCTTGCACGCTCGAGCGTTTGCCGCGCCGCCGCTCGCACGGGCGAGCTGAACAAGCGCTCCGGCTGCGTCAGATAGAGCTCGATCTGCGCATTGAGTTCCGCCCGCGGTTGCACGCGCGCGACACCCTCCTTCGCGGCCGCGACGGTCGAATCGAGATTCAGGGTGTCCTGATAGGACTGCAGCGCATCGGCCCATCGTTCGCGCGCCTCGGCCGCGCGGGCGGCATCGAGCTGGCTCGCGATCGTGCGTGTGCGCTCGCTTTGCTCGACTTGCTGCAGCGCGCCGGCAACTTCAGGTGAGTTCGGACGGATACGACCGGCGTTTTCGAACGCCCGGCGGGCGGACTCATAGTCGTGCGCCCCCAGCTCGGCGAACCCTCGCGCCATCGCGCTCGCAAACGCATCGCCGGCCTGGCGCGCCGTAATGCGCGCGATGCCTTCGCTCGCCTGCGTGGCGTCGCGATCCAGCTCCAGCGCCTTGCGATAGTCGGCGAGCGCGGTGTCGTTGCCGCCGTCCTGCTCGGCACGCCGTGCCGATGCAAGCAAGGCGAGCACGCGATCGAGCGTGCCGGCGCGCTCCAGGCCGCGCGCTGCGACAGCATGCTTCGGTTCGATCAGCAGCGCGAGCTCGAAGGCCGCCCGCGCGTCTTCGGAGCGGCCCGAGCGCAGCGCTTGCGCACCTGCCGCGAGCTGCGCCTGCAACGCACGGCCCGCCTGGCTTTCGAGCGCGGCGACCCGCGGCGCCAGCGCTTCGAAATGCTGAACGGCAGCGAGATATTCACGCTTCTCGTACTGCGCATCCCCCGCGGCCAACTCGTCGGTTGCGCTGTGAAAATCCTCCGGCGCCCACCGCTCGGCCGCGCGCTCCCGCATTCTTTCGAGGCGCTCGAACACCGGCTCGCGCAAATCGTCCGCCTGCTGTTTCGCACGGGCGAGCGCGGCGAAATCGAGAGGCGCGTTGCGCTCCGGCTCAGCGGATTTCGCCGCGGGCTCTTCGGATGCGGCGCTCGCCGCGACCGGTCGATCCTGAACGGGTGGCGTGGTATCGACCCACTTCGGCAACGCGAAGAACACGATGAAGAGCGCCAGCACGCCGAGCGCAATGGCCGAAACCGTCAAGCCGCGACGAAAGCCCTGGCGGCGAAATTCGCGCGGATCGGGCGCGCTGTATCGTGTGCGCCGCCACTCGCCACGCAACGGCTCCACCGGCGCGGACGGCGGCCGGATGATCGGTGCCTCGCGGCGTTCGCCAGCCTCGGCATTTGGCTCGCCTTTCGGCTCGTGCATGGATGGTTCGTGCGTAGACATGGACTGTTTCGATCTCGAATCCGCCACTGCGGATGCCACCTCGTTCACTATGCGTTGCAGCTCCGACTCGACGACCTCCATGCTACCCGGCCGTTGCGCGGGCGCCTTACGCAAACATCGCGCCACGAGATCCCGTAAGGCTTCCGGCACGTCGGTCCGCGCGTCGAGCCGCCCGGGCGCTTCGCTGCGAATACGTTCGGGCGTGACGTCCGGGTAGAACGGCGGATAGCCGCTCAACAACTCGTACAGCATCGCTCCATAGCCATAAACGTCGTCGGCGATGCTCGCCGGTGCGCCCTCCAGGCTCTGCGGACTTCTCGTATAGAGCGATCCCGGCGCGATCCCGCGCCGCGGTATTTCCCCCAGGAACGCAGCCGCGTCGAAATCCGCCAGCCGCGGCGAACCGTCCGCGGCGCGCAGCACGTTCGAAGTCTTGACGTCGCGATGCGCAATGCCCGCCCGATGCAACGCCGCGAGCGCGGCCGCCACGGGCAGCACGGCCGCGACCGCTTCTCGCCACGGCCGCCCGCGTATAGCGCTCAGATCGCCGCCGGGCGCGTACTCCATGACCAGGCAGACACGTCCGTCGACGATCCGCAGACCTTCGAGTCGAAGCAGATGCGACGCGTCCAGCGAAGCGATGCGTCGCACCAGAGCGTCGAGCGCGGTCATCGCCACCGGGTCCGCCGCAATCTCTGCTCGCAGGAACTTGACGGCGAGAAGCTCATGGCTCGCATTCCGCGCGAGCCACACCTCGCCACCGCCGCCTACACCCAACGAGTGGAGCAGCAGCAACTGCGACGTTGAAAGCCGCCTGCTATCCGGCATGCGTGACGAGCAGCTGGGCTATTGCGCAGCGGAAGTCGCCGCAGAGACCTCGGTGGTCGCGGGCTCGGAAACCTCGACACCCGTCTCGTTCTCGTACAGCTCGCGCAACAGGCGTCGCCATTCGTGATATTGCTCGTCGGCCGTGCCGCGCAGTTGCAGCGTGCGCCCTTCGACTTCCACGACCAGCGGCTGCACTTCCGCCTGGAACGACTCGTCCAGCTGCCTGAGCGAATCGCCGTGCATTTTCACTTCGGCACCCTTGTCGAAGCCGCTCTTGACCGCATACGCGCCGCCGAAAATGGCGGCGGTGGCCGCCGCCCGGCCGACGTATGTGTTCGTTTCGCTGCCCGCGACGAGGCCCCCGATGATCGCGGCCGTACCGAGCAGCTTGCGCGTCAGCGCCTGGCGCTTCGCCTCATCCTGCGCTTGGAGCTCGTCATAGCTGTAGCGGCGCCAGTTCGTATATGGGTTCGCCATGTTGTCGGCGAACAGCGCGTAGTGCTCGTAGATCGTGTCGCGCAGCGCATAGTCGCGCTCGCGAATGCGATCCATGCGCACCAGCAGCGGATCGTCGTCCGCCGGCAGGCGCGTGACGCGATAGACGCCCTTCTTGTCGGAATCGATGTAATCCTTGAATGCATAAGGCGCAAGCTCGGAGGCGAATCGCAGCTCGGACACCCGCCGGATCGACTGCAGGTCCGCTGCTGCAAGCTGCTGACGATGCGCGAGCATGTCGTTCGCCAGCATGCTGTAGAGATTCTGGAACGGGTCGCGCACGCGGCCGCTGTTGTCGCGGTACGAGCGTGTGTCCGCGGGCTGTTCGTACACTTTCTTGAACCACACCCGATTGGTCGCATCGCTGACGACCACTTCGAGACGCAGATCCGCACCCGTGGATTCGAGAATCTTGCCGGAAACATGCACGTCGAGCGCGTCGGCGTCGGCGGGAATCACGCGCACCTGACCCCACTGACCGGTGCCTTCGAGCGTATTGCGCATCTGCATCGCGATGTAGCGCGCCTCGGCGCGGCGCACGTCGGGGAAGATGCGTTCCTTCTCCTGAATCTTCTCGTCCTTCGGCACGTTCTCGTCGAGCAGCTTCACGCCGATGTCGAGCAACTGGTCTTCGGGAATTTCGGCCGCGGCCTGAATTGCATTGATGCGCGGCAGCGGACGCGTTTCGTGCGTCATGCATGCGCTCAGAGATACGTTCAGCGCCGCTACAAGCGCGCCACAGGCAAACGATCGAAGTGCTCGGCTCATGATCGCGTTCACTTGTTCAATTGACTCGATAACTCCTGTCACCACTCGAACCGCAACGGCATCGTGGCCAGGCGGCTCATCTCATCGTCATCAACCGGCGCTCTTTTTGTAGTTGCGATATTCCTGCCACAGCTTCTCGCGCAACTCGGGATCCGTCTCGTTCATCGCCGCTTCGCGCAGCTGACGCGCGACGACATCGTCGTCACGCCCGTCCGGAATGTCCGCCGGGACGGTGTTCGGGCCGCTGCCGCCGGAAGCACCGCCGCCGACACCACCACCGCCTTGGCCGCGCCCCTGACCTTGATCTTGACCCTGACCCTGGCCAGCCCATTGACCCTGACCGCCTTGCGCCGCGCCGCTCTGACTGCCGCCGGAGCCATCGCCGCCGCTTTGGCCGTCGCCGGAACCCTCGCCGTCCTCGCCCCCCGAGCCGCTGCCGCCTTCGTAGCCTCGGCCATCGCGACCGCCTTCGCCGGCACCGCCGCCGCGTCCGCCCCGCTGGCCCGCGATGACGGATTGTTCGTCACGGATCTGGCCATCGAAAACGCCGAAAGAGATGTCGAACTGACGATCGATCTGGGCGGTACGTTCGTTCTGGGTCATCGGTCCGCGACCGCCGCCGGGCGAACCCGAAGGCATACCTCCCGCCTCAGCGCCGCCGCCCGAAGAGCTGCTCGCGCCCCCGCCGCCTGCGGACGGAAGCCCGCCTGAGCTCTCGCCACCGGGCAGGCCGCCGCCCGCGCTCGGCATTCCGCCTTGAGCACCGGTCGCCCCGCCTTCCCCCGAAGCCATGCCGCCGCTCATGCCGCCAGATTGGCCGCCAGATTGGCCGTCGCCGGACTGGCCGCCGGATTGGCCGCCGCCGGCCGATGCGCTCGAACCGGATGCGCCGCCGCTCGATCCCGTGAAGATGCTTTCGTTCTCGGATGGGCTGCCGGATGCAGAAGGAAATCCGTCCGCCTGAGCATCGCTCGGCGAGCCGCCGCCATCGATGCCGCCTTGTCCGCCGCTCGGCATGCCCGTGCTTGGGCTTGGAATACCCACCGACGGCGCACCGCCCGCAGAGGGAGAAGGCAAGCCGATCGAGGGTTGCGAAGCCCCCCCGCTGGAGGCGCCACCAGATGCACCTCCCGAGCCGCTCTGGCCGCCGTTCTGGCCGCCGCCAACATTGGCGCCAGCGGCCTGGTTGCCCCCTTGCGCACCTCCTGCGCCACCTGCATTTGCACCGGCGCTGCCTTGCGCGCCGCCCATGCCACCGGCATTTGCGCCGGCGCTGCCTTGCGCGCCGCCGGCACTCGAATTCGCACCACCGCCCTGGCTGCCGGCATCCGCACCGCCACTGGTTCCGCCCGTCGAGCTGGACGAGCCGCCGCTACTGCCGCCGCTCGTAGACCCAGGCGTTGAGGGCATGCTCATGCCGCCCGAGCTGCCTCCCATCGAACCGCCGCCGCTTTGTCCACTGCCGGAACTCGGCATCGAAGATGGCATGCTCGATCCACCGCCGGCAGAGCCCCCGCCACTGGGCATGCTGGACCCGCCGCCGCTCGACCCGCCGCCAGAGCTGCCTGAAGATCCGCCCGAAGACCCGCCCGAGGGGCTCGGGATCGACGGTGTCGGCATGCTGGACGATGAAGAAGACTGGTCGACGCAGCCACCGACGAGAAACACCGACGTCGCGCTTACGAACGCCGTCTGAGTCGCGATGACGCACAGCCGTCGAAGGGAAAGGCGCTTTGACATCGCGTGATCTCCGCTCGCATTCGCCGCAGCGAACGTCTCTTTCGTCACTCAACTCCATGCATCCATGCGCATCTCTCGGAAGCCGCAAAATCTGCGACCCTCAAGCTGAACGCGGGCTGATCGAAACCAGCCATCGTGTCCTGCGAATCGTCCGTGAAGTTAACTCGCAACCATTTCGGTTGGTTGCTCGTGGCGCCCTGAATCGCTCTCGCGCGATCGAAAGCGTCGGGTGGACGCCGACTCGCCTCGTGGCGGGCCGGGTGCGGTGCGGCTCTTACCGTACGCTCGACGCCTGCTCTTCATCCGATCCCAACAGGAACGATTTCAATTGACCGGCAAGCCGATCGCACGCCGTGCTCTGGACGGGCGAGATCAAAGGAATCGGGGCGATGGCGCCGATCATGACCGACGTACCCTTCACATCCGTCGTCACGGTGCCTGCATTGATCCCGAGGTGAAGATCCCAGATCGTCGCCTCGTAATCCGACTGCTTTTCCCACCAGCCGAGCCCGAGACACCCGGCGCCGCCCGGACCGGCCGCGCAGGCGATGCTGCCACCGCCGTCCGTCTTCTGGGTCATGCCATCGACCCAGACGATATAACGCACGCCCATCTCGGCGACGCGCTCGGAAACTCCGGGCCGACGCAGAAACGCGCTGAAGCCCTGCGCATTCGCCGGCGCGGTGCTGGGCTCGAGCCACGGGTACAGCGCATCGACGAACTGGTTATCAGCGTAAATCTGAAACGGACGGTCTTCCAGGCTGCTGCGCGCGTTGACCTGCTTGCCTGACTTTTGCGCCTGCGCCACTTCGGCGGAGACCGATCTGCCGACCAGCTCGCGCTCCAGGCAATCGAGGAATTTTTCTTCCGTGCCCGTGCCTTCCAAGCGCGGCTTCGCCAACAGGACGATCGCTTCGTGGGATGCGATTTGCGTCGGCGCCTCACGCATCTCCTCGATTCTCGCGGTCATGCATCCCGACAACGCAACCGCAACGCAGCCGGCGATCAGTGGCCTGGATCTGGCTCGCCAGGCGCTCGAAAGCTGCGAATTCGACACTGCAGGCGTGCGAACCGGTCGCGTCATGTGAGTTCTCCGAGATCGGGCGCGGGATCCCTTCCCGGAAGTCTTGAATGAATGGATATCCGCGAAGAAAAGTTCGATTCGAGTATACGCCAACGATTGTTCAGGCAACGCCGGAAAACGCGCATCGTCCGTGCGCAGAAAACTCCTCAAATCAATTCGAGCTGCTCGGGACCGATGTGCGGTGGGCGGAACAGGGTCGCGTTGTGAACGAAACGCTCGCGGGCGTTCAACCCATGGCGCGCGCAGGCGGTGGTAAACCGTTGATGTAGTAGCGAGGCATATTCGCCTTGGCCCCGTTGCCGGCGCCCCCACGAAGAGTCGTAGTCACGGCCGCCATGCAGCGCATTCAATCGCGTCAGTACGTGCTTGGCTTTCAAGG
>ERZ795041.282-NODE-282-length-19630-cov-4.198672_pt1 | contig 19630 bp, 18 predicted proteins | sample MGYA00375125_ERZ795041 | MGnify/ENA primary metagenome ERZ795041 (study PRJEB30170, sample SAMN03074214) | activated sludge metagenome | biome: Common Effluent Treatment Plant; feature: Wastewater; material: Activated sludge; isolation source: activated biomass in...
ATTCAAGTCCAAACTTTTGATAAGTTGCTTTTATTGAGTCAAGATATGATTTGCCTTTATTGAAGTCTGTGTTTGGATTGTCTGGTCTTAAATTTTTTGTCGAACCAAAGAATTTATACCGTATTCTTTCTTTGATGTCATTTAAGGATGCTTGCCATTGCTGTCCATGTGCAACACTTATTTCTACATGATAGTATTTCTGTGTTTGCAAATTGAAAGCAAGCAAATCAAATTGTCTGTTATTGCCTTTTACAATTTTTATATCTGTCGCAGTGAAACAACCTGACTGTCTATAATAAACTTCAACTAAATGTTCGGTGGTGTTCATGTGGTGGGCATTTAAACTTGCGGCTTACGAGAGTTTATGAAGAAAGTTCTGTTCTAAACAAATATACACACAATGTGAATAGAGCAATGAAAGTATAGTTATTGAGGTTACAAGTTATGCAAATAATACAGGGAAAAAACCTGCATCAAACATACTTCACTAAGGTAGATAACTAGGTAAGTGCAGCCAATCCAGTATATTTTAAATATGTTATTATACATCGTAGACGAGTGTATGATAGCCTGGAGAGGTGGCTTTGTGTCGGGGTTTTATGCGTTTTGCATTATGTTAAAAATAGCTTATGGCAGCATGGCAATGTCTTGAGTGTTTGAATATGTACAGAATGTTTCAATTGGGAGACATATAACATATAAATTTAGAATTTTTCCTCCACTTTTTCCAAACAATAATTGATTTTCCGCAGCTAAATGTTTTATAATTATATTGTTATTAGTCCAATCCATCCTGACCGAATATAAAGCAACCACGAATCCAAAGCTGACATAAGAGCTGTTGAACAATCGACAAATGGAAAATAATTAATCAATCAATCAGCAGCACATAAATAAATTTTACAATTCAAAATAACAGCAATTGCCGCCTACCCATTCTTTGTCTTTGTTGTAGCGAACGCCTATCATTTTGCCTTTGCTCATTCGCCCCAGATTGTTGGTGGCATGGGGGCGGGCTTCGCCTTCTTTCCAGAAATAGAACATTCTTATTTCTACTTTGGCCGGCACATCCGGTGTTTGTATTACTTCTGCATATTTTACTTTTCGTTGCAGTATCCAGTTCTCAGGGTCTTTTACTTTTTCAATATCGGCCGCTGTTACATCTATTACTACACCTTGTCCGGCAAAGGAAAACAATGGCTTCAAAACATAATTTTCAAGATCGGCTGGTATTTGCTTTACTTCATTTAAAAAATATGTTTTGGGCACATAAGGATGGCGGATAAAAGGCAATGTGTATTTACTGATTCTGTAAAACCAATTGGGATGCGGGCACCATTCTACATCCAGGTCTTCAAATAATATTTTCCCTTTTTCCTGTACTTCGGTTGTTTGTTGTTGCAGATCATCAAATATTACACGATTGTAAATACGGTGGATAGGAGTCTTTACACCATTATTAATATAAAAAAGTTTTCGGCCTTCTTTTATCAATTCGGTTATGCAAACCGGGTTGATGCCCAAATAATCCTGAGTACAATAAAAGTCTATCCTTGTTTTTTGCTGATGAGGAAAAATTTCCAGCAGTACAACATTTTCCGGTTGATGATGGCCTACAATAATTTCTTTTAGTTCGTTGATATAGGTTTCTTTGTTATAGCCACTCAAATAGCAACTAAATCCATCCGGAATCGGCAATTTTTTTCTGCAAACATCATCCAGCAATACTTCATATGCAAACAGAGTGGGGAAGCCCTGCATTTCTATCAGCTGTGGTTCGTATTCGCCCTCTTCATTTATACATACGCCAAAATCAAATGCAATAAAATGCGAATGTTCATTTTCGCCGGGCACTTGCAGGTGTGCAGGTATTGCATTTTTGGTTAATTGTTTGTATTCGGAATTGGTTATTATATCTACGATGCTTTCGCAGGCGTCTAAAATTTTTTGAGTAAAATCTTTTGGGATAAACACCGGTGTTTCGGCTACACGAAATTCAATGGCTCCGGGATGTGGAATATTTAATTCATTCAGAAAATCTGCATACTTTTCTTTTGTTAAGGCTGCATTGTATGCCGATCGAATAGGAGGAATCATATTGCTGTTTTATGGAAAGATAGCAAATGAATAGGGAGTAGCAAAACTGTACATTAAACTAACACAGGAAATAATCTGGCAGCCGAGTGGTTTAAAAAATTGGGGATGATGTGGGCATGTGTCCATACAATCATATTGGGATCTTCCAGTCTCTCTAGCATACTTCTTAGTTTAGCCTCACCATGGTTTTCAATCACCGTATTTCTTTTTTCTTCCGTTTGCAGATGAATGCTCATACCGGCAGCATCCGCCTCGGGATGAAACTGTGTGCCTATCATATACTCATTAAACCGCATGGCCATGATGGCCCTTTCATAAGGTACATGTGGTCTGCTCTTTTCAATACAAAGTATGGAAGCCCCCATTTTGTTTATTAATGCATGGTTGTGATGTATTACCTGATGGTCGCGGCTGTCCACTGCATAAAACGGATCTCGCAATCCTTCAAAAACAGGTTCATCTTTTCCTGCATCCAGCATGTGTACAGGGAATACACCAAAAGATGTTGATTTTCTTTTGCAAACCAAACCCGTATTAAAATGCCGGCAAGCCAATTGAAAGGAATGGCAAATAAATAAAACATATTTCTTATCGTTGCGAGATGGGTTTTCGTTCCAGCGTTTAATGCTGTCAACCCATTTTATCCATGCCCGGTCCCAATCATCGTAGCGGCTAAGGAGTGGGTCGCCGGGGCCACCGGTTGAAATATATACATCAAACGACATATCCGGAATTTCATTCTTTTGTCTTACATTAAATTCCTTACAGTCTAAAGCGATCTGGTGATACTCGCCCCATTCCTGTAAAAGTTCTCTGATACAGCGCATCCCTTGGTTTGGAAATCCATCGTATAAATCCAGTATTGCAACTTTAATCTGTCGTTTTTCGTTCCAATTCATTCAACAAACATAATGATTTCTCATTTTTTCAAAAATCTGTGGGCAAATGTTTTTCCCCACTTATGTGGAATATATCTTAATTGGTAAATCATATATTTTATTACATAAAAAAAGCGGCTCAATGGCCGCTTGATATGAATGAAATTAAACTTAACTCAATTTCTTTTGCAGATTGGCATCTATGGCATCTAAAAATTCTTCTGTATAAAGATAATGTTCGCCATGTGCTACCTTATTTCCATGAATACATACGGCAAGATCTTTTGTCATTTTTCCACTCTCTACAGTTTCAATACACACGGCTTCCAATGCATTTGCAAAATCAATCAATGCCTGATTGCCATCTATTTTTCCTCTGAAGGCCAGGCCTCTGGTCCAGGCAAATATGCTGGCTATTGGATTGGTACTCGTGGGTTTGCCTGCCTGATGATCGCGGTAGTGGCGGGTAACCGTTCCATGTGCAGCCTCGGCTTCCAAAGTATTGCCATCGGGTGTTACCAGTACAGAAGTCATTAAGCCCAATGAACCAAAACCCTGTGCTACACTGTCGCTTTGCACATCACCATCATAGTTTTTGCAAGCCCATACAAAATTGCCATTCCACTTCAGTGCACTGGCTACCATGTCATCTATCAGCCGGTGTTCATATACAATGCCTGCTGTATCAAACTGTGCTTTGAATTCGTTTTGATATATTTCTTCAAAAATATCTTTGAATCTTCCGTCGTATTTTTTTAAAATCGTGTTTTTAGTGGAAAGATATAGTGGCCATTTTTTGCTCAATGCCATATTAAAACAACTGCGGGCAAATCCTTTGATACTTTCATCAGTATTATACATACTCAACGCTACACCACCATCTTTAAAATTAAATACTTCAAAGGTTTGAGGTGCGCTGCCATCTTCAGGTGTAAAAGTCATCGTTAGTTTCCCCTTTCCCTTTATCACGGTATCAGTAGCTCGGTATTGATCGCCAAAGGCATGACGACCTACAATGATTGGGGCGGTCCAGTTGGTAACCAGGCGGGGTACATTCTTCATTACAATAGGTTCACGAAAAACAGTGCCATCCAGAATATTTCTGATAGTGCCATTTGGACTCTTCCACATTTGTTTCAAGTTAAACTCTTTTACCCTTGCCTCATCGGGGGTGATGGTGGCACACTTAATGCCCACACCATATTGCTTTATAGCATTGGCAGCATCAATCGTTACCTGATCATTGGTTTCATCACGATACTGAATACCCAGGTCAAAATATTTAATATCAACATCCAGATAAGGGAGTATTAATTTTTCTTTGATAAATTTCCAGATGATGCGGGTCATTTCATCGCCATCTAATTCAACAACGGGGTTAGCCACTTTAATTTTTTGAGCCATATTTTTTGTTTAAGTGTGCAAACCTACAGTAAAACAATAAGTTGCCAAAGCCTGATTTAATGAATTTTTTATATGAATTTCGTCAGTAATAATGCTGTACGCAAATCATAATTCCCAAATTTCGTCGGTTTGTAACTTTGGCTTTATGAAGGATCAGTTTAGAAAGTTTGTAGAAAATTTTTTGAGCATAAGTGATGCGGATTTTGCACTATTTGAGGAAAGAGCTTTTGTAAAACATTGCCATAAGAATGAAATAATAACAAAAGAAGGTGAAGTAGAGAAATTTCTGTACTTTGTTGCTAAAGGCGTTATACAACATTATTTTAAAAAAGGTAAGGAAACCATAACTACTGAGCTGGTAGGCGAGGGTGGAGTGGTGGGTTCTGCTTCCTCATTATTTACTAAGAAACCTTCACTATACTTTATTCAGGCATTGCAACCTTCAATTTTAGTCGGTATAAGTAAAGAAAATCTGGAATACTTGTATGCACATTCCCGTGCCTGGCAAAAAGCCGGTCGGTTGTTGATGAGCCATTTTTTAATAAAACAGGAGCAGCAGTATATTGATGTCTTAAAGTACCCCATTCGTGAGCGATTGGTAAGGTTTGCTAATAGTAATCCGGACATTATACACCAGATACCTCAAGCGAGAATTGCGTCTTATCTTAAAATAAAACCCGAGACTTATACCCGTATAAAACACGTATTAACTGAAGTAACAATTATCAATTCGCAAAAAAAAAGTAACGAGTGATAAAGCATAATATTGATATAGAAAAAGTGCAGCTTGATAAACTGGAAAAGCTTTTTAATTCTTTTGTTTTTCTTACCAAAGAAGAATTTCAGTTGCTGTTGTCCTATTGCGAAGTAAGTCATTTTGAAAAAGGCGACATTATTACCTGCGAAGGAGAAACTGAGCAATTTATGAATATTGTTTTGATGGGATTGGTCATTAAGTATTTGAGATTGAATAATCATTCATCTGTATTGCAACTGGCAGTTGAAAATCATATTATAAATTCTGAAATATCTTTTTTACAGCAAACACCTTCACAGGTTTTTCTGGAGGCAATAGAACCTACTACTTTACTCTCTCTTCGCTACGACAAAAGGCAGCAATTGTTGATTGATTTTTCAAAGGGTGAGGAATTGAGCCGCAAAATGATGGAAGCCATGTATGTAAGAAAAGACGAAAGGAAAAACCGAATGAAAAGAATGACGATACGAGAGCAGTTTTTGTACTACATTGACCGCAATCCGGATATGCTTCAAAGAGTGCCTCAAAAATATCTGGCATCTTACCTGAACATCAAACCGGAAACCTTCAGTAGACTAAAACATTTGGTTGCTAAAAAGGCTAAAACTGCATGATTTTTTGAAAAAAATGATTCATTTTATTGATTTGAATCAATTTGTTCTTACCTTTTGTGTCAATACCGGATATGGACACGGTAAAACCTTTCCTGAAATATCTGCAGAAATTTGGTCAAATTTCTGAAGCTGAATTTAATCAGTGGGTACTTCCTTATATCAAAATACGAAAGTTTGAAAAAAGAGATTTGATTACAAAAGCCGGTGAAGTTGAAAATTATTTCAATTTTATTTTACAAGGGCTTGTAAGAAAATTTTATCTAAAAGGGAAAGAAGAAATCAACACACAAATCTCGTTAGAGAATCACATTATTCATAGTCAGGAGTCCTTTCATAGCCGCACACCATCAGAATACACAATTGAAGCACTTGAACCTGCTGTACTTTTATCTATCTCTTATGATGATCTTGAAAAGTTAATATCTTATAATCAAAGAATGGAACATCTGGGAAGAAAAGTAATTACGTTTACCTTGGTATTAAAAGATAAGTGGCAGATGCAGTTAGTAAAAATGGATCCAAGAGAACGGTTTCTCAAGTTTGTTTCGCACAACCCCGAGTTGATGCAAAGAGTGCCTCAAAAATATCTGGCTTCATTTTTAAATATTAAACCGGAAACATTTAGCAGATATAAACACCTGATAAAAGAATATTCAAAAAGTCCGAACTAGATAATTTGCGTGATTCTTTTATACATTAATTACTAAAACAGGAATCTTTAAAGCATGCCTTACCTTGTCAATAGTTTCGCCATATAAGAAATCTTTGATACCCGAATGGCCATGAGCACCTATTACCAATAGCTCTGCTTCACTTTCCTGTACCTGGCGGATAATTTCTTTGGCACGACTTCCATAACCCAGCTTTGCTTCAGCTGCAAAACCCAGTTTTTGTAATTGTGCTACATAGCCTTCAAGCCGCTCCTCATCTTTTCTTGTTTCCAAATCATCACTTTCTCCTTCATAAATTCTGGCAGGCACACTTTCTACAACATGTATCAAGGTGTAGGTTGTGTCATTTTGCCCCTGACTAATACTATGTGAAATAAGTTTATTGTCTGCGGCACTAAAATCCAATGCAACCGCAATCTTCTTATAATGGTTAGGCGCAATAGGTTCGATGCCTTCAATATTTGAATGTAGTTGCCTTTTGGCAGCATGTCTTCCTCTTTTAAATAATGGGTAAAGCAATGTTATTAATAATAAAGTGACAAAAATCAGTCCTGCCAGTACGATGATTATTTTCCAGAACAAATGTCCCGGTTCAGCAAAAAAGGATGCTGCCTGACCCGTTACCATCTTGATATTGAGATAAACCAACACGATGGTAATCAACCAAGCAGCAATTTGTACGATTGGCTTAATGGCAAACTCACCCATTGCTTTTTTGTCGCTTACAAAATGAATCAATGGAATAATGGCAAAGCCCAATTGCAAACTCAGGATCACCTGACTTAATACTAGCAAGCTATCAACATTATTTTCTCCGCTTATCAGTATTACAATTAATGCCGGAATAATTGCAATGATTCCGGTAAGTAATCTGCGCACCCAGGGGTTGATGCGCAAATGAAGATATCCTTCCATAACGATTTGCCCGGCCAGAGTGCCCGTTACGGTTGAACTTTGTCCGGCTGCTATCAATGCAATGGCAAATAAAGCTGGTGCCAGTTTTGTACCCAGCAATTGGTCAAGTAAATGGTGTGCATCTTTTAATTCGGCAACATCCGTTCTTCCGGTTTTAAAAAATACGGTAGCTGCTAATACCAGTATTGCTGCATTTACAAAGAATGCCAGATTAAGAGCAATAGCACTGTCAAAGAAATTTAATTTAAGTGCTCTTTTGATTCCCGGCTTGTCACGTTTTATTTTTCTGGTTTGTACCAATGCAGAGTGCAGATACAAGTTGTGCGGCATTACGGTAGCGCCGATAATGCCAATGGCAATATATAAAGCTGTGTTATTGGGGATGCTCGGCACAAATCCTGTGGCTACTTCGGCAAGATTGGGTTTTGCCAAAACGATTTCAATAAGAAAAGACATACCGATAATAAAAACCAGGGCAATGATGAAGGCTTCCATTTTACGCATACCCAGTCGTTGTAAAAACAATAAAAGGAAGGTGTCCAACACCGTAATTAATACACCCCAAATAAGTGGCAAGCCGGTTAATAATTGAAGACCGATGGCCATACCCAGTACTTCAGCTAAATCTGTAGCAGCTATTGCAATTTCGGCTAACACATAAAGCGGAATATTGATGATTGAAGGATAGGTTTCTCTATTAGCCTGTGCCAGATCGCGGCCTCTTACAATGCCCAGTCTTGCCGAAAGACTTTGTAGCAGTAATGCCATGAGGTTACTCATCAATAATACCCAAATGAGTTGATAGCCAAATTGACTACCGCCGGCCAAATCGGTAGCCCAGTTGCCCGGATCCATATAACCAACACTTACCAGATAGGCGGGACCAAAAAATGATAATACACGTCGCCACTTGGGTCGTCGGGTACTGGTTGTATCTATACTTTGATGTACTTCACTTAAGGATTGGTAGTCAAATTTTTTATTCGGCATAATTCAGAAAAATATTTTTTGCTAATTGTTCGCTGATCGTAAATGGGGCAGTTTGTTTTGTTTTTATTTCGAGTGAATTGTCAAAATCAAATTTTCGTTTTACCTCTACTCTTGTTCCAATTTTAATTTGGTTATGGTTCAGCAATTCCAGAATGGAAGGCGACTGATCGGCTACCTGGCATACAGTGGCCGGTTTGTTGAGCGGTAGATCGGTAAGACATACTTTTTGAATGTTTTTAATTTTTCCTTGCGCATCCGGTATCGGATCTCCATGTGGATCGGCAGTAGGGAACCCTAAAAACTCATCAAGCTTATCTATCAACTTCTTACTGCTTACATGTTCCAGATGTTCTGCAACCTCGTGCACTTCATCCCAGCTAAATTGTAATTTCTCGGCAAGAAAATATTCCCAGAGCCTGTGCCGACGAATGATAAGCAGGGCCACTTTATTGCCCTCTGCACTCAACCTAAAGCCATAATAGGGCTGATAATTCAACAGTTTTTTGGCTTTTAACTTCTTCATCATAGCTGTAATGGAAGCCGGCTTGGATTTTAACTCTGCTGCCAGGGCATTGGTAGTAACGGTGCCATACTGCTGCAGCCGGTGTATGGTTTTTATATAATTTTCTTCGCTTACTGTATAATTTATCATAACTAAATAAAAATTTAGGTAAAACTAAAAATATAATTCCACAGTTTATTATTTTTTTTATTAAAATGCCGGATTCTTTATTTTCGTAAGCTGAAACCTCACTATGACGACACTTAACCGGCTTGGCTTTTTGCTGTTTACTGTTTTTTTGTTGGCTTCTTGTAAGGAAAAGAAGAAGCCCTCTATGTCGGGTGATAAGCAGGTGCAGGTGAACGATTTTATAGATTTTTTTCAAACCTTAAAACCACCGGTTCAGTTCGGCGATACTTTACTTTTAAAAAAGGAAAAAGATTCGTTGTTGATCAGCCATAAAGTGTTTACACAGTTTATACCGGATTCTGTTTTTCGCCCTGTGTTTGCCAAAGGGGTGAAGCCCAAAATTTATTCAATTGGAAAAGTCGTTTCAAAAGATGGAGAAACCTATCTTTTTTTGAAAGCTTTATCAAATGATAAAAAAGCGATGTATGTAGTGGTGGTTGATAAGAAACATAAGTTTCTGGCGGCCATGACAGCGTTGCGCATGGATCAAAGTAATATCACAAGACAATCATTGTCGTTTGACAGGAGTATGGGAATTACCAAAACCATTGTTCGTAAGAATGTAGATAGAACGGAAAGTGAAGGAAAGGATGTTTATGTATTTGAGCCCGATAGCCGCAAGTTTATTTTGGTAATGACGGATGCACTTGATGAAAAGCCTGCAGAACTATTAAATCCAATCGATACATTATCCAGAAAACAAAAATACACAGCAGACTACGGCACCGGTAAAAAAAATCTGGTATCAATAAGAGATGGGAGAAAAAATGACCGTTTGAGTTTTTATATTCATATTGAAAAGAATAATGGGGAATGTGTAGGAGAATTAAAAGGTGAAGCAATCATTAAAAATGCAAATACAGCAGAATATAGAAATGATGGGGACCCTTGCATCTTAAAATTCAGATTTAGCTCAGGCGCAGTTACGCTTGCCGAAGAATCTTGTGGAGCCCGTCGTGGGTTAAACTGTCTTTTTGATGGCACTTATTCCCGAATGAAAGATCCAAAACCTGCAAAGTCCGCCAAGAAGCAGTAGCAGTCAACTTGTCAACAGTTTGTGCAAAAGCGATACAATCGTTTTCATGGCAGATGCTAGTTTAAAGTTTAACCACTATCTTGCGCCCCTGCCAAAAAATAAAATATGAGCTTTACCAAATATTCAGTGCCCTATCCGGTTGAAGATAGATATTCCAGTCGTATTGCCTACTTTTCAATGGAATTTGCAACCCACCAACCTTTAAAAATTTATAGTGGAGGTTTAGGATTTTTGGCAGGCTCACACTTGCGCAGTGCCTATGAACTCAGGCAAAACTTAATTGGTATTGGTATTTTATGGAAATACGGATATTACGACCAGGAACGCAATCAGGATCAAACATTGGATGTAGCGTGGAATGAAAAGCATTACAGTTTTCTGGAAGATACAGGTATCAAATTTCAAATTAATATACATGAGCACCCGGTGTGGGTAAAAGTATTGTACCTCAACCCCGATACTTTTAAAACAGCTCCTTTGTTTTTACTTTCTACCGATGTGCCGGAGAATGATTATGTATCGCAAACCATCACCCACCGCTTGTACGATGCCAATGTAGCTACCAAAGTTGCTCAGTTTATATTGCTGGGTGTGGGTGGCGCCAGATTGGTAGATGAATTGAATTTTAAACCCGACCGCTATCATCTTAATGAAGCACATGGACTTTCTGCTGCGTTTTATTTGTATAAAAAATATAATTACAATTTAGATGAAGTAAAGAAGCGTTTGGTGTTTACCACACATACACCGGAAGAAGCCGGCAATGAGAAGCATGATATTTATCTCTGTCACAAAATGAGTTATTTCTGCGGTCTCTCTGTAGCAGAAGTAAAGCAATTATATGGAAACGATAGTGATCAGTTTAACCATTCGCTGGCTGCATTACGTTTTGCAAAACTGGCCAATGGCGTTTCGCAATTGCATGGAAAAGTATCAAGGGAAATGTGGAGCAAATTTGAAAATATTTGTCCTATCATTTCAATTACAAATGCACAAAACTGGCGATACTGGGCTGATAAACAGTTGTACAAGTTTAATGAAGCTGGCGATGATTATGGAATTGATGACCGGAAAAAATATTTGAAAAAAAGAGCATTTGAAATAGTAGCAGATCAAACCGGAAAAATCTTTAACCCTGATGTGTTTACGATTGTGTGGGCACGCCGATTTGCCGGATATAAAAGAGCCGGCCTTTTAACCACTGCCGAAGAAAGATTTCATAATTTATTGTCGGATACATAATATCCTGTTCATATTATATGGGCAGGTAAACCCTATCCGGTAGATCATCCAGCTATCAGCGAATTTAATCAACTGGTGCACCTAAGTACGCGTTATAAAAATATGGCAGTGCTAACGGGATACGAATTGACGCTTTCTAAAAGATTAAAGCAGGCTGCGGATATTTGGCTCAATAACCCGAGAGTACCACGTGAAGCAAGCGGTACCAGCGGCATGACAGCGGCTATGAACGGAGCCATTAATTTTTCTACTGATGATGGCTGGATACCGGAGTTTATCAATCATGGTAATAATGGTTTTGTTGTTCCCAAAGCAGATTATGCAAATATGTCGGTACACGATCAGTATGAATATGATCTTAATAAGCTTTATGAAATACTGGATCAGCAGATTCTTCCTTTATATTACAACAATTACAACACCTGGCGCTCAGTTATGAAAAACGGTATGCGTGATGTTCGTTTTCAGTTTGACAGCAACCGCATGGCGCATGAATATTATGATCTACTCTACAAATAAAAAAAGAGTTTTGAATTAGTTCATACGCTTTTTAATTTTTTCTTTAACAAGACGAATTCGTAACTTGAATTTGATTTAATTTCAGATTATGAAACACCTTTGTCTTACTGCCTTTTTTATTTATCATGGTTTAGCCTTTGGGCAAGGCGGCAATCCTGTAGGTGCATTTACGCCGCCACCATCGGGCCCTACTTTTTTGAGAGATGTGTTTAGAAACAGGGAAGTGGCTGAAAAACCACAAGGCAATGTAGAGGGATCGATATTTCTGGAAGACAGCTGGATGTATGGGCGTATAAAAGCGGCGGGTAGGGCACAAACTTATGATAGTGTAAAAATTAAGCTCAACATAAAGACAGGCGCTGTCCATTTTCTAAATGAAAACAATGAAGATATGACGACCACATTGAATGTAGAGGCCGTCATGATTATTGATGAAACTTCAAAATACAACAACACCATTTTTCTCTGTAATCTTAACCATATTAGGGGGTTTTATCAAATATTGGAAGATGCTGGTGATTTAAAACTGGTAAAGCAACTTAAAATTTTTGAATGGTACACACAGCCTGTAAATGCAGAAAAAACAAATCATATAGATATTGAAGGCGATCCCTTTTTGCTTTACAAAGACAAATTATTGAGCGGTACAAAAAAATGTGAAGATTTAAAAGAGGCCTTTATCGACAATCAACAACTCACACAATTTATCAAAACCAACAACCTTAAGTGCAATCAGCAAAATGATTTATGGAGGATTGTACGATTTCAAAAAAATGGGAATAAGGAATAGTATTCTAAACCAATCAGTGAGCGGAGGATTCTGTTAAACTTTATTTAGGAGCGTTTCAATATCGTATTTAGCATTATATAGCGAGGCCAATTTATTAATCACTCCCTCCACCAAGGCATCAGGGCAGGAGGCACCACTGGTCAGCAATATCTTGACAGGCTTTTTTGCCGGCAGCCAATTTTCCTTTTTCAATTCTTCCTTTGTGTGAAAATTGAAGTGCAGAATTTCATTATCTGAAATTATTTTCTCGGCGCTGTTGATAAAATAGGTTGGCAGTTTTTCCTCACACAGCTCAACGAGATGTGATGTATTGGATGAATTATAGCCACCCACTACGATGCCCAGGTCGGCAGATTGCTGCAACATAGCATTTACAGAACCCTGATTTTCATTAGTGGCATAGCAAAGTGTATCACGGGTATCGGCAAAACTGATTGCTTCACCTGTTACTTTGATGATTATATCTTTTAAAAAATCGGCAATGGCCTGTGTATCGCTCGCCAGCATCGTAGTTTGATTTACTACACCAATTCTTTTTAAATGTTTTATAACATCAAACCCAGTTGAGTATTGACCTTCAAATCGTTTGTAGAATTCATCAGCAGGTCTTTCGCCGCTAATGTAAAGGGCCAATTCTTTCGCCTCATCCATATCTTTAATAACTACAGCCGGTGCATTTAAGGAAGCGTGAGAAAAAGTGGCACGGGTTTCTTCATGCCGCGGTTTACCATGTATTACAATCGTGTAGTTTTTTTTGGCAATGGCCTCACTGCGGTTCCATACTTTTTCTACAAAGGGGCAGGTTGTATTATATTTTTCGGTATGAATTCCTTTTTCATTGAGTAGTTTTTCAGTTTCTAATGTGGTGCCAAAGGCCGGAATGATTACCACATCATCCGATTGTAAAGTATCAAATTGAATAATTTGTTTCCCAAAAGTATCCTGCATAAACTGTACACCATGTGCTTTCAAGTCTTCATTTACCTGCGGATTGTGAATGATTTCACTCAACAGAAAGATTCTTTTATCAGGATTTTCATCAACAGTTTTAAAAGCGATTTCAATTGCATTTTCTACGCCATAGCAAAATCCAAAATGACGAGCCAGATAAATTTGAATGTCCCCTAAATCCAAAAGGGTAGGCGTAAAGTCTTTTTTAAGTTTGTCGGCCTCTTTTCTTTTTTTCTTTATGGCCGTTATCAGTGGACTGCGGTAGATAATAGGGACATCAAAACTTTTCATTTGTCAAAGGTACAAAACCAGACTTTGAAAGCCGGAATCATTGGTAAACAATTGGCAGCTTATTCCTATCTTTCCTAAAAACTTGCTTATGCGTTTGTTGTTTATGCTTTCACTTTGCCTGATATTCACTCATTGTAAATTGATGAAGAAAAAAGATCAGGAACAAAAAGATATAGCAACTAAAAAAAATGATATGACACAAAGATTTACACCCGTAGCATGGTCGCACAATACAAATATTTATGAAGTAAACATAAGGCAATATACACCCGAAGGCACATTCAATGCTTTTTTAAGAGAACTACCCAGACTGAAAGATATGGGTGTGCATACGCTTTGGCTAATGCCCATCACGCCCATTTCTCAGAAGAATAGAAAAGGAACATTAGGCAGTTATTATGCCTGCTCCGATTATACATCAATCAATCCTGAGTTTGGTACACTCGACGATTTTAAGCAATTAGTTAAAGAAGCTCATCAGCAAGGTTTCAAGGTGATTATTGATTGGGTGGCCAATCATACAGGCTGGGATCATGTGTGGACAGTACAGCATCCCGATTTTTATTTGAAGGATACACAAACTAATAATTTTAAAACGCCTGCAGGAATGGAAGATATCATTGAGCTTGATTATTCAAATCCGGAATTGAAGAAAGCCATGATTGCGGCAATGCAGTATTGGGTAAAAGAAGCAGGCATTGATGGTTTTCGATGTGATCTTGCTTCCTGGGTCGAGCTTGATTTCTGGAAAGAAGCAAGAGCAACATTGGATGCTGTGAAACCGCTTTTCTGGCTGGGCGAGTTTGACGAGTTGGAAAACCCTGAGTATGGTGAAGCATTTGATGCCAGTTACACCTGGGCATGTATGCACAAAACTGAAGCATTCTATAAACAAAAGCAACCGCTTGACTCTTTGTTGGGCTTATTAAAAAAATATGATGACATAGGCGATAGTACGATGCGTATTTGGTTTACCAGCAATCATGATGAAAACAGTTGGAATGGATCGGAGTATGAAAAATATGGCGATACCGCAAAAGCATTGGCGGCATTTAGCTGCACTTGGAATGGTATTCCATTAATATATTCGGGGCAGGAGTTGCCCAATAAAAAGCGTTTGAAATTTTTTGATAAAGACAATATTGAATGGACGGGCACTTATGAGATGGCACCATTTTATAAAACGATGCTTAATCTGCATACTCAAAATCCGGCATTAAGGGCAGGTGATACTGCGACACACACCTATATTTTAAAGACCAGCGAGCCGGGAAGGGTGCTGGCTTATATGAGAAGAAATGGCGCCAATGAAGTTTTGGTTGTCATAAACATGTCGGGGCAATCCGATTTGCATTTTGAAATTTTAGATGAAAATGTAAAAGGCATATTTAAAAATGTATTCTCGGGGTTGCCCAATGATTTTACAACAGAACGCAGTTTTGAAATGCAAGGTTGGGAGTTTTTGATTTATCAGAAATAATTAAGCCACCCTAATCGGATGGCTTAAATAAATATTATTTGATAATAAATATCATTCTTCGTCTTGTACCAATGGATATCTGTAAATACCGGTATAGCCGGGATAAATGCCTTCCATTTGAATACTCTCGCCACGCATTTGTCTTATGGCTTGTGCCAGTTCATCTACGCTGTTTATTTCGTAACCATTTACACTGGTAATGATAAAATTTGGTTCCATTTTGGTTTTACTAAATGGTCCGCCGGCTTTTATTTTTTTTACTAAAACACCGCCGCCAATATCATACTTCTGTGCATCAGCTTTATTTATGGTTTGAAGCTCGGCACCCAGTTTGTCGCCCACATTGGATGCTACTGCTTCATAAGTTCCGGTTTTTGAAGATAGGGTAGCGGTTGTTGTATTTTCCTTTCCATCTCTTTTGTAAGTGATATTTATTTTATCGCCCGCATTATAGGATGATACAGTTGCCTGCAATTCTGTCCAAGAGCTGATGGGTACATCATTTATTTTAGTAATTACATCACCGCTTTTTAATCCAATGCCTGCTGCTGCACCATCTTTTGCTACGCCACCAATATGGGCACCATCTCCGGCATCAAATTTATCCTGATCAACCGATACACCCAGATAGGGACGTTTTACATCTCCAAATTTTATTAAATCGTTTACTACTTTTTTTACAAGATTCACAGGTATTGCAAATGAATAACCTGCATAAGTACCATTGGGTGCATAGATGGCGGAATTAATTCCAATAATCTGTCCATCGGTATTGATCAACGGGCCGCCACTATTGCCTTGATTTACCGCAGCATCCGTTTGTATAAACGATTCTATTGGTGTCTGGCTTTGTTTACTGTTGATACCAATATTTCGGCCTTTTGCACTGATGATGCCGGCTGTTACAGTTGTTTCCAACGATAGTGGATAACCTATGGCCAAAGCCCATTGTCCCAGTTTTACATTGTCTGAATTTCCATATAAAAGAAACGGAAGATTATTAGCGTCAATCTTGATGACGGCTAAATCTGTACTGGCATCTTTGCCTATCACTTTAGCTTTATATGTTTTCTTATTGTTTAACGTTACGGTTATTTCATCGGCTACACCACTACCGCCGTCCGATACTACGTGATTGTTTGTTACAATATACCCATCCTCACTTATGATAGCACCCGTGCCGGAAGCTCTTTGTTCAGGCTGCATCATGGGTCCCCACATTTCATCGCCAAAAAAACGTTGTATCATATCATCCAGCGGATTGTTTCCATTGCTGCGGGGAAGTTGATTGCTTACTTTCTTAGCGGCAATTTTTGTTTTGATATGCACAACAGCCGGTACGGAAGCATTTGCTGCTTTTGTAAAGTCAATGGGTTCGCCTGCATTAAAACCATTTTCGTTAAATCCGGCATAGTTCGCTGGAATTTTTGTTTCACCGTTTTGTATTGAGTATGCCGATTTTTTTTGTGTTATTTTACTATACACAAGTACACTGCCAATAGCTGATACAGCACTTACAGCAACGATCAGCATTAATTGTTTCCATTTCATTGTAGTATTCATTTTATAGAATAATTTTTTATTGTTTCTGATACAAAGTAACGAAAGACCTATTATTAAAATCAACCGCTAATTGAGTTTAACAAATCATTTACCATGACTTTCGTACTTCATAGCCAGTAAAGATAATATCGTTTTGATAAATGAAAAAGCAGATTGAATCTTAGTTCTTTACTTCAATTGTTTTTCTAAGAATTACAAAGCAGCCAGAAACTGAAGGGTGTTGATGCCGTCTGCATAGTCGCTTAGGCCGGGGCATTGTACCTGTCCAAAGGGAATATTGTTTTTGCCGGTTATAGCCTGTATATGTTCAGCATCTCTTTTTAGTTTTTCATGTAAAGACGCAGTGTCTGAATAAAATTCGTAGTGCAACTGACTGATAGGAGAAAACACGGCATTATCTTCTATTAGCAGGATGGCTCCATTCGTCATATAATATTTTTTATTAAGTATATGCAATGCCAGGTTATAATCGTAATTGTTTTTGTATTTATGATGATCGGCCAGGTGTTCATATTTCTTGAAGGCATCTAATAAGGAAACAAAGTCAAACCCTTCGTTCACCATCAGCTTTGTTACATTGCGACAGCCTAGCCCAAAATATTGAAACACATCATCGGCAAGTAAATCAAATCCAGATTTTGTTTCTGTTCCATCTAGTATGGCAATAGATGTTTTATTCCGCCGGATGATGTGCGGATATTTTCCAAAGTAGTATTCAAAATATCTGGAAGAGTTGTTGCTGCCTGTAGCTATATAAGCATCACAGCCTTTCAATATTTCTGCAAATTGAATTTGTGAGTTTACAGCCGGCTCCCATTCGCACAGTTTTTTAGCCAGATGTTTAATAAGCACTGAATCTTTTGAAGAAGGTTTGATCAACATTTTATGACCACTGAGAAATACACTCAAAAAATCGTGAAAGCCAACCAAAGGAATATTGCCGGCCATGATTACCCCTACTTGCAGTGGATGGGACATAGTTTTTGTAGAAAAATAGGGCGCTGCCCATTCCGTCAGTTTTTGTTTTGATAAATATTGTGTAGCAATGTTTGAAATGGATAATGCAGTAAACTCAGGAGTAAACCAGCCATTTTCGTAGGAGGCTTTTTCTTTTATTTGTTGCCATTTTTCGTCTGCCGACAACATATATTCGCCCAATCTTGATAATAAATCAATCCGATATTGTAAATTCATTCCTGTAAATTATATTTGTTCTGAAGAATGCTTTTTGCATTGCAAATGTAACTGTCAACCTGTTAAATCAATTTATATGGCAATTAAGATTACCGAAGAATGTATTAACTGCGGTGCCTGCGAGCCCGAGTGTCCCAACAATGCTATTTATGAAGGTGGTGTAGAATGGGCTTTGGCCGATGGCACTACTGTAAAAGGAAGTTTTACCCTTATGGATGGCTCTGTAATGGATGCCGACCAAAAGAACGCCCCCATTGCTACCGACATTTATTATATTGTTCCGAATAAATGCACGGAATGTCAGGGTTTTCATGAGGAACCTCAATGCGCTGCAGTATGCCCTGTTGACTGCTGTGTACCCGATGAAATGTATCAGGAAACAGTAGATCAGTTAATGGATAAAAAAGGCAGATTGCATATTTGATTTTAATCATGTGCATAAGTTCATCCCGGTAAATTGGGATGTGGTGAAAAGTTGCTTTAACTTAGAGCATATATTGATATAGCAGCTTCGGCTGCTCACTTAGAGGCGGGTGATATTTCCCGTCGTAAAAAGGTGAAGGAGAAACGGCCTTCACCTTTCTTATTTAATTCAAATCTTTTACCTGCAAAATATACCAGATGAAATTTTTATTTTATTTTTTGCTTCCGATATTATTTTATTCCTGCACCCGCGATAAAATAAATGTGGAAAAGGAAAAAAAGATATTAAAGCAAACGGATATTGATTTTTCCAATATTTCAAAACAGAAAGGTATGGCTGCTGCATTTATTGAATATATGGATTCTTCTGCAGTTTTGTTGAGGCCGGGTCGTTTTCCATTGGAAGGTAAAGATGCCCGTCGCTTTATAAGCGGTACCGATGATTCGGGTTATATACTGACCTGGGTGCCGCAAAATGTAATCATCTCAAAATCGGGCGATATAGGTTACACTTATGGTACCTGGACCTCGTATCCCAAAAAATGGAATGCAGATAGTGCCACCAGGGGAACATATATCTCCATTTGGAAGCGACAGAAGATGGGCGGCTGGAAAGTAGTGCTTGACAGCGGCAATGAAGGAGTGGGGCAGCCTTGATTAAAGGAATTTTTAGCGTTTGAAATTTCGGGCAACAAATTTTTTCCGCAATATTTGTATCTCAAAACCACATTTAGATTATTTCATGAAGAAAAATCTGGCTCTAATTACAGGAGGATTCTCCGGCGAAGCGGTAATCTCATATAAAAGTGCTGTTACAATTGATAATAATTTGGACAGAAGCCTGTTCAATGTATATAAAATTGATATCAACAAAGAAGACTGGCATCATGTATTGGCTGATGGCAGAAAAATTGAAATTGATAAAAATGATTTTTCCTTGCAAATTGATAACCATCAGGTAAAATTTGATGCTGTATTTATTGGTATGCATGGTACACCGGGGGAAGATGGAAAACTGCAAGGCTATTTTGATATGTTGGGTATTCCCTACACAGGGTGTAATGCTGCGGTAGCCGCACTTACTTTTAATAAGAGAAATACCGTTGCCGCGGCTGCTTTTGCAG
>ERZ795041.283-NODE-283-length-19563-cov-4.689102_pt1 | contig 19563 bp, 17 predicted proteins | sample MGYA00375125_ERZ795041 | MGnify/ENA primary metagenome ERZ795041 (study PRJEB30170, sample SAMN03074214) | activated sludge metagenome | biome: Common Effluent Treatment Plant; feature: Wastewater; material: Activated sludge; isolation source: activated biomass in...
TGGTGAATCCGGCCACGCGGTTCTGCTCGTGCACGCCCAGCGGAATCCGTGCCAGCCGCGCGGCGATGCCGCCCGGTGCGGCGGCATAACCGCCCATCGAGAGCACGCTGCGCGGGGCGATCGCGGCGAGCACGCGGCGCGCGGCGAACACGGCACGGGCCAGGCGCAGCGGAGCGAGGACGAGCGTCGCCCAGCCCTTGCCGCGCACACCGGCGAAGTCGATCGTTTCCAGGCGGATGCCGGCGGCCGGCACCAGGCCGGCCTCGAGACCGCCGCGACCGCCGAGCCAGACCACCGGAATGCCGCGCGCGGCGAGTTCGCGGGCCACCGCGATGCCGGGGAAGATGTGGCCGCCGGTACCGCCGGCCATGATCAGCACCGGCGCGCTCATGCGGAGGCTCCTGCCGGTTCGCCGGTCTGCACGGCCTGTGCCGCCGCCGCTTCGGCGCGGCTGAGTTCGTAGCTCACGCGGGCGAGCACGCCGATCGCGAGGCAGGTCATCAGCACGCTCGAGCCGCCCGAACTGATCAGCGGCAGGGTCAGGCCCTTGGTCGGCAGCACGCCGAGGTTGACCCCGATCGAAACCAGCGCCTGCAGTGCCAGCATCAGCGAAATGCCGAAGGCGGAGTAGCCGGCGAAACGCAGGCCGCGCTCGACCGCGCGCAGGCCGACGCTGAAGCCGCGACCGACCAGCCAGGCGAACAGGGCCAGCACCAGCAGGATGCCGGCGAAGCCGAGTTCCTCGGCGATCACCGCGAGGATGAAATCGGTGTGCGCCTCGGGCAGGTAGAACAGCTTCTGAACGCTGGCACCGAGGCCGACGCCGAACCACTCGCCGCGACCGATCGCGATCAGCGCCTGGGTCAGCTGGAAGCCGTCGTTGAACGGATCCGCCCACGGGTTGAGGAACGACTTCAGGCGCTTGAAGCGGTACTCCTCGAAGATCGCCGCCCAGGCGATGGCCGGGGCGACGACCGCGCCGAGCAGGGCGAGGTTGCGCAGGCGTGCGCCGCCGAGCCAGACCATGCCGAGGGAGACCGCCATCAGCAGCATCGCGCTGCCGAAATCCGGCTGGGCGAGCAGCAGGACGACCAGCACGACGCCGATGCCGAGCGGCTTGAACACGCCGAACATGCTGGTCTGCAGGCTGTCGCGGTGACGCACGAGATAGCGGGCAAGAAAGGCGATGAAGATCAGCTTCACCGCTTCGACCGACTGGAAGCCGGAAATGCCGAGGTTGATCCAGCGCCGCGCGCCGTTGATGCGCGTGCCGATGCCGGGAACGAAGACGAGGACGAGCAGGACGAAGGCCAGCACCAGCAGTACGCCGGTGTGCCGCTCGATCCATTCCAGTTCGATGCGTGCCGCCGCGATGGCCAGCGCCGCGCCGAGAGCGAGGAAGACCAGATGGCGGAAGAGGTAGTAGAACGGCCCGATCTGCTGGTTGTCGGCGACCGCGATCGAGCTCGAGGCGACCATGATCGTGCCGAGGCTGGCCAGGGCGATCGCGCTCAGCACGATGCCGGCGTCGTAGCGGCCTTTCGCTTCGCTGCGCCGGGTGGCCTGGGCATGGGTCGACGGGGTGAACATCAGCGCACCTTCAGGGTGGCGAGGCCGACGAGGACGAGCACGACGCTGATGATCCAGAAGCGCACGATCACGCGCGGCTCCGGCCAGCCCTTGAGCTCGAAATGGTGGTGGATCGGCGCCATGCGGAAGATGCGCCGGCCGGTCAGCTTGAAGCTCGCCACCTGCAGCATCACCGACACCGTTTCCATCACGAACAAGCCGCCCATGATCAGCAGCACGATCTCCTGGCGGACGATCACCGCGATCGTGCCGAGCGCGGCACCGACGGCAAGCGCGCCGATGTCGCCCATGAACACCTGGGCCGGATAGGTGTTGAACCAGAGGAAGCCGAGGCCGGCACCGGCCATCGCCCCGCAGAACACCACCAGTTCGCCGGCACCCGGGATCGAGGGGATCTGCAGGTAGCTGGAGAACACCGCGTTGCCGGCGAGGTAGGCGAAGGCGCCGAGCGCGGTGATCACCAGCACGCTCGGCATGATGGCGAGGCCGTCGAGGCCGTCGGTGAGGTTCACCGCATTGGAGAAGCCGACGATCATGAAGTACGCCAGCGGCACGAAGGCGATGCCGAGCGGAATCGCCACGCTCTTGAACAGCGGCAGGTAAAGCACGGTCTCCGCCGGCGTGTCGGCGGTCAGGTAGAGGGCGATGGCGACGCCGAGGCCGAACAGCGACTGCCAGAAATACTTCCAGCGCGCGGCGAGCCCGCGGCTGTCCTTCAGCACGAGCTTCTTCCAGTCGTCGTAGAAGCCGATGCCGCCGAACGCCAGGGTCACGCCGAGGACGAGCCAGACGTAGCGGTTGTGCAGGTCCATCCACAGCAGGGTGGCGATGGCCACCGCGAGCAGGATCAGCGCGCCGCCCATGGTCGGCGTGCCGGCCTTGACCAGATGGGTCTGCGGGCCGTCGCTGCGGATGACCTGGCCGGCCTTGAGGTCGGCCAGCTTGCGGATCACCGCCGGACCGATCAGCAGCGAGACCGCCAGCGCGGTCAGCGTGCTCATGATCGCGCGGAAGGTCAGGTACTGGAACAGGTGGAAACCGCTGTACCAGTGGCTCAGCAGGTCGGCGAGTTCAAGCAGCATGACGGCCTCCCGGCGCGGCGGCGCTTGCGAGCGCGGCGACCACGCGATCCATCGCCGAACCGCGCGAACCCTTGACGAGGGCGGTGACGCCGGCGGCGAGCTCCTCGCCGAGGGCATCGATCAGCGCGCCCTGGTCGGCGTGGTGGACGGCACCGGGACCGAACGCCTCGACCGCGGCGGCACCGAGTGCGCCGACCGCATGCAGCCGCTCGATGCCGGCCTGCTTGGCCTGCGTGCCGATGCCGGCGTGCAGGCGGCGGGCATCGGCACCGAGTTCGAGCATGTCGCCCATCACCAGCACGCGCCGCCCGGGTTCCGCGGCGAGCGTGGCGACCGCCGCGGCGAACGAACCGGGATTGGCGTTGTAGCTGTCGTCGATGACGACGGCGCCGTTGGCCAGGACGATGCGGACCTGACGGCCCGGCACCGGCTCGGCGGCCTCGAGGCCGGCCTGGATCGTGGCCAGCGGAACTTCCAGCGCATGCGCGATCGCCGCCGCGGCCAGCGCGTTGCCGATGTTGTGGCGGCCGGCCAGCGCCAGCTGCACGCGCGCCTCGCCCTGCGGAGTGACCAGCACGAAGGATTGCGCCGGCGCACCGGGCTCGAAGCGGGCGGTGACTTCGGCCGCCGCGACGAGGCCGAAGCGCACGACGCGATGCGTGCCGGCCAGGGCGGTGAAGCGCGCCGCGTAGGCGTCGTCGGCGTTGATGACGGCGATTCCGTGTTCCGGCAGTTGCGCGTACAGCACGCCCTTGGTCTCGGCGATCGCATCGAGCGAACCCATGCGTTCCAGATGGGCCGGGGCGATGTTGTTGACCAGCACGATCTCGGGCCGGGCGATGCGCGCGAGGTAGTCGATGTCGCCGGGCTTGCCGGCACCCATCTCGAGGACGAGGTACTCGCTGTCGGCCGGTGCCGCCAGCAGGGTCAGCGGCAGGCCGATCTCGTTGTTGAAGCTGCCGCGGTTGACGTGGGTGCGGCCGTGGCGGGCGAGGATGGATGCGCTCAGTGCCTTCACCGTGGTCTTGCCGTTCGAGCCGGTGATGCCGATCACGCGCGCACTGCGCGTCTCGCGCACGCCGCGCGCCAGCGCACCGAGCGCGACCGCGGTGTCGGCGACGACGAGCTGCGGCAGGTCGAGTTCGAGCGCATGGTCGACCAGCACGGCAGAGGCTCCGGCCGCGCGCGCTTCCGCGGCAAAGGCATGGCCGTCGTGGCGCTCGCCGCGCAGGGCGACGAACAATGCACCCGGCGCGAGCGTGCGCGTGTCGGTCGACACCGCGTCGATGCGTGGACCGGCACCGGCGAAGCGGGCGCCGGTCCAGCGCGCGATGTCGGCGAGGGAAAGGTTCAGCATGGCCGCGCCTCCAGCAGGGCGCGGGCGACGACCAGGTCATCGAATGCATGGCGCACGCCGGCGATTTCCTGGTAGGGCTCGTGGCCCTTGCCGGCGACGAGGACGACATCGCCGGCGCCGGCGCCGGCGATCGCCCGGGCGATCGCGCGCGCGCGGTCGCGCTCGACGTGCACGGCGCCGGCATCGCGGAAACCGGCGAGGATGTCGCGGACGATCGCATCGCCATCCTCGCCGCGCGGATTGTCGTCGGTGACGATGACCCGATCGGCGCCACGCTCGGCGATCGCCGCCATCTGCGGACGCTTGCCGGCATCGCGCTCGCCGCCGCAGCCGAACACGCAGCTGAGGCGGCCGGCGCAGTGCGCGCGCAGGCTCGAGAGCGCCTGTTCGAGCGCATCCGGGGTATGCGCGTAGTCCACCACCACGAGCGGCTGGCCGGGGCCGCCGCCGAGACGGCTCATGCGGCCTGCGACCGGCTCCAGGGCGGCCAATGCGTCGACGATGTCGGCGCAGGCGTGGCCGAGCGCGTGCAGGCCGGCGGCCACCGCGAGCAGGTTGGCGACATTGAAGCGGCCAAGCAGGCGCGAGCGCAGCGCGCGCTCGCCATCGGGCAAGTGCAGGCGGAAGCGCAGGCCGTCCGCATCGGTGACGATGTCGCTGGCGCGCACCTCGGCGGCACCGTCGTCGATGGCATATCCGATCGCCCGCACGCCGGCCGGGATCGTCGCCAGCAGGCGCCGGCCGAAGGCATCGTCGCGGTTGACCACCGCGCAGCACAGTCCCGGCCAGGCGAACAGGCGCTGCTTGGCCGCGCCGTAGGCGTCCATCGTGCCGTGATAGTCGAGGTGGTCGCGGCTGAGGTTGGTGAAGATGGCGAGAACGAAACGCGTGCCGTCGACGCGGCCTTGCTCGAGGGCGTGCGAGGACACCTCCATGGCGACGTCGCTGGCGCCGTCGTCGCGGAACTCGGCGAACAGTCCCTGCAGGGCGACCGCGTCGGGAGTGGTGCGCTCGCCGGCGCGGAAGGTCTCCGGCAGGCCGGCGCCGAGCGTGCCGATCGTCGCGGTGCGCCGGCCAAGACGGTCGAGTGCGCGGGCGAGCAGCTGCACGGTCGAGGTCTTGCCGTTGGTGCCGGTGACGCCGCTGATGCGCAGGGTCTGCGACGGTTCGCCGTGGAAGCGCGCGGCGATCGGACCGACCTGGCGATGCAGGCGCTCGATCCACACCACCGGGACACCGAGCGCAGCATCGGCGTCGGCATCGGCCGGCGCCTCGGCGAGCACGACCACGGCACCGCGCGCGACCGCCGCCGGAGCGAAGCGGATGCCGTGCGCGCGCGTGCCGCGCAGGGCGAAGAAGGCATCGCCGGCACGCACGCTGCGCGAGTCGAGGCTGAGTCCGCGCACGACGATCGCGCCGGCAGCGGCCGGCACGGCCACCTCGCCGACGAGATCGCGCAGGGGCAGGCCGGTGCTCATTGCGGCACGGCCTCCTCGTAGTTCGGCTGGTCGGGCGGGTAGTCCGGCGGCGGGCTCATCGGGCCGAGCGCGTGGCCGACATCGGGCGAGCCGGCATACCAGCGCTGCACGTTGTCGGGGGCGACATCGAGCAGGCGCATCGCCTCGTTCATGACCTTGCTGAACACCGGCGCGGCGATCAGGCCGCCGAAGTAGGCGCCGCCGCGGCCACCGCCCGGATCGTGGATGACGACCACGCCGACCAGGCGCGGCGCGCTGGCCGGGACCATGCCGGCAAACAGCGAGACGTAGCGCTTCTCGTAGCTGCCACCGACGGCGCGGCGCGAGGTGCCGCTCTTGCCGGCGACGCGGTAGTTCGGTACCGCGGCACGCAGGCCGCCGCCTTCCGGGCCTACCACGGTCTCGAGCATGGCGATCACCTGCTCGGCGATCTGCGGATCGATCACCGCGCTGTCGGGGTTCAGCGCGCCCTTGACGAACCCGGGCTGGCGCAGGCGCCCGCCATTGGCCAGTGCGGCGTAGGCCTGGGCGATCTGCATCGGCGTCACGCTGAGGCCGTAGCCGTAGGAGATCGTCGCCTTCTCGGTCGGTCCCCAGGCCCTGGCCACCGGCAACAGGCCCGGCGACTCGCCGGGAAAGCCGCAGCCGGTCACTTCGCCGAAACCGAAGCGGTGGAAGACGTCGTGCATGTGCTCGGCCGTCATCGACATCGCCATCTTCGCCGCGCCGACGTTGCTCGACTTGGTGATGACGCGGGTGACGTTGATCGGACCGAAGTTGCGGATGTCGCCGATCGTGTAGCCGCCCGGCAGGGTCATCCGGCCGGGCGTGGTGTCGATCGGCGTGTCGGGCTTCCAGCGCCCGCTCTCCAGCGCGGCCACCACGGTGAACGGCTTCATCGTCGAGCCCGGCTCGACCACGTCGGTGACGCCGCGGTTGCGGCGGAACGCCGGCTCGGTGGCGCCGCGCGCGTTCGGGTTGAACGAGGGCTGGTTGACCATCGCCAGCACTTCGCCGTTGCTGACATCGAGGATCACCATCGAACCCGACGAGGCGTTGTGCTCGAGGATCTGGGCCTTCAGTTCCCGATAGGCGACGTACTGGATGCGACGGTCGATCGACAGGGTCAGGTCGCGGCCCGGCTGGGCTTCCTTCAGCAGCTCGACGTTCTCGACCACGTGGCCGAGACGATCGCGGATGACGCGCTTGACCCCGGGCTTGCCGGCCAGCCAGTCGTCGAAGGCCAGCTCGAGGCCTTCCTGGCCGCGATCGTCGATGTTGGTGAATCCGAGCGTGTGGGCGAGCACCTCGCCGCTCGGGTAGTAGCGGCGGAACGCGCGCTCGCTGGCGACGCCTGGAATCTTCAGCGCCAGCAGTTCGTCGGCGGCATCCGGGTCGACCGGCCGCTTGAGGTAGACGAACTCCTTGTCGCGCCGCTGCAGCAGGCGCTCGGTCAGCGAGTCGAGACTGACGCCGAGCGCGCGTGCCAGTTCGCCGAGGCGATCCGGTGCCGCCAGCAGTTCCTGCGGGTTGCCCCAGATCGATTCCACCGGCGTCGACACCGCCAGCGGCTCGCCGTTGCGGTCGAAGATCGTGCCGCGCGAGACCGCGATCGGGATGTCGCGCAGGTAACGCGCATCGCCCTGGTCCTGGTAGAAATCCTTGCGCACGACCTGCAGGTCGACCGCGCGCACCACCAGTGCGGGCGAGGCCAGCACGAGCACCATCAGCACGGTGTAGAGGCGTGCACGCAGGTTGGCCGGCTTGGCGCGCTTCATGCCGGCCTCCGGTGCGCACGCAGGCGCAGGCGCGCGAACGCCTGCGCGTCGGCGCAGGCGCTGGCACGTCCGCACAGGGCGGCGCTTGCGGATGCTGTCCTTGCGGCCAGGCTTCCGTTCATGACTGTGAGTTTCCCCCTCACTGCCGGTCTACCGTCTTGTCACGACCAGCTCCGCGGAGCCCGGCGAAACCATGCCGAGGCGCCCGCGGGCGATCTGTTCTATTCGATTGTTTTCGGCCCAGGTCGCCTGCTCGAGTTGCAGGCGCCCGAACTCGAAGTCGAGGTTGTCGCGTTCGTTGGTGAGTCGATTCAGTTCGATGAAGTGGCGGCGGCTCTCGTGGCGTGCATGGACGACGCCGATCGCGCTGGCCACCACCGCCGCGACGAGCACCAGCAGGAGGACGACGCGCAGCATCATCGGCACTTCTCCGCGACGCGCAGGACCGCGCTGCGTGCGCGCGGGTTGGCGTCGGTCTCGGCCGCGTCCGGAAACTGCTTGGCGACCGCGACCAGGCGCCGCGCGCCCGCTTCGACCGGCGGCAGGTTGCGCCGGCTCGCGGCCGGCGGGTCCTGTCCACGGATGAAGCGCTTGACCACGCGATCCTCCAGCGAATGGAAGCTGATGACGACGAGCCGACCGCCCGGCACGAGCCGTTCGAGCGCAGCGGCGAGACCGGCCTCGAGGGCGCCGAGCTCGTCGTTGACGACGATGCGCAACGCCTGGAACGTGCGCGTCGCCGGATGCTTGTGGCGCTCGCGCCGGCCGATCGTGCGCGCCACCAGGGCGGCCAGTTCGGCGGTCGTGCGCAACGGCGCTTCGGCACGGCGTTCGACGATCGCGCGGGCGATGCGCCGGCTCATGCGTTCCTCGCCATGGCGCCACAGCGCATCGGCGATGTCGGCTTCGTCGGCAGCTGCCAGCCAGTCGGCGGCGCTGATGCCGGCGGAGTCGTCCATGCGCATGTCGAGCGGGCCATCGGCCTGGAAGCTGAAGCCGCGCCGCGCGTCGTCGAGCTGCGGCGACGACACCCCGAGATCAAAGAGCACGCCATCCAGGCCTTGCGCGGTTTCCGGCCAGTCCGCGAGTTCCGCGAAGCTGGCATGCCGGATGCGCACGCGTTCGTCCCTGCCCACCGTTTCCCTTGCCGCCGCGATCGCCTGCGGGTCGCGATCCATCACCAGCAGCCGTCCCTGCGGTCCCAGCCTCGCCAGCAACTCGCGCGCATGACCGCCGCGGCCGAACGTTCCGTCGAGGTAGACGCCATCGGCACGGACCCGCAACGCGTCGATCGCCTCGGCGAGCATGACCGGCGCATGGGTGAACGTTCCCGCCATGACAGCGTCCCCACTAGAAGCGCAGATCGAGCATGTCCTCCGTGATGTCCGCCTCGCCGATCGTTTCGCGGATCTTTGCCAGGTGGGCCTGCTCGCTCCACAGTTCGAGCTTGTTGCCCATGCCGAGCAGGACCGCCTTCTTCTCGATGCCCGCCGCGCCGCGCTGGCTGGCCGGAACCTGGATGCGCCCGTTGGCGTCCGGCTCGACCGGAGCCGCCGCGCCGACGAGCTTCATCTGCAGGTTGCGGTGTACGGTCTTCGCCTTGGAAAGAGCGTTGACCTCGTCGCGCAGCGTCTCCCACTCCTTCTCCGGAAAGATCCAGAGGCAGCCGTGTTCGAACGGGTTGTAGGTGACGACGAGACGATTCGCGCTGACCCGGGCCACGGTCTCCCGATGGGCGCTCGGAATGGCGAGGCGGCCCTTGTCGTCGAGCGTGACGGCGGATTCACCTTGGAACATCCCACCTGACACCACTAAAACCCACTGAAAGCCACCTTATGTCGCAGTCCCTGAGACTGTCAAGAAAAATTCCATGACAAACGTGCCAGCGGGGACCCTGGCAACGGCGACGGCACACCGCACGGATCCGTCCGTTGCGGCGGCGTGGCGCGCGATGCGGGAGGGCAGCGGCCATCCATCGCCGCGGACGCGTGCTTGCGGAGGTGTGCGCACAGCGGTCGCCTGCGACGCCGCGACGGATCAGGCGCATCCGCAACAGGGAGGATCGCGATCGGGCGGGGTCGTCGTGGCGGCGGCGCTCAGCGCGCGCCGCTCCAGCCGGCTGCGGACGGCAGGTTCGCCAGGGCGACATCGTCGTCGGCACCGCGACTGCGCATCAGCACATGCACGCCGCCGTCGGCACCGCCGGCCCGCCGCTCGAGCAGGCTCGCCATCGGAAACGGCACTTCGTCGAGGACGATGTCGGCGCGGGCGAGGAAGTAGCTGCTGGCGACGCCGAGCCCGCGGCGGTCGGCGAGGTCGACGCCCTGCCGGCTCCATTCCGCCAGTGCGCCATCGACGTCGTTCCAGCGCGCCTGGCCATCGAGGTGCACGCGCCCGGCCAGCGCCGGGGTGATGCGCGTATCGAGGCTCATCAGCACGGCAAGGCTGGCCGTGTTGAGGTTGAGGTCGGTTCCCGGCGGCAGTGCGCAGACTTCCGGCACCAGGCGCGCATAGACCTCGCCGCCGACGCCGCGCACGAGGCGCAGTTCGGACACATGGGCCAGCGGCCGGTTGGCGGCACGGTACGGCAGCGCCTGGCTCAGATAGGCCGCATCTTCCGCGCCGCCGCCCGGATCGGCATGGCCGTCGCCATCGATCCAGTCGGCGATGGCCCCGGCCAGCGCCGGATCGAGTTCGAGCGCGCCGAGCAGGCGGCGCAGGCGTTCGCGCCAGAGGCCGGCCAGCGTGGCGTCGTCGACGGCGAGATTGTTGACGTTGAAGCAGCCGTTGAGCTCGCGCAGCGATGCCGAGATGCGCCCGCCCGGCACGTCCTGCGGCGGCAGCGGCAGGGCCCAGATGTCGGCGCGGGTGTCGACGCGGCCATCGTCGAGGTCCCTGACCAGCACCTGCGCGGCGTACGCCTCGAGTCCGTCCGCGTAGGCGATCGCCTGGCTGCCGCGCAACACGTTGCGCGTGCGCGCATGGGCCAGTTCACCGCGATCGAGCAGGGCGGCGATCAGGATCACGGCGAGTGCCACCGCGAGCAGGGCGATGACGAGAGCGACGCCGCGCTGGCGCTGCAGGCCCGCCCTCATGGCACACCGATGCCGACCGGCGCGACCGGAATGCCGGCCGTCGCGCCGGCTTCGGCAGCACGCGCCGGCAGGCTCGATGGCAGGAGGACGACACGGCGCAGCTCGCCGAAATCGGTGGTGACGAGACGCCACTCGATCGCCCGCGGCAATTGCCCGGGACGCGCTTCGCGCGGCGGCCACTGCTCATGCCATTGCCCGCCGTCGCCGAGATAGCGCAGATGCAGCGCGGCGGTGCCCTCGAGCAGGCGGCGCCGTTCCGGCGTGCTGCCGGCCGCGCGGTCGAGCACCGGCCAGCGCTCGCGCACGAGTTCGCCGGCGTCGACGGCGTAACCGACCCGCTCGACATGGCTGCGCGGTTCGGCACGCGGGCTGGCGAATCCGATCCGGCTCAGTTCGACGCGGTCATTGCGCCCGGCGACCGCCGGCAACAGCTCGCCCTGGTGGCCGCGCAACGGTCGCGACACGGACTGGCGCAGGTCGCGTTCGAGGTCGCCCATCGCGCGCACGAGGGCGGCGAAGCGATCCTGCTGCGCGGCCAGTTCCGCGCGTACGCGCACGACCTGGCCGAGCGCTCCCCAGGTGATCGCCGCCAGCGCCGCGAACACCACCAGCGCGACGAGGATCTCGACGAGGCTGAATCCGCCGCAAGCAGGAGCGCGAGGCGAGCGGCGAGGACTCGTGGCGACCGGCGCTCCCGGCGTGAGCCCTCGCCGCTCGTCCCTCTCCCCTGCTTTCCGCACCCTCATGGCTGCTCACTCCCGAAACCGGTCAGCGTCGCCAGCGGGCGCGGGTCGTCGCCGGCATGCACGGCGATGTCGAGACGGCGGATGGCGAGGTTGGCGGTGGCCTGCACATCCAGCGTCCAGTGCCAGTCGCGACCGGCGAAGCGCATGCGCCCGTCGCGCCGTCCGATGGCCGGCACCGGCGTGGCCAGGCGCGTTTCGGCGAGCACGTTGGCGGCAACCCATCCGGCCAGGGTGCGTTCGCGCAGGGCCTCGAACGCGCTGACCTGGCCGGCCGCGGTGCGCGTCAGCGCGAGCAGGGCCAGGGCGACGACCACCAGGGCGACGAGGACCTCGATCAGGGTGAAGCCGCGTCGCGCCCTCATCGACGGGCATCCCTGCGCACGAGCTCGACGCGGCCATCGACCGAGCCGTCGATGTCGATCGCGGCAAGCCCGCTGCCGAGCGAAAGGGTCAGGCGGAACGGGGTCAGCTCGCCGGATGCGAAGCAGACGATCGGCGGTGTTTGCGTGCCGCGCTCCGGCGTGCGCAGTTCGCGGCCGTCGCGCACCAGGGTGACGCCGAGTCCCGGCATCCACTCGCGCGGCCGCAACTCGCCTTCGTTGCGTTCGTCGATCCAGCCGGCGATGCCGAGCGAGACGAAGGCATAGCGCGCCGCATCGATGCGCACGCCGATGATGCGGCCGCCGAGTTCCGCCTGCGTGCAGGCATGCACGAGCAGGGCCTGGAAGCGTTCGGCCTCGCGCTGCAGGCGGCGCTCGCCGCCGACACTGGCGACGCCGATGCCGACCGCCAGCGCCAGCACGCCGACGATCGCCAGCACGACGAGGATCTCGATCAGGGTGAAGCCAACCGGTGGGCACGCACGGGGGTCGCGCAGGACCGCCGGCGACGACGCAGCGCGCCGCCGCCTTGCCTCGCTCTCCACGTCGGGGGCGCCTGCCTTCACGGCTTCGACCCGCTCGCCATCCCCGGCCTCAATCGCTCCAGTTGCCGATGTCGGCGTTCTCGCCTTCGCCACCGGGGCGGCCGTCGGCGCCGTAGCTGAAGACGTCGATCTCGCCATGCTGACCCGGCTGCTGGTACTGGTAGGGCTGGTTCCACGGATCCTTCGGCAGGCGGTCGAGGTAAGGGCCCTTCCAGTTCGGCGCCTCCGGCTGGCCGGCGGGCTTCGCCACCAGCGCCTGCAGGCCCTGGTCATTGGCCGGATAGCGGAAGTTGTCGAGCTTGTAGAGGTCGAGCGCGGTGCCGATGCCGGCGAGGTCCTGCTTGACCCGGATGATGCGCGCCTCGGCCGGCCGCTCCATCACCCGCGGCACCACGATCGCGGCAAGGATGCCGAGGATCACCACCACCACGAGGATCTCGATCAGGGTGAAGCCCTTGCGCATCGGCAAGCGGCCGATGGCCGGAGCACGGCGACGTGGCAGGCCTGTCGTGGCTTCCCGGATTCCGGCTTCCATGATCATTCTCTCGGCGCTTGTGCGGTTGCGGGAATGGCGCGGATCATAGCAAAGCCATGCCGATGCCCCCGCCGCCGCCGTTCCACCTGCCATCGACCGCCGACCTCGCCCGCCGCGACCTCGCCGTGGTCTGGCATCCGTGCACGCAGATGCACGATCACGAAACCCTGCCGATGCTGCCGATCGCGCGCGCCGAAGGGGTCTGGCTGTACGGCCACGACGACCGCCGCTGGCTCGATGCGGTCAGCTCGTGGTGGACCTGCCTGCTCGGCCACCGCCATCCGCGCATCGTCGCCGCGCTGAAGGACCAGCTCGACCGCCTAGATCACGTCATGCTCGCCGGCATGACCCATGCGCCGGCGGTGGCCCTCGCCGAGGCGCTCGTCGATGCGGCGCCGGCCGGACTCTCGCGGGTGTTCTACGCCGACAACGGATCCAGCGCGGTCGAGGTCGCGCTCAAGCTGAGCTTCCACTACTGGCGCAACCTCGGCGAGCACGCGCGCACGAAGTTCATTGCACTCGAAGGCGGCTACCACGGCGAAACCCTCGGCGCGCTGTCGGTGACCGACGTCGCCCTGTACCGCGACACCTACGCGCCCCTGCTGCTGCAGCCGTTGTTCGCGCCGTCCCCCGATGCGCGCGCCGCCGCGCCGGGCGAGAGCGCCGCCGACTGCGCGCAGCGCGGCCTCGATGGCATGCGCGCGCTGCTCGAACGCCATGCGCACGAAGTCTGCGCGGTGATCGTCGAGCCGCTCGTGCAATGCGCCGGCGGCATGCGCATGCACGACGCCTCGTACCTGACCGGCTTGCGCGCACTCTGCGATGCCTTCGACGTGCACCTGATCGCCGACGAGATCGCCGTCGGCTTCGGTCGTACCGGCAGCCTTTTCGCCTGCACGCAGGGCGGCATCTCGCCGGATTTCCTCTGCCTGTCGAAGGGGCTCACCGGCGGCACCCTGCCGCTGTCGGCGGTGCTGACCGGCGAACGCGTGTACGCCGCGTTCTACGCCGAACATGCGGCCGGCAAGGCCTTCCTGCATTCGCACAGCTTCACCGGCAATCCGCTCGCCTGCCGGGCGGCACTGGAAACCCTTTCCATCCTGCGCGAAGAGCCGGTCCTCGAGCGCAATCGTGCGCTGGCCGCGCATCTGGCCACGCGCCTCGCGCCGCTGGCCGGACACGCCCATGTCGCCGACGTGCGCCAGACCGGCATGATCGCCGCGGTCGAACTGGTCGCCGACAAGGCCGCCGGCACGGCGTTCGCGCCGGGCGAGCGGCGCGGACTGCGCGTGTACCGCCACGGCCTCGAACGCGGGGTCATCCTGCGGCCGCTCGGCGATGTCGTCTATTTCATGCCGCCGTACTGCATCACGACCGCGGAGATCGACTTCATGGTCGAGGTCGCGATCGAGGGAATCGGCATCGCGGTGACCTGATGCACGGGTCGCGCGGGTTGGCCGGCGCCCGCGCGTCCGCCGCAGCCGGATTGCTTCCTCCGCGCAGGCACCTAGAATCGGCCCATGCGCATTCCCCGCATCTGCGTGTTCGATCCGCTCGCCGTCGGCATGGAGGTCGTGCTGCCGGAGCAGGCCGGCGAACACCTCGCGCGCGTGCTGCGCCTCGAGCGCGGCCACCCGCTCGTGCTGTTCAACGGCGAGGGCCGCGAGTACCGCGCCGAGATCGCCCAGCTCGCCAAGCGCGCGGTCACCGCGCGCGTGCTCGACGAATCTCCTGCAGTCGATCGCGAAAGCCCGCTTGCACTGACCCTCGTGCAGGGCGTGGCCCGCGGCGAAAAGATGGACCTGATCCTGCAGAAGGCGACCGAGCTCGGCATCCGCCGCATCGTGCCGGTGATCACCGAACGCACCGAGGTCAAGCTCGATGCCGAACGCACCGGGCGTCGGCTCGCCCACTGGCAGGCGGTGATCGCCGGCGCCTGTGAACAATCCGGCCGTTCGGTCCTGCCGGTGCTGGATGCGCCGCAACGTCTCGCGGTCTGGGCCGGCGCGCTCGGCGGCGAGCCGGGACTGCGCCTCGCCCTCGATCCGCAAGGCACGACGAGCCTGCGCACGCTGGCGCCGTTCGCCAGCGCCATGCTGATGGTCGGTCCCGAAGGCGGCCTGTCCGAACAGGACCTCTACGTGCTCGATCTCGCCGGATTCGTCGGCCTCAAGCTCGGCCCGCGCATCCTGCGCACGGAAACCGCAGGCCTCGCCGCGATTGCGGCGTTGCAGGCCTTGCATGGGGATCTGTGAAAGCAGGGGCTAGGCGCTAGGGGCTAGGGACTAGGGGCTGGGGACTAGGGGTCAGAGACCAGGGCGCGCTGAGAGGCCTCGCTTCATCCATTGGAGCGTCAAGACCGCTTCGTTGGAAGCCATCGGCTTGCCTCAATGCCACGTCGAAGCGCCCTGGCCCCTAACCCCTAACCCCTAACCCCTAACCCCTAACCCCTAGCCCCTAGCCCCTCACCCCTGCCGTCAAGCAGCAATCGCCTCGGCGACGAGCGCCTCGATGGCGCCGAGGTCGGGGATCACCGCGTGGTCGTCGCGGACCAGCACTTCCGAATGCACGCCGGTGCCGAGATCGGCGTGGTCGCCGGTGGTGACCAGCAGTTCCGAGGTGATCGTGGTCAGGCGCGGGAAGCCCTGCGCAAGCATGGCGATGAACGGCATCTTGGCATTGCCGCCGAGCGCCTTCAGCACGGTCACGCGCGCGTTGCGCGTGCTTTCCTCGCTGGCGTGGCCGGCCAGCATCGGGAACGAGAACAACGGCAGCCGCCAGCCACGCCAGCCGAGGCGGCCGAGCAGCCACGGCGGCGAGCCGGCGATCGGTTCCGGCGTGGTGTAGGTGATGACCTCGGCGACGGTCGCGTTCGGCAGCAGCACGCGGCCTCCGGTGACCGGAATCATGACGCCACGGATTTCGCGCGGAAGATCGGCCATGTGGATTCCTAGGTACGGGCAGGCGGGGCGGCGCGCTCTTCGAGCACGCGTTCGGCAAGCTCGTGCGGCGAGCCGGTGAAGGAGACGACGCCGGTGCCGAGCACGCCGTCGACCATCGAGCTGATGACGCAGGTCTCGGGATCCTGCACGTAGACGCGGCCGCCGCGCGCCACCAGCTGGCGGCTGCCTTCGGCGGCATCCTCGGCCATGCCGGAGAACACCACCGCCGTGGCCTTGGCGCCGAAGCGGTCGGCGACATCGGCCAGCAGCAGGTCGATCGATGGCGCGTGCGCGGCCTGCGGTTCGGCGAGCGGCTCGAGCACGACCACGCCTTCGCCATCGACGCGCAGGCGGCGATCGATCGGCACGATGACGATGTCGCCGTGGCCGACGCGTTCGCCATGCGAGGGGATGCGCACGGTCAGCGAGGTCGACTTGGCGATCTGCTGTGCCATCAGGTCGACGAATTCGGCGCCCATGTGCTGGGCCAGCAGGAACAGGGCCGGATAGTCCCTGGGAATGCGCGCGAGGAACTCGCGCACCGCTTCCGGGCCGCCGATCGAGGCGCCGAGCACGATCACCTTGCGCACGGCGATCCGCGCCGCGGAAGAATCCATCCAGTTCTCGTGCGCGGCCGCGCTGGTGTGCGCCTGCGGCGCGACGGCCTCTTCGAGCGGCACGAGTTCCAGCGAGAAGCCGCCGGCGTCTTCCGCGGCCGCCGCGGGGGTCGCCTCGGCCTCGGGCGCGAGGTATTCCGCCGCGCTGATCGTCTCGATGCCGAAATCGGCTTTCGCGTCGGCAGCCGACGGCGGTGGCGCGGCCGCATCGCCCTCCTCCACGTCGGACAGCGTCCACGAGAACGCCTCGTGCGACACCGGCGGCGCGGTGACCTCGGCGACCGGTTCGTCCTCGCGCGCCGGCGGCGCCGGTGCATCGGCCCAGTCGAGGTCGAGCAGTTCGAGTGCGTCGAGGTCGCCGGTCGCCACCGCACGGTCGCTTTCCGGTGCCGCGGCGGCCAGGTCGGCGGCGGTGTCGAGTGCCACCTCCGGCGCCGGCGGCGCGGCCGGCACGTCGATGCCGGTGGCGTCGTCGCCACCGGCGAAGTCGTCGAGATCGCCGAAGCCGAGGGCTTCGATGTCGGTCGCATCGGAGGCCGCCGGAGCGGCTTCGGCGTCTGCCGATTCCCATGTCGGCGGCAGGTCCGCCACCGGCGTCGCCTCGACGACCCCGACCTCGACCTCGGTCAGCTCGACGTCGAAACTGAAATCCGCGGCCGGTACCGGCGGCGCCTCGTCGAGGAGGAATTCGGCGGCGAAGTCCTCGACCGGTGCCGGCACATCCACTGACGCGATCTCCGGCGTCGGCGGAATTGCCGGCAGTTCCTCCACCGACACGGATTCCGGCGCAGGCGCGGACACGGCGTCCGGCTCCGGAAAATCGGCGGGCGGCGCCAGCGGCGGCTCCGACCCGAACCCGGCGAGGTCGATTTCGGCCGCTGGCGCAGGCGGTTCCGCCTCGATCGCGGCGAGGTCGAGCGCTACGGGTTCCGCAGGCGCGGCGACCTCGACCTCGACTGCCGGCGCCGCGCGCACCGGCACCGGCACCGGTTCGGCGTCGGCCGGACGCGGCGGCTCGGCATTGCCGGCACCGAGGATCTTGCTGGCCAGATGGCGCGCCCAGCGCGCCTGTTCCCAGCCGGACAGCTGCACCGAGACCTGGGCCTCGTTGAAGATCACGTTGTACTGGTCGTCGCCGAGCAGGGCGTAGACCTCGTCGAGCTGGGCATCGACGTCGCCGTCGAGGTTGACCACGACGACGCGAGCACCGGAGGCATCCAGTGCATCGCGGTCGAGTTCGGCCGCATTGGCTTCGTAGACGATCGGCGTGCCGGCGCTGGCCAGCGCCTCGCGGATGTGGCGGCTCGATTCACCGATCTGCGACAGCAGCGCGATCGGCACGCGGGACTCAGGCGTCGACACGGTGCGACCTCAGGGTTTCCTGCACGTTGCGCAGCAGGTCGGCTTCCTGGTACGGCTTGCCGAGATAACGCTCGACGCCGATTTCGATCGCGCGCTGGCGATGCTTCTCGCCGGTGCGCGAAGTCACCATGATGATCGGCACGCCGCGCAGGCGTGGGTCGTTGCGCATGTAGGTGGCGAGCTCGTAACCGTCCATGCGCGGCATCTCGATGTCGAGCAGCATGAGGTCCGGCACGTTGTCCTGCAGTTTCTCCACCGCATCGAGGCCGTCCTTCGCGGTGATCACCTCCATGTCGGCGCGTTCGAGCACGCGCGTGGTGACCTTGCGCATGGTGATCGAGTCGTCGACCACCATGATCAGCGGGTTGCGCCGCGTCTCGACCACGACCGGCTCGATCGGCGCCGGGGCCTCCAGCTCGCCGGCCGCCACGCTCGCACGCAGCGCGGACACGCGGCGCACCAGCGGGGCGAGGTCGAGAATCATGACCACCGAACCGTCGCCCATGATCGTCGCGCCGAAGATGCCGGGCACCGAGCTGATCTGCGGGCCGACCGACTTGACGACGATTTCGCGCGAGCCGACCACGGCATCGATGCGCACCGCCGCGCGCTGGTCGCCGGTGCGGGTCATCAGCAAGGGCAACTGGGTCTCGTCGAGCACGCGTCCGGCCGGCACGCCGAGCAGGTGGGACAGCTCGTAGATGGAGAACTCTTCGCCGGCGTAGCTGTAGGAAGGGCTGCCGCTGCCCATGCGGCGCTGGAAATCGTCGAGGGCGATGCGCACGACGCCCTGCACCGACGACATCGGCACCGCGTATACGGCGTCGCCGAGGCGCACGAGGATCGCCTGGGTCACCGCCAGCGTGAACGGCAGGCGGATCGTGAACACCGATCCGGCACCGGGCCTGGAATCGATGACCAGCGAACCGCCGAGCTGCTTGATCTCGCTCAGCACGACGTCCATGCCGACGCCGCGGCCGGAAAGCTGGGTGACCTGTTCGGCGGTGGAGAAGCCCGGCTCCATGATGAAGCCGTAGAGGTCACGGTCGGAAAGCTGCGCATCCGGGCTCAGCATGCCCTGGCGGATCGCCATCTCGCGGATCGCGTCGCGGTCCATGCCGGCGCCGTCGTCGCTGATGCGCAGCACGACTTCGGTCGACTCGCGCGACACCGCGATCGTCACCGTGCCGTCGAGCGGCTTGCCGGCGGCGAGCCGACGCTCCGGCGTCTCGATGCCGTGGGCGAGCGCGTTGCGCAGCATGTGCTCGAACGGCGCTTTCATGCGCTCGAGCAGGTTGCGGTCCATTTCGCCCTGCGCGCCCTCGACCTTGAGCTGGGCGCGCTTGCCGGTTTCCTGCGCGGCCTGGCGCAGGGTGCGGCGCAGCGACGGCACCAGCGAGTCGAACGGCACCATGCGCGTGCGCATGAGGCCTTCCTGCAGGTCGGAGCTGACCCGCGACTGCTGCAGCAGCAGGGTTTCCGACTGACGCGTGAGGTCGTCGAGCAGGCCCTGGATCGAGACCAGGTCGGAGACCGACTCGCCGAGCGCACGCGAGTACTGCTGCAGCTGCGAGAAACGGTCGAGCTCGAGCGGATCGAACACCGCCTCGGCGCCTTCGTGATGCTCGCGCTGGTAGCGCGCGATGATCTGCGCCTCGGTCTCGATCTCCAGCTTGCGCAACTGCTCGCGCAGGCGGCTGACGGTCTGTTCGAACTCGACGAGGTTGAAGCGGAACGTGGAAATCTGCTGCTCGAGACGCGAACGGTAGATCGACACCTCGCCGGCGTAGTTGACCAGCGAGTCGAGCAGCTCCGAGCGCACGCGGATCATTTCCTGCGGCGCGCGTGGTTCGTCCTCGACTTCGGTCAACGGCAGCTGGCGTGCCGCCGGTCGTGCCGGAGCCGGCGTCGCCGCCGGTGCGGGGGCGGCAGAAGGTGCCGCGGGCGCCGCCGCCGCTGCCGCGGCGAGGTCGCTGGCCGTCGGCATCGACAGGGTCTCGCCGGCCACCAGGTTCTCGAAGCGCATGATCGCGCGCTCGGGCATGGCGATCGCCTG
>ERZ795041.285-NODE-285-length-19483-cov-4.542979_pt1 | contig 19483 bp, 16 predicted proteins | sample MGYA00375125_ERZ795041 | MGnify/ENA primary metagenome ERZ795041 (study PRJEB30170, sample SAMN03074214) | activated sludge metagenome | biome: Common Effluent Treatment Plant; feature: Wastewater; material: Activated sludge; isolation source: activated biomass in...
CCCGGCGCTGACAAGGAGAATCGCGTGCGAACTCACGAAACTCGCTCCACTCCCGCCCTCCTCCTCATCCTCGCCGCACTCTCCAACGGAGCCTCGGCCCAGGTCCTCTCTCCATCGGGACTCATCTATCCCGAAGGATTCGCCGCCCCGCGATACCCCACCGATCTCGAGAAGGCCCTCATGGCCGAGGCTCCCGGCGCCTGGGTCGAGCGCGGGCCCTACACCATGCCCCAGGGCCCGCTCACGTGCCCCGGTGAGTACGCTCCCGCCGACGGCATCATCCTCGCCTGGGAGGGCGGCACCACCCTCAACAACATCCAGGCCCAGATGATCACGTGGATCACCACGACCGGCGACGCCCGGGCCTATGTGTCGTTCGACTCTCTCAGCGAGCAGAACAGCCAACTCCCCGTCATCCAGGCCGCGGGTGCCGACATGGCCAAGGTCATTCCCATCATCCGAACCACCGACGCCATCTGGATCCGCGACTATGGCCCGCGATACTCCTATGAGGGCAACGTCCGTGTGACCTCCGACCACACGTACAACGTCACCGTCCGCGTCAACGACGATTCCTTCCCCGTCGGCTGGGCTCCCTTCAAGCACCACGCCCGATATGTCCTCCCCTTGGTCCATGGCGGCGGGAACTACCACCTCAACTCTCTCGGCGAGGGCTTCGCCACCATGCTCATCGCCATCGAGAACCCCGCGCGGACCCAGCCCCAGATCATCTCGCTCTGGCAGGACCACTGGGGCCCCACCACCACCATCGTTCCCGCCTATCCCACCTCCGTCGATCTCACCCGGCACATCGACATGTGGGTCCAGATCATCGACGACCACAAGGTGATCATCAGCGATTGGCCCAACAACCCGGGCTCGATGCAGGACATCATCTGCGACAACCACGCCGCCGCGATGCAGGCCGATGGCTGGGAGGTCTTCCGCGTTCCCGCGCGCAGCGTGTTCGTCCCCGCTGCCGGATACAACGTCCACTACACGTACACCAACCTCGTGATGTGCAACGACCTCGTCCTCGTGCCGACCTACACCAACTCCCAGGTCGTCCAGCAAAACGCCGAATCCCTCGCCGTCTTCCAGTCCGCCTTCCCCACCAAGACCATCGTCCAGATCCCCTGCGAGCCCCTCGTCCAACTCGCCGGCGTCATGCACTGCATCGTCATGCACGTCCCCAAGCACCTGGGCGCCGAGGGCGGCCTCGCCCCCACCGCCTACCTCCGTGCACCCAACGGCGGCCAGGCCCTCACCCCCGGCGCCACCACGAGTATCGACTGGATCTCCGACGACGACAACGCCGTCGTCAACGTCGATCTCCAGTACTCCGCCGACGACGGCGGCTCGTGGACCACCATCGCGAGCGCCATCCCCGACAGCGGCACCTTCTCCTGGACCATCCCCAACGTCTTTTCGACCTCGGCCCGCGTTCGCGTCATCACCCGAGACGCCGAGGGCCGTACCGGACACGATGACTCCGACGCCGCCTTCACCATCCTCGGCACCAACCCCTGCGTCGCCGACTTCGACGACGGCACAGGATCCGGCACGCCCGATGGTGGTGTCACCATCGACGACCTCCTCTACTACATCGCCTTTTTCAACCTCGGAGCCGTCCGCACCGACATCGACGACGGTACCGGCACCGGCCCACCCGACGGCGGTGTCACCATCGCCGACCTCCTCTACTTCCTCACCCGATTCAACCAGGGCTGCTGAGCACCCGACTGCGACAATGCCCTTGGTGTCCCTCTTGGTGGCACCGCTCTCTAGAGCGGTGTTGATTCACATTCAGTCAACAACCAACTCCCGACTCGCCTGGCGCGTTCTCCTACCCCTTCTCGTGGCACAGGCGTCTTGCCTGTGTCTTCATCTCCTTCTTCCCTCACCGATTCCGACAAGCCGTCTCATGCCCCGCCGCACACCACCTCGCGCACGATCCGTCGCTGCGGGCTGGACATCGCCAGTCTCTCGAGATCTCCGATCGTCACCCACTCCCCCTCCACGCCGCGCCGCCCGATCCTCCGAGGTACGCGAACCACAAACGCCACCACGCACGCGCTCGTCTTGAATGAGAACTCCATCGCCACATCGGGCGACCTGGCCTCAGACTTCGACAGTCCAAGCGATCGTTCGACCAGGTCCGCCGGCACGCGCCTCCCATCCGTCGAACGCTCCAGCGTCGGCAACTCCCAAAGCCCATGCCACAACGTCCCTTCGCGCCGTCGCACCAGCCATCGACCACGCCCATCCGTCACCGGCTGCACCACGTGTTCGATCTCACGAACACGGGCCGCAACTCTCGGCCTGGGAATCTCCTCCTGCGTGCCCAACCGCCTCGCCTCGCACCTCGCGCCCACAGGACACTCGCCACACTTCGGTCCTCTCGGCACGCACAGCGTCGCCCCCAACTCCATGATCGCCTCGTTCAGAGTCCCGGGATGCACTCGCGCCTTCGCCGCGGCCTGTTGCAGCGACCCCGCCCGTTCCCAGCACCACGCCATCGTCCCCGTCTCCGACGCGCTCCCCGAACGTCCCTCGACCCGCAGCAGCACGCGCACGACGTTTCCATCGACCACCGGCACGCGCTCCCCGAACGCCTGCGACGCGATCGCCCCGGCCGTGTACCGCCCGATCCCCGGCAACTCGAGGAGCTCCGCCGCCGACCCCGGCACGCGCCCGCCGAAGCGCGCCACGATCTCCTTCGCCGCGGCGTGAAGCAGCCGCGCCCGCCGGTAATACCCAAGCCCCGTCCACGCTGCCAGCACCTCGCGCTCGCTCGCCACCGCCAACGCACGAACGCCCGGGAATTGCGACACAAACGCCTCGAACTTCGGGATCACCCGCGAGACCTGCGTCTGCTGCAGCATCAACTCGCTCACGAGCACGTGATACGCGTCGCGAACTTCGGTCCGCCACGGAAGATCCCGGGCCGACGCCGAGAACCATCGCGCCAGCGCCCGCACCATCGCCCCATCACGCGGCCCGCTCACTCGGCCCTCTCGAGCGCCGCCCGAATCCGCGGCTTCAAGTCCGCCCACGTCGTCTCCGCCGACTTCCGCACCGTCACCCATCCCGGCGTCACGAGCACACCCACGACACCAGCAATCTCGAAGAGCGCTCGCGCCACCGCGTCGCCACCCGCCTCGTTTGCGCTCGCGTACGACCTCAATCCGTCGCCGCCGATGCTCGCGAGCGACGCCGACACCACCGCCTTCACCGCGTGCGGGTTCGGCGTCTCCTGAAACTCCACAGTTCGAACCGGATTCGCCACGCGCATTCGCCTCCACGTCGGCACTCCACGCGCCGTCGCGGAGCGTAGTCACCGCCTCGCGGGCGTCTCGTTCATCTGCCGCCCCATCTCCTCCACCACCAGCGTCATATACACCGGATCGTCCGTGAACCCCACACGAACCACCGCCAGGCTCAGTTTGGGCGTGCTCGGCGAGACCGTGATCGACACCACGCGACCCTTGAAGTCCGACGCCCGGATGTACCGCGATCCATTCGCGCTCGTGTCCGAACGGATCGCCAGTTGCAGCGTGTTCAGCGCCGCCACCGCGGAATCCGCCAGGCGGCTGACATCCGCACGCCAGAGCGTGGACATCCGCCCCTGCTCTATGGAACCCGCCCCCGCCTGCGCCAGGTCCATCCCCAGTCCCAGCACTGCGCCCGGCGGCGTCATGCACCCGCTCACGACCAGCCCGGCACCACACATCACCAACCCACTCGCACGCCACATCCAACACGCCACTCTTGCCCGAACACCATACCTCTTCGTCATCCATGATGCTAGCGACTCCATCACGCCCATTGACGCCCCACCACCGCACGTACGATGCCCCGCACACGCCACGCCCATGCTCCGCATCGCGATCCACATGCTCTTCGGCGATCGGACCAAGTACATCACTCTGGTCCTCAGCCTTGCCTTCGCCGCCATGCTCATGAACCAGCAGGGCGCGATCTTCCTCGGCCTGCTCAACCAGGCGACCGGCCCACTCCAGAACATCGAGCAGGCCGACCTCTGGGTCATCGATCCCCACACCGAGTGGGTCGCCGAGTTCCGCCCCCTCTCCGACGAGAAACTCGGACGTATCCGCAGCGTCCCCGGCGTCGCCTGGGCCGAGCCGCTCCTCAGCAGCTACGCCATCGTCGAACTCCCCGACGGCTCCTTCAAACGACTCCAGATGCTCGGCATCTCGCGCCAGACCCTCGCCGGACGCCCCCCCGAACTTACCCAGGGAGCCATCGAGGACCTCTGGATCCCCGACGCCATCATCGTCGAGGAGAAGAGCCGAGCCAAACTCGGCGGCATCAACATCGGCGACACCATGCGCATCAACGACAAACGCGCCATCGTCGTCGGGTTCTGCAAGGCCAAACTCGGCTTCGAGAGCAACGCCATCGTCTATACCACCTTCCCCAACGCCCTCAACTTCACACCCCAGGAACGAAAGAAAATCAGTTACGTCCTCGTCAAGGCCAAACCGGGCGAGGACGTCCGCCGGGTCCAGGCCAACATCAACGCCGTCCCCGAGGTCGTCGCCCTGACCCGTGACGAGTTTCGCAAGCGTTCCATGGACTTCATCGTGATGGCCACCGGCATCGGCGTGAACTTCGGCATCACCATCCTCCTCGGGTTCGCCGTCGGGCTCCTCCTCTCCGCCTCCGTCTTCTATCAGTTCACCATCGAGAACCTGCGCCACTTCGCCACGCTCAAGGCCATGGGCGCCAGCGTCCCCACGCTCCTGAGCATGGTCGTCACGCAGGCCCTCATCGTCGGCACGGTCGGCTATGGCATCGGCGTCGGGCTCGCCGGGTCCTTCACTATCGTCAGCAACGCCCTCCAGGCCGAACTCGCCGCCTATTTCCCCTGGCAACTCCTCGTCGGCTCCTTCGCCGCCACGCTCATCACCATCCTCATCGGGAGCCTCCTCTCCCTCCGACGCGTCGCCACCGTCAGCCCCGGCGTCGTCTTCTCCGGCTCGTGACGCCTCTACCCGCGCTCGCCGGGCCCTCCTCCTACATTTCCGCGATGCTCCCACTCACCATCGTCGAGCCCGCCCTCCGCCGAGAGACCGGCCACTTCCCGAGCATCGTCCGTTCCATCATCGAGACCCTCAAGCACGACTTCGCCCCCATCACCATCTACGCCCACGCCAGGTGCACCGTCACCATCCCCGGCACGCGCATCGTCCCCTTCTTCCGCCGGCGCATCCGTCGATTCCAGTCCGCATGGCTCGCGAGAAAACTCCTCCCGCGCGAGGGCGTCGTCCTCTTCTCCACCGCCCACTCCACCGACTACATGGGCATCCAGTGGGCCTCGCGCCTCGTCCCCGCGATGAACGCGACGGTCCTCCTCTTCCATCACATGCACTACGCCAACCCGAAGCACGAGCGACGGCTCCGAAACGCCGCCCGGCGCTGCCCCAACCTCATCATCGCCGCGCCGACTACGGCCACCGCCGACGCCGTCCGCAACGAGGGCTTCACCCGAGTCCACGAGATCCCCTACCCCCACATCGACACCTTCATCGATCATGCCAGCGGCAGCCCCGACGCCACGCCCACCATCCTCCACCCCGGCGTCCCCCGCCTCGACAAAGGCCTCGGCGCCATCGCCGACCTCGCCGAAAAGTTCCGCGACGAGAAACGTGACATCCCCATCATCGTCCAGGTCTCCCTCGACCACTGGGGCCACCAGCAGGACGACACCAAAGCCGCCGTCGACCGCCTGAGAGCCTCGGCCTACCCAAACCTCCGCCTCATCGACGAGTCGCCAGACCCCACCGGCTACGCCAGCCTCTTCAAGGGCGCCATCTGCGTCCTCCCCTACGACCGCGAGCTCTTCAAGGAGCGAATCAGCGGCGTCACCCTCGACGCCCTGCGCGCGGGATGCCCCATCGTCGTCACCAGCGGCACATGGATGGCCCGACTCGTCGACCAGCACCACGCCGGCGTGTGCATCGACGATTTCTCCCCGACGACCATCGCCGCCGCCGTCGACACCATCATCGCCGATCTGAAGGGTTATCGCGCCCGGTCCCTCGCCGGCGGCGACGCCGTCCGCCGCGAGCAGCACGCCTCGCCGCTGCGCGAGGTCCTTCTCGCCGCGACCAGCTCCCGCGTTCCTGCTTCGGCCACACCCACACCGATCACCCCTCGGTGACGCGCAGCACTTCCTGGATCGTCGTGATCCCCCGCGCGACCTTGCGCATCCCGTCCTGACGCAGCGTCACCATGCCGCGCTCGATGCAGATCCGGCGCAACTCCGCGACGTTCGGGTTCCGCGCGATCATGTCGCGCAGCCCGTCGTCCACCGTGAGCAGTTCATAGATGCCCACACGCCCGGCATACCCCGTGTTCCGGCACTTGTCGCACCCCTTGGGCACCCAGATCTCGTCGGGATCGAAACTCTGCATCGCCAGGAACTCCGCGAGATCCTCGCTGGGCTTGTCCATCGCCTTGCAGCTCGAGCACAACCGCCGGATCAGCCGCTGCGCCAGCACCCCGTTCACCGCGGCGCCCACGAGGAACGGCTCCAGCCCGATGTTCACCAGTCGCGTGATCGAACTCGGCGCGTCGTTGGTGTGCAGCGTGCTCAGCACCAAGTGCCCCGTGAGCGCGGCCTGAACGGCGATCATCGCCGTCTCCGTGTCACGAATTTCGCCCAGCATGATCACGTCCGGGTCCTGACGAAGCAGCGCCCGGAGCGCCATCGCGAACGTCATACCGATCTTCTCGTGCATCTGCGTCTGGGTCACGCCGTCGAGGTGGTATTCCACGGGATCCTCGACCGTCGAGATGTTCATCGAGTTCTTGTCGAGAGTCCGGAGCGACGCGTACAAGGTCGTCGTCTTTCCCGAGCCGGTCGGCCCCGTCACCAGCACGATCCCGTGCGGCGAGTCCACGATCTTCTTCCAGATCGTGTACGTGTCGTCCTCGAACCCAAGGTTCTCCAGGTCCACGTTGATCGACTTCGTATCCAGAATACGCATGACGACCTTCTCGCCGTACGTGTTCGGGAGCGTGGACATACGAAGATCCAGTTTGCGCCCGCCGACCGTGCAGCGGATTCGACCGTCCTGCGGGATACGCCGCTCGGAGATGTCGAGGTTCGCCATGATCTTCAGGCGGCTCGTGATCGCCGACGACATCGCCGCCGGCGGGTTCATCATCTCGAACAACTCGCCGTCGATGCGGAACCGCACGCGCAACTTCTTGTCCGCCGGCTCGATGTGGATGTCGCTCGCGCCCTCCTTCACCGCCGTCTGGATGATGTAGTTCACGTAACGGATGACGGGGCTCTCGCCGGCCTCGCGCTCGAGGTCGACCTCCTCCCCGCCCATCTTCTTCTCAATCTGGACGTCGCCCTCGTCGACCTCGCTCAGGAGCTCGTTGACGTCGACCTCCTCCGTCGAGGACGTCTCGCCCACGATCTCCAGTGCGCCCTTCACGTCGTACTGCGTCACCAGCACGAGCTTGATGGGCATCTCGCCCAGGCGTGCCTTGATCTCATCGAGAAGGTAGACGTTGTCCGCGTCCACCGTCCCCATGATCACGCGCGACCCCTCCTTGCGCAGCGGCACGATCATGTTCTTTTTGCAGAACTCGGGCGTCAACTTCTGGAGCAGCCCGCCGTCGAACCCACCATCGAGGCCCTTCTCCACGTCGATCCGCTCAAACGCCAGCCCCGCGAGTTCCGCCTTCGCCGCCTGGACGGCCGCCTCATCGACGCCTTGCTCGACGAGCACATCGCTCATCCGACGCCCGGGAGACGCCCGGATCACACCCTGAGCCACGCTCAGCCGATCCGCCGTCACCGCGCCCTTCGCCAGAAGCAACTGCCCCAACTCCTGCGAGGCCTGCTCCGTCTCCGCCGGCTGATAGATGTCCCGGATCGCCGGCCCGAGTGTCGGCGTGTTCGGCGTGTGCGGCCGTCGCGCCAACTCGTTCTCACGCACCGGCTGTCCATATCCACGCTGGTTCGCCGGCATCGAGGGAAGCGGCGAGAACTCCTGAGGCTCCTTCTCCTCCTCGCGCTTCGCCTTTGCCTTCTTCGGGTCCTCCGCCGGCTTGTTCTCACCGACGCCCAACTCATTCAGGATGTCGTCGATGTTGTACTTCGCCACGAAACCCTCTCCTCATCCACACCACCACTCACGCGGGCTCACCGCTTCTTCGGGCCAGACCCGTTGATCTGATCGAAGTTCAGGTCGTACTCCTTGCCCTCACACTCGACCTTCACCGTCAGCCCCTCGATGGAGACGACCGTGAACATCTCGCCGACGGTGTCGCCCACGCGGACCGTCTCACCATTGATGCGCGCCACCGGCGATCGCCCACCAAGCACGCTCTGCACCACCAACTTCGCCAGTTCCGCCTGGATCTTGGCCAACTTCGCCGCCTTCTCACGCTCGGCGAGGATCGTGTTGAAGTCCGTCTTCGTCGGATCCTCCGTCGCGATCGCCCCCACCGCCGGCGTCAGCACGAACGGGCTCTTCACAAACTCGCCCAACGCCACATCCAGCGGCTTCTGCACGCGATACAGATCCTCCATGATCCGCTGGTACGTCTTCGCCTTCTCGCTATCGACGTTCACCATCTTCAATCCCAGCACCTCGTTCGCGCCGGCGACGTTCATCCCCGAGCGAAGCCCCAACTGACGCATCGCCATCAATGCCGCCGCACTCACGCCGCCGACGATCAGCAGCATGACCAACTGCGACGGCCCGCGCATCCGCTTCTTCTTCCCGTTGTCGAGATCGAACATCCCCGGGAGCGCCGGCCTCGCCGCCGCGTTCTCTCCCGGGAGTTGGTCCTGAATACTGCTCACTGCGCACCTCCCGCCGACGCCGTCGTCGTTGCCTTCCGCTCCTGGTAGTACACGCACAGGGTGAACTGCACCTTGAGTTGCTCCTCGTCCTTCGTCTGCGCCACAATCTTCATGTCCGGGATCCGCATGATCCGCGGCAACTTCTCCAGCGAGATCAGGAACGTCAGGATCCCGCGAAAATCACCCATCACTTCCACCTCCAGGGGCTGCTCCTTGTAGAGCGCCGCCTGAAGAGGCTTGTTCGTCTTGATCGACGGCGAGTTCAGCCCCGCCTGCACCGCCGTGTCGCTCACCTGCCGGATCACCTCCGCCATCTCGCGATCGCTGGGCAGCCGCGCCTCGATCAACTGCACGCTCTGCTGGATCTCCTCGTTCGCCTGCTCGAGGTCGGCGTTCTTCGCCACCTCCTGGCGCAGCGTCTCCAGCAACTTCTCGCGATGCTCGACCTCCTCGCGGGTCGTCTTGATCTGCTTCGCCACGGGCGCGAAGACCAGCATGTAACTGGCCAGCAGCATCCCCAGCACCACCCCGCCCATCGTCAACACTCGTACGGTGATATTCATGCCTTGCTCCAAGCGCTCCAAAGGGGTGTGCCGTGCTTACTCCGCCGTCGGTCCCGACGCCGCCGATGCCGTGGGCTTCGAGTTCGCGCCGTCCTTCGTGCTCTTCGCCGTCGCCGTGGACTCCTTGAGTGCGGTCTTCGCCTGCTCCTCGCGGGCCTTGTCCTTCGCCGCCACGAGTTCCTGGAGTGAGTCCGACAACGCCTGCGTGTCCACGTTCGATCGCAGCACCGCCGAGACCTCGAACCGGCGGAGCGTGAGTTCCTTCTCCTTCTGCTCCTTGATGTACGAAAGGTCCACGTCCTGGAGCACGGGAGACATCCGAAGCGAGAGCAGATAATCCGCCACTTCCGTGTTCGACTCCGCCACGCCGCCCACCAGCAGCGAGTACTCATACTTCGGCGGCGTCACCTTCGGCGCCACCGTGTCCTGCCCGGGCTTCACGTTCGTACCCGAGAGCGACCGCACCGCCGGGGCGTTCGGCGGCGGCATCACCGCCTCGATCCGCTTCCCCTTGAGCGTCACTGTTTCCAACTTCATGCTCGTCGGCATGCGCAGCGTCAGCTCGCCCATGAGCGCCCAGCGCGGGATCCGCTCCACCAGGGCCGCTGTCACCTCCGCCTTGTCCATCATCTTGGCGCGCTGGTCCTCGAGGATCTGGATCTGCTCGATCTTCTTCGCCTCGATCTGGTACGCCTCGTCCACCTGCATCTGCCGGCTTTTGAGGAGACGCCACCGCGACTCGGCAACAAAGAACGCGCCCACGATCCCCGCGAGCACCACCGCGTAGAGCGACAGCATCAGCACGTTCGCCCGGAACTCCGTCCGACGCGCGACATAATCCTCGGGGAGGAAACTCGCTCCCGTGCTCGTGGCGCTCGCCGACTTGCTGAACGAAAGTCCCATCGCACGCTCCATCCACGGGCAAGCGCCCGCTCAGGCCTCACAATCCCTACAGATCCGTCGGACTGAGGCACAACCCCAGCGCCAACGCCCAGCCCGGCTGGGCCAGTCTCAGGTCCACACCCAGAACAGGCTCTTGCCCGTTCCGACCGACCCGTGCCATCGGGTCGGCCATCTGCGCCGGGATCTTCAATGCCCGCGCAATATGCGCACACAACCCACGTCCACGCGCCTCACCCCCTACAAAGACCGCGCGTTCGACACGCTTTCCGGGGTACTGCGTCGCATAATGACGAAGGCACATCTGCAACTCGTCCGTGAACACCTCCAGCATTTCCGTCAAGTCCGCCTTCGGTGGCACAAACTCCTTCGAGTCCGAGATCCGAAGGTCCTCGCTGAAGTGCGGGTGCGGCATCCCCGTCCGCCGCTCCTCCAACTCCGACACCAGCGTCTCCTCGTCCGACTCGTCGATCTTCTGACCATCCGGCCCGATCCGCGCCCGCCCCGAATCGCTCGTCGTCGGCTCGCCACCCGCACCCGACGCCACGCCCACCGCCGCCTTCGCCGCCACCGCTCCATTCACGTGCGCCAGCGACATCTGCTCGTCCAGCGCCAAACGCTGCTCGTGCGCGTCGTCCATCTCGACCTTCAACTGCCGGGCGATATGCTCGTCCATCCGCCGCCCGCCAAAGTCGATCACGCGTGCGAACACCAGGTCGCGCCCGTGCCCGATGAGCGCCTTCGTCACCCCTGCCCCGATGTCCAAGTACAACGTCGCCCGATCGCCATCGTCGGCACGCCGATTCACATAGTCGAACGCCCGCAAGATCGCCGAGAACTCGCTGTGGATCCCCACCGGCTGCAACTTCGAGTCCTGCAGCGCCCGCATCAGCCGCTCCACCAGATCCCGCGCCGTCGCGATGCAGATCACCTCCGCCCGATTCGACGCCAACTGCGGCGAACGCACCTCGATATGCCGAAACGCCAGCGCATCCGCCGGCACGTTCAACTGCTGCGACAACGCCCCAGCCACCAGATCCGTCACCGGAATCCCGTCCGTCTTGGGAAACTGGAACTGCCGGCACATCGTCTGCCACCCGGGAATCGCGCACGACGCCCGACGACCACGGAAGCCGCCCTTGCGGATCAGCCGTGGCAACGCCTCGATCTGGAACTGAAGCCGCTGCGCGTGATCCGAGATCAACTCCGGTGGCGTCTCCAGACTCGCCGCCGCCACCAGCGAAAGCGTGTCCGTCCCACCGATCTGCAGGATCTTCAGCGAGCCGACGCCAAAGTCGATCCCGATCGGAACGCCAAGCGCCGCCTTCACGCCCAGGGTCTCGGTGACCGTCGAGCCCACGACCGCGCTGACGTCGCCGGCACGTTTCCCAAGCCGCGTCAGTCGTCGAAAGACCTCGATCCCCATGGCGTCCATTCTCCGTGATCATGCGATCCACCCGGCAGACGCCGAGCCGCAGCGGAGAATCGACGTTTCGGACCCACGCCTTCACCTCTTACCAACACGACAGCCCCAACCAGAAGCCCCCAGAGCGTGCCGCCCACCCCCCCCGCACAACCCGCACAACCTCTCCATCCCCACCACGCTCCCACTCTCGTGGCACAGGCGTCCCTCCTGTGCCTCCCTCGACTACTCGCCACAAGGCAATTCGGCCTAAAACCTCGACAGAACACGCCCCACCCGCTCCAACTCGTGGAGCGCACGCCGCACGTCCCATATCTGCCGTGATCGTTCCCCCGTCGTGTTGCTGATCACGCGCACCTCCCCGGCCCCCACGCCCAATCGCCGCGCCACCAGCGCACACGCCGCCCCTTCCATCGCCTCGGCAATCGCACCCGTCCGCCGAACAACCTCTCGTGCGCCCTCGTCGGTCCCAGAACACGTGGAGACCGTCGCGATCGCCCCCTGCCTCGCGCCGAGCGCCGCGCATAACCCTCGTGCCGCATCCATATCCACCGGCACCGCGGACCCCGCGAACTCTCCCAATGGAAACCCCATCGCCGCGCAATCCTGGAACCCGTCCGACGAGACCAGCCCCTCGTCCGAGAACACGCACGACGTCGCCACTACCACCTCACCAATCGACGCCGCATCATCCCCAGGCAACGCCCCGGCGATCCCCACGCTCAGCACCAGTCCATCCCGAGCCGGATCGAGCACCCGCGCCACGCCCGCCGCGGCATTCGACTTCGACACGCCTGTCAACACCAGCGACACGCCCGCGCGCGCGTCCACGCGCTCCCAGACCCCCGCCACATCCGCCGAAATCCCCAGCCCCCTCGCGAGCGCGGCAAATTCCTTCGCCGACGCCACCGCCAGCACCATCCCGTCTCGCGTGATTCCCGCTTGTTGCACACCCATCCGTCACCCGAACCTATCCTCTGGCGTCCAAGGAAGAGTGGACGCGCGACGCGATCCTACGTGTACGGAGCACGCCATGCCTAGCCCTATGTCCCCAACCCGTCGCCCGGTTCCACGCGCGTTCGCGTGGGTCACGATCCTCATAGTTCTCGCGATCCTCGCCGCCGCCGCGATCGCGTTCCTGATCTTCCGCCCCGGGAAGGCCGCCTCGACCTCCGCCTCCGACACCGTGGCCCCCGCGATGGATTCATTCGACATCGTGACGACCGCGGTCGGCGAGCTCGACTCGCGGAACAAGATCGAGGTGCGCAACCCCCTCGAGCGCGGCGCCCAGATCATGTCCATCGTCGCCGAGGGCACCCGCGTCAAGTCCGGCGACCTCCTCATCCAGCTCGCCACCGACGAGATCCAGCGCGAGATCGACACCGCGAAGGAGCAGGTCGAGAGCGCCAAGGCCGACCTCGTCGACGCCGAGAGCGAGTACGAGATCCAGGTCAACGACAACGAGTCCAACGAGCGCAAGGCGCTCCTGGAGATCGAACTCGCCCAACTCGCCCTCAACCAGTGGCTCGAGGGCGATGTCTCCGTCAAGCGTCAGCAGAACACCCTCGCCATCAACCGCGCGTCGATCGAGGTCGACCGCCTCGCCGACAAGTTCTCCAGGAGCCAACTCCTCCTCGACGAGGGCTTCGTCAGCAAGGACGAGGTCGATCGCGACGAGGTCGAGTACATCGAGGCCATATCCAACTTCAAGACCTCGAACCTCCAGGCCCAGGTCTTCGAGCAGTACGAGTATCCACGCGAGCTCAAGACCAAGCAATCCGCCGTCGACAACGCCATCGATGAACTCGAGCGTGTCCGCCTGCGAAACTCCAGCCAACTCACCAACCGCGAGGCCACCCGCAAGAATCGCACCGAGCAGCTCCGTCTCCGCCAGGAACGCCTCGCCAAGGCCCAGCAGCAGTTCGACGCCGCCACCATCCGCGCCCCGCGCGAGGGCCTCGTTGTCTTCCAGACCAGCCTCAACTCCAACAGCCGCTGGGGCCAGTCCGATGGCCCGCTTCAGGTGGGGCAGCAGGTCGCCCCCAACGAGCTACTCATCATCCTCCCCGACACCTCCGACATGATCGCCGCCATCCGCGTCCCCGAGGCCATCTCCGGACGCATCCGCCAGGGCATGCCCGCCCGCGTACGCATCGACGCCCTCTCAGGCCGCCAGTTCACCGGCACCGTTGAGTCCATCGGTGTCCTCGCCGAGACCGGCGGCTGGCGCGACCCCAACCGGCGCGACTACACCGTCAAGATCGCCCTCGACACCGCCGACCAGGGTCAGCAACTCAAGCCCTCCATGCGCGCCGAGGCCAACATCATCCTCGGCTCGGTCGAGAATGCCCTCACCATCCCCGTTCAGGCCATCTTCCAGGAGGGACCCGTCCGCTTCGTCTATATCCGCAAGGGCGTCAAGTTCGCCCGGCAGCCCATCAAACTCGGGCGACGCTCCGACACCCACGCCGAGATCCTCGCCGGCCTCTCCACATCCGATGCCGTGCTCATCCGCGAGCCAGGCCCCGAAGAGATCCTCAAAGAATCCTGGAAGACCGCCCAACTCGAACTCGCGGGATACACCCTCGGCGAAGACGGCACACCAAAGTCGGCCGGTGGCCCGGACTCGAATGGAGAGCGCCCCCAGGGTGGACGCCGACCCCAAGGACAACCACCGTCGGGACGACCCCCCGCGGACAAATCCCCCGCGGAATCCAATCCCTCGCCAACAACCGACGCCGAGACACCTTCGACCAGCGCCACGACTCCGCCGGCGAAGTAGGCGCAGGGTCTCGCCCTCTCGAACTCGTCAATCGACTCACGCCGCCTCGCACGAGCCGCCCGGTTTCCCACCCGTTGGCTTGTCCGCGGCCGACTCGTCCGCCGCCACGCTCCCCGGCGCGGCATTCATCATCTGCCGTGCCGCACGCACGATGTCAAACTCCCCGGCCTCGATCGGCTCGAAGAGATCGCCAGTCACATCGAACCCGTCCGCTTCGACGATCGACAACTCGGGCGTCTTCGACAGGTCCACAACCTCCGCCTGCTCATCATCCCACCACGACGATCCCTCCGCCCCACCCAGAATCGCCACGCTCGGCCGGCACGGCGACTCCACCGACCAGTTCGTCACCACCCCGCGACGACGCTGCTTCGTCCCACGCGTCTCCACCATCACCACCATCCCCGGCGAGAACGGCGGCGACACGTTCACCAGCGCCATGAGCACGTACGGATCGAACCGATCCCGAAGCGACGACCGCAGCATCCGCGCGAACGCCCCCACCTTCGACATCCGAGGCGACAGGTGCGCCGCCGGCCCCATGCCATACTCCGGGAACCGAAGGCGATCGAGCGTGTCCGCCGCCGCGCAGATCCGCGCGAAGACGTGGATCTCCGAGCCCTCCGGCGTGTGCACCTCGCCCGAGAACTCCGTCCGCGAGGGGAAACCGCTCCCGTCGAAGGCCTGATGGTGGTGCAGCACCACACCCGCCGACGCGGGATCGAAATCGCCCTGCACCATCTCGAACCCGTACTGCACGTGCCGACGCCACGCCTCGTCGCGCTCGTCGGCGTGCTCGTCCCAGCGCGCGAGCGTCGCCGCGTCGAGTTGCGTCATCCCGATGTCGTGCATCATCGCCCCAACACCCAGCGGCGTGACGTCCTTCGCCTGCGCTCCGCCCAGGCGCGCCCGCTCACGCACCAGATGGAAATCCAGTTTCAGCCCCATCAGCACGCTCGTCAGGCACACGTTGCACGCGTGCCGAACCGCCGGAGCCCGGCTCATCGCCAGGTCCGTCATGAACTGCCCCGAGAGCGGGCTTCCCGCCAGCGCCTCGATCACCAGCACCACCGCCTGACGCACGGCGTAGTAATCCAGGTGTGCGTGCGGCTTCTCCGCCAACTGGTCGATCGTCGCCGCCACACGACGCGTCATCTCGCCGCACGACACCAGAAGTTCCGGCGACACCATCCGGCGAAGATGATCCAGCGGCGGGAACTGGATCCACAACTCCCCCACCGGCATCTCACGCAGACGCTTCAGCGTGTGCTCGTCCAGCCGCGCCCCCGCGCGCAACAACACCACGCTGGTCCGGTGCGGGTGGTACACCGGCATCGCCAACTCCATCCCCGGCTCGGCCTGGGCCATCGTCACGCGAAGCATCAACCCCGACCATCGGCACGCCAACCCCCACGCCTCGCGTGTAGGACGTCTCGCCATCGAACGCTCACGGATTCTCGGACCCTACTTGACCGAATCGGCCGCAGGCACCACCGGGATGATCAGCATCACCACACGCCGCGCCGAGATCTGAGTCGGATCGGCGCTCAGGAGAAGCGACCCAAGCCGGGGCCGCTCCAGAAAGATCGCGCCCTTCTTCACCGTTGGTGGCTGATTCGGGTCGTCACCGACCAATCGATCCGGCACCGTATCCCATTCCGTCGTGGGATCTTCCGCCACAAGGAGCAGCGCCTCACGTCCCGAGAGGTCGCACGTCACGCCCAGGCGCGTGAACGCAAGCCCCGCGTCGTACTCCGACTTTGGAGTCTCCTGCCCGAGCGCCTGCACCAGGTCCGACGCCGCCTTCGTTCGCTCCTCGTGCTGCAGCAGCAACTCCAGGCGCAGCGACGCCGCCTTCTGCTCCTGGCGAGCCACGGGGTCGGGCGGCGCGAACCACCCGCGCGCCAGCATCCGGATCGAGCCCGCCGGCAACTCCAGCAGCCCATTGTCCATCTGCACCTGCGATGGGCCATCCCACGATGGCCCCGTCACGATCGGCGTCCACTGGTACATCTGCCCGAGGATCTGCTCGTGCGTCGCCCCCGACGCGCGGAGCCGCTCACGCACAAGGTCGAGTTCCCCCACCGGTATCGCCAGCACCCGAAGCCCGTTTGCCCGCCACAACGTCAGCAACGCGGGATCCAACGGCGTCACGCGAGTCTCATACGTCCGCAGCACCCCCGCCAGTGTCTCGGCCCCCGACATCGTCCGCGCCTTGGTGTCCCCCGTCAGCCACCACTGGATCTTCAGTCCCACCGGATCCGTCCGCTCCGCCAACGAACCACTCGTGGTTGGCCTCGCCGGCCCGGCACACCCGCCAGGCGACATCACGCCAGCAAGGCCCAGCACGCTGAGCACCAGCGTGCCCGCCACTCGCACGACGCCCGCTCTCACGAAGTTGGCTCGCCTCGTTGTCATCGCTTCATCGATTACGCCCGCGCCGCGTCCCTCGCCATCGGCTCGCACTCGTTGATCCGGTCGATCAGCCGACGGATCAGCCCGAACTTGTGCTTGGTGTGGTGGAAGACCAGCCTCGGCAGACCAAGATGATCGTCCTCGCCCTCGAGCGCGCCTCGCTGCGTGATCGTCCCTTGCTTCACGAGGACCTTGAACTCCTCGCCCAGGCGCGAGACATCCTCGTCCTTCAGGCGCGCGTTCAGGCGGATCACCAGGTCGTCCTTCACATACCGCGACGAGTGGTAGTTCCGATAGAACCGCGTGAGCACGTCCACCGCCTGCTTCGCCGTGTCGCAGATCGTGTAGATCGATGGATCCTCCGGGCTGATCCAGCCACGCTTGAGCAGTTGGTCCTTGATCCACGCGTCCCAACTGCGCCAGTAGTCTCCACCCGTGCCCTCGAGCATCACGATCGGCATGGGCGAGGCCTTCCCCGTCTGCACCAGGGTCAGCGTCTCGAAAGCCTCGTCGAGCGTTCCGAACCCGCCCGGGAAGAGCGCGACGGCCTCCGCCTGAGACACGAACATCAACTTCCGCGTGAAAAAGTACCGGAAATGGATCAGTTTCTCGTCGCCCTGGATCACGTCGTTCGCCGTCGTCTCGAACGGCAGGCGGATCGCCACGCCGAACGACGCGTCACGCCCCGGCCCGACATGCCCCGCCTTCATGATGCCCAACCCTGCCCCCGTGATCGACATCCACCCCGCCTCCGCCATCAACTTCGAGAACTCCACCGCCGCGGCATAGTCCGGATGCGACTCGGGCGTCCGCGCCGAGCCGAAGATCGTCACCTTGTGCGGGTCCTTGAACTTCCCAAAGACGCGGTACGCGTACCGCAACTCCTTCACCGAACTCGTGATCAGCTTGAGTTCACCCGTGTCGCGGCCGTCGGGGATCAGCTTGAGCGCCGTCTGCATCAACTCACGAACCAGCCGCGCATCGAAACTCCCCGCCTTGCCCCCCATCTGCCCGATCAGCCCGTCGATCGCCTGCAAGATGTCCGGCTCGTCCGCGCGCTTGATCGCCGGCGTGATCGGACCCCCCGCCAACTCCGACTCCTGATCCACCGTCGGACCGATCTTCGATCCCGCTGGCCGTTCTTCCAATCCCATACCCTGCTCCACAACCTGATTCCGGATCGATCGGCATCGACAAATCGCACACGCCTCGTGCGGCCGCCGTCGGGCCTCAAGCGTAGTACCCGCCTGCCTCCCCCACGACAGGAGAACAGCCGGACTTTGTCCGGTGTCCGGGCGGCGTCATGCCCTTAGGGCACGCGATCCGCCGGCGTCATCCGACGCGAGGTGTCACGCCCCCGATCCGTCTCGTCGATCTCACTCTCGATTCGATCCAGCCGCTGGTCCTGTTCCGATCTCGTCCCCATGGCGCTCGAAACCACGCGCGAGGTGCCCGCGAACGTGACCAGTGAGACCTCCGGGTTCGCCGCCGTCCCCTTGACCGATGACGTGAACAACTCGCTGCGGATCCCCTCGAGGATCGTCGAGATCACGGGGATCCGCGTCCTGTTGCGCGCGCGGAATCGAAGATTCAGCGCCATGTCGGGGAGGTCCGCCGTCCCATAGCCGAAGAAGTCCACCGTCCTCGAGGAGAACGTCGCGCGCTCGATGTTGATCCGGTCGCCCTCGAGATAGAACACGCCGCGCCCGTAGTCCAGCCGCTCCGAGAATGGAAGTTCGAGATTCGTCAGGCGGATCATCGCGACGAGCACCGGGATGTTGACGATCTGTGCCCCGCCCACGGTCACGATGCCGCGCCCGCGCTTGGTCGAGGGCTCGCCCAGCGTGCCGCCCAGTGTGATGTTCCCGTCCACGCGCCCCCGACTCTCGTCCGGCGACGCCGACTCCGCTGCCGCGACCGGCGCCTCGTCCCTGGTCTTGAAGTTCTCCAGCACCGAGGCCAGCCGCACGTCCGAGACGCGCAGATCCCCGGAGTACGCCCGCGCGCCCCCCGGCCCCCACGCGACAAACTACAACCCAACACCCACACGACAGCCATACCAATCCACAAATAAAAGCAGCAAAAAAATACAAAACCCCGGCCCGCAAAACAAACACGGATATCAGCGGCACGATGATCCGATCCCCCGGCCCGCTCGCCACGCGCACACGCACGTTCTCGGCCCACACGCCCAGTAGCCGCGCCCGATCCGCGAGGATCTTGAGATCAAAGTCCGCGGGCACGCCCTCCTCGCCCGACTTGGAGAACGTGTACCGGATGGCCGCGCTCGCATCGGTCACGCCCACGCCGACATCCGCGCTCGCCCCCTCGAAGACCACCAGCCCCGACGACGCCACCGCGATCCCGCCTTCCCCCGCCTTCTCGCCATCGTCACGCCCCGGCGTCGTCACCGAGACCTGTCCAACCACCACACGCACAGAGCCATCGCACGCCACCCCCCGCGAGACAATGACCACCGTCAAAGCCCGCGGCAGCATCCAACCCAGATCCCCGGGCAGGCCGAGCGACACCAAAGAGAACCCCGC
>ERZ795041.286-NODE-286-length-19462-cov-4.277117_pt1 | contig 19462 bp, 20 predicted proteins | sample MGYA00375125_ERZ795041 | MGnify/ENA primary metagenome ERZ795041 (study PRJEB30170, sample SAMN03074214) | activated sludge metagenome | biome: Common Effluent Treatment Plant; feature: Wastewater; material: Activated sludge; isolation source: activated biomass in...
CGCGGGCCTCCCCGCACTGTCGACATCGTGTCAGCTCCTCAGGCCGCGGTCAGGCGGCCGTCGAAGGTGAAGCGAACGTACGGTTCGCTGCTCGGCATCCCGGCAGCCGCCCATAGCTCGCGGCCGGCGGGACGCATCACCACCGCCCCGCAGGTCGCGACGTACAGGGGCGCCGTGCCGCGGTGGCAGATCGAGGCCGTGTCGGCGGTGACGCCCTGCACGTCCTCGAGGCTCAGCCCGGCGCCTCGCGCCGCACCCTCGTCGAGCAGGCGGTAGGCGTCGGCGAGGCGTGCCTCCGAGCTCGCCTGTGAGTCAGCCGCCCGCTGCCTCTCGACCGCCTGCGTCGCAGGCGAGAGGCAGTGGTTGGTGTGTGCAACGACCTCGCTCCCGAGCCGCGTGGTATGCGACCTGGTCGGCATGGCCTCGACGTTCGCGCCGTCGCCCTTCGCGTCCAGCACGAGGTAGTTATGGCCACCTGCCAGCCTGGCATCAGCGAGGACGTCCAAGGCGTCGTCGAGGGTCTCCATCTCGAGCATCGCCCTCACCGCGAACGGCCACGTCACGCCGGGTCCGCCGTCGGCAGCCATCAGGTTGTTGATGCCGACGCTCAAGCCCGCCTCGTTCATGCCGATCATGCCGAGGCATCCCGCCGTCGTGTACACGATGAAGTCGGGGGAGTCCGCCGGGCGGCCGCGCAGCAGCACGAGGTGCTCCGCGGAACCCTCGTGCATGTCCCACGTCTGTGCCAACACGGCCGAGCCGCCCTGCATGGCGCCACCCGGCACGAGGAACGCGGTGCAGTCGTCGACGGCTGCCAGCGGGCCCCGCCGTGCAGACGTGGCGGGGTCCAGCGCAGCGACGGCGTCGATGAAGTCGGTGAACCCGCCGGCGACGATCAGCTCCTCGACACCGATGCCTGCGCCCGCCGCGACGCCGCGCAGCTCCTCGATGAGCCTGGGCGCGAACGACTCATGCGCGCTCAGGCACTCGCGTGCCAGGCCGAGCACCTCGCGCCGGCTCAGGGACCTGCCCGTCCAGCCGGCCTCCGCGGCCAGCCGCATGCGTTCGGCGGCGTAGGAGGCGATCGAGGGAGCGAACGCTCGCCCGTGGGCGAGCCCGAGCTCGTAGGGTGCTCCCGAGACGTCGAGTGTCACCAGTCGCATCGCGCTCATCATAGTGTCTCGGGCGTTGCGCACCGACCGAGCTCGGGCATGGGCGCCTCTCAGGCCAGGACGGAGCCGTGATCGGTGCGCCAGCTGACGTTCACCGGCGTCCCGACGGAGAACATGCCGTCGAAGCCATGGTGCTGGTTCTGGATGCGCGCAACGAGCGACACGCCGTCCTCGATGCTCACGCCGTAGCGGGCGTCCGTGCCGAGGTAGTGGACCTCGCTGATGACGCCGGGCAGGCTCGTGCGCGAACCGTCGGCCTCCACCCGCGCGCCGCCATCGCTGACGGCTCCTCGTCCGCGCTCATCGAGGGTCTCGATCCTGAGCTTCTCCGGTCGGACGGCGAGGGCGATGGTCGCTCCCTCCGTCACGGCGGGGTCACGCATCACGCCGGTCACGGTCCGCCCGCTCGGCAGCCGCACGACGCCGAGTGGGCCGGACTTGGACGCGAGCACGCCGCCGAGGAAGTTCGTCTCGCCGATGAAGTCCGCGACGAACCGGGACGTCGGCCTCTCGTAGATGTCGTCGGGACGGCCGATCTGCAGGACGGAGCCCTCGCTCATCACCGCGATCCGGTCGGCCATGGTCAGGGCCTCCTCCTGATCGTGTGTCACGTAGATGAACGTGATGCCGACCTGCTGCTGCAGCTGCTTGAGCTCGAACTGCATGGTCTTGCGCAGCTTGAGGTCGAGCGCTCCGAGCGGCTCGTCGAGCAGCAGCACGGCCGGCCGGTTGACCAGCGCGCGCGCCAGGGCGACGCGTTGCCTCTGGCCACCTGACAGCGCCAGCGGCTTGCGACCGCCGACGTGCGGGAGGCGCACCATCTCGAGCGCCTCTTCAGCCCTGCGCTTCGCTTCCGCGGACGGCGTGCCTGCCATGCGAAGCCCGAAGAGCACGTTCTGCGTGACCGTCATGTGGGGGAAGAGCGCGAAGTCCTGGAACACGGTGTTGACCGGCCGGTGGAAGGCGGGGATCCCCGTCACGGACGTGCCGCGGAGGAGGACCTCGCCGGAGTCCGGCTCCTCGAACCCCGCGATCATCCTCAGGGTCGTCGTCTTGCCGCAGCCGGACGGACCGAGGAGGGCGAAGAACTCGCCCTCCTCGACCTTGATGCTCACGTCGTCCACCGCTCGGAAGGCCGCGGCGCCGCGCCTGTCCTCGAACAGCTTGACGAGGTTCCTCACCTCGACGGATGGCGTGCCGCCTGTGACGGCTCCGCCTCCGGCAGCGCGCACCGTCACCCCGGTGGTGGTCATGCGTCAGAGGATACAGCAGTCACGGCCGAGCCTTCAGCGGCCGACGAAGATCCTGACCTCGTCCCATACGTCGTTGAGGAGCGCCTCCCGCACGGGGTCCTGCGTCGCGAAGAAGAGGCGCTCGAGCGTCTCCTCACTGGGGTAGATGCCGGGATCCGACGCGAGCTCCTCGTCGATGAGCCCGTCCGCGAGCGCGACGCGGTTGGGCGTCCCGTAGGCCGTGTAGTTGGAGATGTCTGCCGCGACCTGCGGGTCGAGGAGGTAGTCGATGAACACGTGGGCGAGCGCGACGTTCGGCGCGCCGCGGGGGATGGCAAGGCTGTCGACCCAGAAGTTCGTGCCCTCGGCCGGGATCACGTAGGAGTAGTCGTCGCACTCGCACTCGTCCATCACCTGGAAGATGTCGCCCGAGTACTCGACGACGATGTCGATCTCGCCGCGCGCGAGCATCTCCTGGCCGTCGTCCTCAGCGATGTACACGACGTTGCCGCCGTTATCGATGAGGAAGTCCTTCGCGTCCTCGAGCTCCTCGGGGACGGAGCTGTTCGGGTCGTGGCCGGACATGATGAGGGCGACGCCGATCATCGCGGTCACGTCGTCGAGCCAGGCGACGCTGTCGCCGTACGCGAAGAGCTCGGCCCACGAGGTGATGTCTCCCGCTCGCTCCGACTGGAACCCGATGCCGACCGTGCCCCACTGGTACGGGACCGTGTAGGTGTTGCCAGGGTCGAATGCCAGGTCGAGAAAGGTGTCGTCGAGGTTGGCGAGGCCCGGCAGGGCCGCCTTGTCGAGCGGCACGAGCAGGTCGCCCTCGATCATCAGCGTCGCGATGACGTCGGAGGGCACGACGATGTCGAACCCTGGGTTGCCCTGACGCAGCCGCACGAGCATGTCGTCGTCGGTCGGGTACGTGTCGTAGATGACCCTGACGTCACACGCCGCCTCGAAGTTGGCGATGGTGTCGTCCGCGATGTACGTGCTCCAGTTGTAGACGCTCAGCGTCTGCCCGGCGAAACCCTCGGGGCAGGTCCACGTCGACTGTGCGGAGGCGAAGCTGGCTGCGAGCAGTGCCGCGGCGGCGAGGAGGAGAGCTGTGGCTCTGAGTGACGGTCGTGCGAAGCTCATACGGGGCCTTTCGTCAGCGGGATGCGCACGCGCAACACGGTTCCAGGAGCGAGTCGTCGGACGTGCCAACCATAGCATCGGGGCTGGGCTCGATCTTGAACTCCCGTCCACCGAACCTTCAGCGTCCGGTCGCTCGTATCAGGCGGTCGAAGAGCGGGTCGGACAGCACGCGCCTGAGCACGTTGATGATATGGGCGTCGGTGCCGACGAAGTAGCGAGTCCTCGGGCGCGGGTCCGTGAGCGCCCGGTGGACCGCCCGCGCAACCGCGGCGGGCGGGGTGCCGATCCTCGTCGCCTCCTCCGCTCCCCGTATGACCTCTTGCATCACGGCTTCGTAGTGGCTCGTCGCCTCGGGGGGCATGCGTTCCAGGCGGCTCAGGGCCAGCTCGACAGACTTCTTCCAGATGGGCGTCGCGATGCGGCCGGGCTCGACGATCGAAACGCCGATCCGCCACTGCTGCAGCTCGCGCCGGAAGGCGTCCGCGACGGCTTCGAGCGCGAACTTGGACGCGGAGTACGAGCCCAGGAGGCGTGAAGACACCAGGCCGGAGACCGACCCGATGAACACGATCCTCCCCCGCGACGACCTGATGAGCGGCATGAAGGCCTGCGTCACCGCGACCTTGCCGAGCACGTTGATCTCGAACTGCTCGCGCAGGTCCTCCAACGGGATGAACTCCATGGGGCCCGCGACGGCGATCCCAGCGTTGTTGACGACGCCCGCCAACCCGGTCGCTCCCACGTCCGCGGTGACCTGCTGGACGACGGACGCGATGTGCTCCGCGTTCGTGACGTCGAGGATGACCGAGTCGAGTGGTGTGTTCGCGGCTGCAGCGGCGCTCGCCAGCGCGTCGGCGTCGGACCGGCTGCGCACGCCGGCGTAGACCCTGAACCCACGTTCCGCCAGGCCGAGAGCTATCGCCTTGCCGATGCCACTGGACGCGCCCGTCACGACGACGGCGCGACCGGGCGGCCCCACTACGCTCCCGACCACGGCGCCCATCCTATCGCGCAGGTGGCGCGCGGCCCGCGGTCAGGACGGCCCTGACCGCGTCAGGTACCCGCGCAGGGCGCTGCGCCTCGTAGTCGAACCACACGATGATGGCCTCGAAGTCGGCAGCGACGAGGCCGTTGGCCCTCAGCACCTGCGACAGGGTGATGCTGGTGTTGCCGACCTCGACGACGCTGGAGGTGATGGAGCACTCGTCCCCGAGCGCCACCTGGCGCCGGAAGTCGATCGCCTGGCGCGCGAGGATCACGGAGGGGGCCTCGATCCCGAGCGACCGCAGCAGCTCGAGGCGACCGACCTCGGCGAAGCTCGCGTACGCGGCGTTGTTGACGTGGCCGAGCTTGTCCGTGTCACCGAAGCGTAGCTGGATGGGCACGGTCACGGACGGCGCCCCGCTCATCGCCTCGCTCCTCGTGACGAGCGCGCGGCGGTCGGTGTGCCGCGCGAGGTGGTAGTCGCTGTGCCCGACGGTTCGGCGGCCGGTGTTCTGGTCGGTGCGGCGGCCGGTGTATCCGACGGTTCGGCGGCCGGTGTGCCGGTCGGCTGGCAGCTCGGGCAGTAGACGGTGCCGCGCTGACCGACGACGATCCGCCGCAGCTGGGAGCCGCAGCGCCTGCACGCGTCGCCCGCGTGCCCGTAGACGTCGAGGTACGCGGCGAAGGAGCCAGCCTCGCCCGCGACCGTCCTGTAGTCGCTGAGCGTCGTTCCCTGCGACGCGATGCTGGCAGTGAGCACGTCCCTGATGGCGCGGCGCAGGTCGTGTGCTTGGGTGTCCGTGGCCCTGTTCGCGGGCGTGAGTGGGTTGATGCGCGCGCGCCACAGGGCCTCGTCGGCGTAGATGTTGCCGACGCCCGCGACGGGTCGCTGGCTCAGCAGGTACGTCTTGACCGGCATGGACGACCGGGCGAGGGCCGCCTGGAAGCCGGCCGTCGTGAACGCGTCGCCGAGCGGCTCCGGTCCCAGCGCCGCCAGGGTCGGCAACGCGCCGTACTCGCCTGCCGTGACGACGAGCAGGCGACCGAAGCGGCGTGGATCGACGAAGTACAGCGTCGACGGCTCGCCGCCGTCGAGCTCGAGACGCACACGCACGTGCCCCGCTGCGGCGCCTTCGGGCCGACGACCGGTGAGGACGCCGGTCATGCCCAGGTGCATGACGAGCTCGAGCTCTTCCTCGTCGTGCTGGTCGGTCGTGGTGCTCGAGAGCCGGGCGAGGAGGAACTTGCCGCGCCTGACGAGGGACTCGATGCGCCGACCGACGGCCTCGGCCAGGCGCGCGTACTTGGGACCGGCTGGCGCGAGGCGCTCCACGGCCAGCACCGCCCTGCCGACGAGCCACGGCGCGAGCTCACGCCTGACGGTCTCGACCTCAGGCAGTTCGGGGATAGCTGATCGTCCCTTCGTACAGTGCCCGACCGACGATGGCGCCATGGAGGCCGAGTCGTTCGTAGAGGTCGAGGTCGGCGTCGCGCGCGACGCCTCCACCCGCCACGAGCGTGCCCCCGAACGCGTCGCGCAGTGCCGCGACCGGCTCCGGGTCGACACCGCGCATGGTGCCGTCACGGCTGATGTCGGTGTAGATGAGGTTCGTGACGCCACGCTGCTGCATCGAGGTCGCGAGGTCGACAGCGTCGACGGCGGTCGCCTCCGCCCAGCCCCTGACCGCGACCTGCCTACCGCGCGCGTCGACGGAGACCGCGACCCTGTCGGGACCGAACCGCTCGATCATGGCCGCGACGAGGTCAGGACGACGGACGGCCATGGTGCCGACGATCACCCTGTCGACGACCTCGAGCCACCGTTCAGCGTCCTCCATCGAGCGCACGCCACCGCCGATCTCGACCGAAGCGTCGACTGCGGCAGCTATCCCTGCGATGACCTCGGTGTTGGCTCCGCGCTCGAGGGTCGCGTCCAGGTCGACGAGGTGGAGCAGCCGTGCGCCGAGGCTCGTCCAGTGCAGCGCCGCAGCGAGCGGGTCGGCGAAGTAGACGGTCTCCTGCTCCGGGTCACCCTCGTAGAGCCTGACGGCTCTGCCTCGCTGCACGTCGATCGCCGGGATGACGAGGAACATCAGGGCGCGAGTATATCGTCCTGCGCCCGCCCTTCTTCTTGCACCGATCCTGGTCGCTGAGCCTCGATGAACTCGTCCTCGCCGAACCTCGTGATGAGCCGCAGGACGGGTCTGCCCGACTTGAGCAGTTCGGTGAGCGTGCCGAAGCGGACCCTCCCCGCCAGCTCGCCGAGGACCGTGTCGACGGCCTCTAACATGCGCTCGCGGTCCTGACGGTTCTCCGCCGTGGCTGTGTAGAGCGCCTCGTGGAGCAGCACGATGTTGCCTGGGATCACTGCCTTGCGGAGCCGCTCCGTCAGGACCTCGACCGAGGCAGGCTCCCAGTCGCTGATGTGCCGTGTCCACATGACGCAGCGCATCCCGAGGGCATGGACGTCGCGCGCGCACTCCATGTCGTAGTGTCCGTACGGTGGCCTGACGAAGGCGTTCGACCGCGGTCCCAGCGCCTCCCTGCCCTTCACGAGCTCGGTACGACGCTCCTCCTGGCTCAACCGCACGAGCGACGTGTGGGAGTACGTGTGGTTGGCCACCTCGTGGCCAGCGTCGGTGAGCGCGTGCACCAGGTCTGGCCGGGCCTCCGCGGCGGCCCCGACGAGGAAGTGCGTCGCCTGGGCGCCGTGCCTCGCGAACATGTCGACGAGGCGCTGTGTCACGGTCGGGTGCGGCCCGTCGTCGAACGTCAAGGCGACCATCGGCAGGCTGGTCCGCACGCTGGTGATGGCGCCGAACCTCGGCGCGAGCACCAGGTTGTCGAAGCGGGAACGGATGGAGCGCGTCAGGCGACGCACCGCTCAGATCCCCCAGACGACGTAAGCGATCGATCCGCCTATCCGGCCGAGCTGGAAGCCGAGCGACCGCAGGAACTTCTGTCTGCTCCGCGGGTTCGCGAGCTGGACGGAGTTGGCGAGCAACGCGCCGATCGAACGCAGGCCGGTCTGGAAGGTGAGCTTGGGCATCCCTCTCTCACGGTACGTCTTGTAGAGGAGCACGTTGTACTTCCCGTAGCCGTACGCCTGCCTGAACGAGCCGCGACTGGTGGGGCGGAACCTGATGTGGACGAGTGCGTCGGGTGCGAAGGCGAGCTCGAAGCCCGCGAGCTGCAGTCGCCAGGTCAGGTCGGTGTCCTCGAGCAGCAGGAACTGCTCATCGAACCCGCCGACCTGTTCGAAGGCCGCGCGCCTCACCCCGAGCCCGCAGCCGCCCGCATGGTCGAGGTAGTTCGGATGCAGGTAGCGCCGCACTCCGGCCGCCTGGCCGTTCTTGCGCGTAGCTCGCACGTCAGGGGCGTTGAGCAGCTCGATGTCCCAGCGCGAGGCGACGACGGCGTGCTCGTCGAGCGCACGGGACATGGCCGACAGCCAACCCTCGTCGGCGACGTCATCCGCGTCGAGGAAGGCGATCTTGTCGCCCTTCGCCGCGTCGACGCCGACGTTGCGGGCGTACCCAGCGCCCTTCTTGTCGAAGGCAGGCACCACCTGGAACCCAGGCAAGCTGGTCGCGAAACGCTCGAGACGGTCGCCGACCTCGTCCGACCTCGTGAACCCGTTGTCGACGACGATCACTTCCCACGGCTCGGGGCACGAGGCCCCCTCCAGAGCAGCAAGCTGCTCCAAGAGCAAGTCGACACCCGAACCACATGGGATCACGATGCTGATCATCATCGACCTCGTACGCTCGCCCACGGCGCGGACCGCCCTGACCGTCGGCGAAGAGAACTGAGGAGATGCTACGCCTGGACCGCGGTGTCGTCAGTGACAGCTGAGCGTTCGGTCACGTCCGCAGACGGCAGAAGCGCATGTTCAGTCCCGCTTGACACGGTACTGACCCCGCCTATACTTTACAGGGATGCAAGCTCGCAGGGACGCGATACTCAACTTGTCTTCCCTGCTTCACCACTCGCCAGGCAGCGAAATAGAGGTAGAGGCAGAGGGTCTTCTCGTTCCGACGGATGACCTCCTCCAGGCCGACGGCCTGACCCTGTCTGGGCCTCTCGAGTGGAACGTCAGGGTGTTCAACACGGGCGGCGACGACGACTTCATCGTCGACGGCGACGTCAGCGGTGTCGCCGTGCTCGAGTGCCGTCGGTGCCTGACGGAGGTCGAGGTCGACGTGGAGACGGAGTTCGTCTACCCGATGCTCTACCGGCCTTCCGACCTGCCCATGACCCTCGACGAGCTCGACGACGACGAGGAAGAGCGGCTTGTCTTCGGCAACCCGCAGGTCGACTTCGCGCCGCTCCTGACGCAGCTGTTCGCCATCGAGGTGCCGTTGACGGCGCTGTGCAAGCCCGATTGCCTCGGCCTCGACGAGGACGGGGTCAACCTCAACGAGCATCCGGAGCGTGCTCCGTCAGCAGCCGCGCGCACCGTCAGCCCACAGCCCTCACCGTTCGCGGACCTCGAAGAGGTCTTCAAGGACATCGACATCACGTCGTGAGCCGCGCCAAGGCGCGTGCCGTCAAGGAGTCATCATGGCGAAGCACCCGGTCCCCAAGAAGCGCACGTCGAGCTCGAGCCGCGACGCTCGGCGCAGCCACCATGCACTGAGCGCCCCGACGCTCGTGCCATGCCCCCAGTGCAAGGAGCTCAAGCCGCCGCACGTCGTCTGCCCCGAATGTGGCAGCTACGACGGTCGGCAGGTGACATCAGGGGCCTGAGCCCATCACCCGCCCAGAGCAAGGTGGCACGACCCGCGCAGGCATGACGCACCTGGGCGCGTACGCGCCCGCCACCGTCCTGACGAACCATGATCTCGAGAAGATGATGGACACGTCGGACGAATGGATCACGTCGCGGACGGGCATCAAACGCAGACACATCGCCGCTGACGACGAGTTCACCAGTGACCTCGCCTTCAGGGCGGTCGAGGACCTCCTCGCCAGGCACGGCGACGACGCCTTGGCTGGCGTCGACATGGTCATCGTCGCGACCAACACGCCCGACGCGCTGTTCCCGTCGACGGCGGCTCTGGTGCAGGACCGCTTCCGCCTCGACGCGGCAGCGTTCGACCTGCTCGCTGCCTGCCCGGGCTGGCTGTACGCCATCGGCATCGCCAAGTCGCTCGTCGAGTCGGGGCAGAACCGCCGCGTCCTCGCCATCGGCTCGGAGGCGCTCACCAAGATCGTCGACTGGTCGGACCGGTCGACGGCCGTCCTGTTCGGTGACGGCGCTGGCGCCGTGATCGTCGAGGCCGTGCAGGAGCCGTACGGCATCAAGTCGGTCGTGCTCGGCGCGGACGGCTCCGGTGGTCCTCAGTTGCACAAGCGCTCCGTCGGGCGGTGCCTGCCCAACGGCGAACCGCTGTCGGAGTCGCTCTACATGAACGGCCGCGAGGTGTACAAGTTCGCGGTGCGCGTCATGGAGACGGCCACCATCGAGGCCATCCACAAGGCGGGCATGACGGCCGCCGACGTCAACCTGTTCGTGCCCCACCAGGCGAACCTCCGGATCATCGAAGCCGCGCGTGAGCGCCTCCGCCTCGACCGCGAGCGCGTGGTGGTCACCGTCGACGAGTACGGCAACAACTCGACGGCCAGCATCCCGCTCGCCATGCGCCACGCCCTCGACGCCGGCCGCATCGCCCCCGGCGACAACCTCCTGCTCGTCTCCTTCGGCGCCGGTCTGACGTGGGCCTCCTCCGTCGTGACCTGGGCACCCCCCAGCGGCTCGTGACGGCCGCCGCGTCCGTCGCGGCGGTCTTCCCCGGCCAGGGCTCGCAGAGGGTCGGGATGGGCAGGGAGCTCTACGACGCGTCGGCTGCGGCGAAGGCCGTCCTCGACGCGGCCGAACGCGCTTTGCCCGGTCTGCTCGACCTCATGTGGGAAGGGCCGGACACCGCGCTGCAGCTCACCCAGAACCAGCAGCCCGCCCTCGTGGCGGCCGGCGCAGCCGCGTACGCCGCCTACCTCGAGCGCGGCGGCAGACCTGCCGTGATCGGTGCGGGGCACAGCCTCGGCGAGTACACGGCCCACGTCGCTGCCGGAGCGTTGACGGTCGAGGACGCCGTGCGCCTCGTGCGTGCCCGCGGCCGCTACATGCAAGACGCGGTCCCTGCGGGGGCAGGCGCGATGGCGGCGATCCTCAAGCTGGAGACCGACCTCATCGAGGAGACGCTCGCCATGGTGATGGCCGACGCGGGGTCAACGGGTGAACTCGTCGCGATCGCCAACCTCAACGCCCCCGGCCAGACCGTCATCTCCGGCACCACGGCCGGAGTCGAGCTCGCGGTCGAGCGGCTCAAGGAGCGCGGCGCGCGGGCCGTACCCCTCAAGGTCTCGGCGCCCTTCCATTGCGCGCTCATGGCTCCGGCGGCCGAGAAACTGTCGCCCGACCTGCACGCTGCCCGGTTCGCAACGGGCGCGTTCGGCATCGTGTCGAACGTCACGGCCCGCCCCGTGCCGTCCCCCGAAGACGCCGCCGGTCTCCTCGTCCAGCAGGTGACGTCCCCCGTGCGCTGGGTCGACTGCGTGCGCACCATGTCGGTGCAGGCCGACTCCGGCTCGGGGGTCAGGTTCATTGAGTTCGGATCGGGCGAAGTGCTCACGAACCTGGCGCGGCGCATCCTCCAGGATGCCGACGCTGTATCGGTGACTGACGCGGCGACCCTCGAGGAGGTCAGCGATGACACCAGGGCGTGATGGCGTAGGGTCCGACGAGCGCGAAGGCGCGTCGGGAACCGCTGGGCAGGGCGCGCAGGGCTCGGGTCGGGTCGCTCTCGTGACCGGCTCGAGCCGCGGCATCGGCGCCGCGCTGGCCAGACGCCTCGGAGCCGATGGGTACAGGGTCGCCGTCCACTACGCCAGCTCGGCTGACGCTGCGGAGGAGGTCGTCGCCTCGCTCCGCGCCGGCGGGGCCGACAGCGAAGCCTTTGGCGCCGACGTCGCCGACCCCGAGGCGTGCCAGAGCCTCGTGAAGGCCGTCACCGAGCGCTTCGGTGGGCTCGACGTGCTCGTGAACAACGCCGGCGTCACGCGCGACACCCTCGTGCTGCGCATGAAGGACGACGACTGGCGCACCGTCATCGACACCAACCTGTCGGCCGCCTTCTACCTGTCGCGTGCCGCGCTGCGCGGGATGCTCAAGAGCGGGACGGGGCGCATCATCAACATCAGCTCCGTCGTCGCCCTGATGGGCAACGCGGGGCAGGCCAACTACATCGCCTCGAAGGCGGGCCTCATCGGGCTGACGAAGGCGCTCGCGTCGGAGTACGCAGGCAAGGGCGTGACCGTGAACGCGGTCGCGCCCGGGTTCATCGAGTCCGACATGACGGCTTCGCTCACGCCAGAGCTGAGGCAGCAGTACCTCGACCGGATCCCTGCTGGACGCTTCGGAACGGCGGACGACGTCGCCGCACTCGTCGCGTTCCTCGCCAGCGTGGAGGCAGGCTACGTCAACGGGCAGACCGTGCCGGTTGACGGTGGCATGGTCATGCCGTAATGATTGCTGAGCCGACTACGACCCGAGCCTGGATGCGTACATCGCATGTACGCTTGCCGTCTGGGTCATAGTGAGCTACAGAGGTGATCGCGCGGGCGCGGGGTGCACGCCTAACAGAATGCCCGCGCGAAGGAGGCACTAACGTGGACGAGCACGAGATCCTGGACAAGATCAAGGACGTCGTTGCCGACAAGCTCGACGCGGACCCGGGCGATATCGCAGTCGAGTCGAGGTTCATCGAGGACCTCGGCGCCGATTCGCTCGACGTCGTCGAACTGATCATGGGGCTGGAAGACGAGTTCGGCGTCGAGATCTCCGACGAGGAAGCCGAAGGCATCCGCACCGTCGGCGACGCGGTCCGCTTCATCACGGACAAGCAGTAACAGCCGTACACGAGGGGACGAGCGACCTGGCTGCATGCAGCGGTCGAGTACCCTGACCCGTATGAGAAGAGTCGTAGTAACTGGAGTGGGCCCAGTCACGCCGATCGGTGTGGGGGCCGAGGCGTTCCTGGCCGGGCAGCACGAGGCCAGGAACGGCATCCGTGAGATCACGCTCTTCGACGCGTCGGCACTGAGCGTCCGCATCGCGGGTGAGGTGGACGTCGACGTGTCCGCCTACATGGAGCGCAAAGAGGCGAAGCGGGTCGACCGCTTCGTGCAACTGGCGCTCATCGCGGCCGCCCACGCCCTGCAGGACGCGGGGCTGAGCGAGGAAGACGTCGCTGGCGAGCACTGCGGCACGTGCGTCGGCTCCGGCATCGGCGGCCTCGACACGTGGGAGAACCAGTCGGCCATCCTGCACGAGCGCGGCGCCATGCGCATGAGCCCGTTCTTCATCCCCATGCTCATCGCCAACATGGCCAGCGGCCACGTCGCCATGCGCTACGGCCTCCTCGGGCCGAGCAGCAGCGTCGTCACGGCCTGCTCGACTGGTTCGGGCAACATCGGCGACGCGTTCAGGGTCATCCAGCGCGGTGAGGCGGACCTGATGCTGGCTGGCGGCACGGAGGCTCCCGTCACCGCGATGGGCATCGGCGGGTTCGCGGTCATGAAGGCGCTCTCCACCCGCAACGACGACCCGGCGACGGCCAGCAGGCCGTTCACGGCCACCCGCGACGGCTTCGTCGCGGGCGAGGGCTCGGGCATCGTCGTCCTCGAGGAGTACGAACGGGCCATCGCCCGCGGCGCGCGGATCTACGCCGAGATCGTCGGGTACGCGACCAGCGCGGACGCTCACCACATCACGGCACCCGCGCCGGGCGGGCGCGGGGCTGCGCGGGCCATCCGGTGGGCCCTGAGGTCGGCCAACCTCGAACCGAAGGACATCGGCTACATCAACGCCCACGGCACCAGCACGCCCGCCAACGACCTCAACGAGACGCTGGCGTTCAAGTCCGTGTGGGAAGGCAACGGCCCCGTTCCGCCGGGCAGCTCGACGAAGTCGATGACCGGTCACACGCTGGGGGCTGCCGGCGGCATCGAGGCCATCGCGACCGTGCAGGCGATCCACACCGGGGTCCTGCCGCCGACCCGCAACTACCTCGACCCCGATCCAGAGCTCGACCTCGACTACATCCCGAACACCGCACGGAAGGCCAGCATCGACGCCGCGATGTCGACCAACTTCGCCTTCGGTGGCCAGAACGCCTGCCTGATCTTCAAGAAGCCGTGACGCCCGGCCCCATGGGGGGCGCGGTCGGGCGCGGGGGCGCGGTCGGGCGCGGGGGCGCGTTCGGGTACGTCTACGCGGCTGTGCTCCTGTGCGTGGCAGTCTACGGCTACCTCCAGACCGGGTACGTGCCGCTCGCGCCCGCACCCTCGAACGTCTTCCCGCCCGCGCTGCCCTCCGCGGCTGAGCTAGCCCCGGGCGGCGTTCCGGCTGGCGCCGGTGCACCGGCCGGTGCCGCCGCACCGGTCCCCGCCATCGCACCGGCCCGCACCTACGCCCCGCGGTCGATCGGCCTGTACCAGACGGTCGACTTCGCCGCTCCAGTGCCGCCGCGTCAGCTCACGGACGTCGACTCGCTCTTCGACGTGAACGCGACCGCCACCTTCACCAACGCAGCAACGGGGGACTCTTTCGTCACGGAGGCGTTCTACGACGGCGGGGCGGACGGGAACGCCGTCTACCGGTTCCGGTTCACCCCGACGTCGCAGGGGACGTGGGTCCTCGACACGACGAGCGACGTCGAGGCTCTGGCGGGGCTGCAGGGCACGGTAGACGTCGGACCTGCCGACGATCCCGGCACGTACGGCTTCCTCACGTCCGCGGGCGGTCGCATCGCGGCTCCCGTCGCTGGCACCGGCGAGCTCACGGGCATCGCCTACCAGGTGTTCATGCATGGAGGCAGCGCGCTCGAGGACCTCGGGTCCCTGCCAACGGAAGACGGGGCTCTGCGGCTCGAACTGGCGGCCCTGCTCGACGAGGCCGCCGGCTACGGCTTCGACGCGGTGTTCGTCGGCGTGTGGCACCAGTGGTTCGCGCTCGGTACGAGCCGCAGCGACCTTCACGACTCCGTCGAACCCGACGCGGCCACCTTCAGGGTTCTCGAGGTCCTGTGCAGCATGGCTCACGAGCGCGGGATGTTCGTCCACATCTGGCAGTGGGGCGACGAGCAGCGGCGCTGGTCGCCCCTCGGGATCACGGCCGACGTCGACGCCCCAGAGGACGGCGGCGGCGTGAACGGTGTCGCCGACAGGCGCCTGCAGCGGTACATCGCGGCGCGGCTCGGGCCGCTCCCGAACTGGGTGCTCGGTTACGGCTTCGACCTGTTCGAGTGGGCCGACGAGGACGAGGTGCGCTCGTGGGCCGCGTACCTCTCAGAACGCCTCGCGAGGCCCCACCTCCTGACCGCCATCGAACAGCGCCGCTCCGCCCGCAGCCTCTTCGACCTCGGTGACGCGACCCTCGGCCTCGTCTCGGACGCGGCGGCTGCCGAGGCTGCACTCGCGGCGGGAGGGTCGCCGAGCGCTGCCCTCTACCGCGCGGCCGTCACCGCTCTCGAGGCGGCCGAGAGCAAGCCGGTGATCTTCGAGAACCGCTACCTCTACCAGCGCGACGACGTGTGGACCATGGACGAGACCCGCAGGTCGCTGTGGGCCCTTACCATGGCGGGAGGCGTCGCCGCCATCTGGGGCATCGACTGGGACCTCCAGTCCGTCTTCCCCGACCCCGAGCAACTCCTCACCTACGGGGCGTTCTGGGACGGTCGGCTCGAGGCTGGCTTGACGGCGTCCGCCGCGGCGGACGGCAGCCTGCGGCTCCTGTCGACAGCGGGAGACCGCGGCGTCATCTACGCCGAGGCGACGGACGTCGTCGCGGTACCGGCCCTCCCGCCGGGAGCGTCCGTCTCGGCCGTCGACACGCTCGTCGCGTACAGGAGCGTCCCGGTCACGGTCCCCGCCCCGGCTCCCGGGCTCGGAGCCAGCGAAGCGGGCGCTGGCTTCCTCTGGCGCGCGCCCCACGTCTCCGACTGGGCGCTGGCCATCGAAGCTCCGCCGCGGTAACGGCCGGGGGCAGCGTCCCCAGGCCCGCCGCTCGAGCGCGGCCAGCCCCTGCGCCGCGCCTCAGCGCCTGAACCTGCGCCGTAGAGCGGCCACCTCCGGCAGGCGCAGCGCGCTGCACGCGAGGGCGTACACGACGACGACCACGACACCGCCCAGCGCGAGCCGCCCGAGCTGTGAGGACCAGCCGAAGCCCGCTGGGAGCAGCGAGAGGGCGCCTGCAGCGGCGGCGACGGCGACCGCGGCGGCGGCCCAGACCGTGAGCGCGTAGGAGACGAAGCCGCGCAGCCCGAAGCGCTCTCCTCGCTCGACGAGCAGCGCAGCGGCGACGAACTGCGCGAACGCCCCGGCAGCGACGGCCCACGAGACCCCGGCGATGCCGAGGCGCGGTGCGAGCACGAGGTAGAGAGCGGCCTGCAGCAGCAACGAACCCAGCACGATCAGCACCGGTGTGCGCACCCTGCCGCGGATGTAGAAGGTCCTGATCAGGAGGTTGAAGACCCCGAGGGGGAAGACCGCGAGGCCCAACGGCGCGGTCGCGGCCACCGTGAACTGGCGCAGGACCGGGTCCATCGCACCCCCGGTGAGCGACCGCCAGTTGTAGACGACGTCGACGGCTGGCGCGGCGAGCAGCCACAGCGCCAGCCCGGCGGGCACCGTCAGGAAGGTGATGAACCGCAGCCCGTCGCGGAGGGTGGGACCGAAGGACTCCCGATCGTGCACGGCCTGAGCCGAGAGCCTCGAGTAGAACGCCAGCGCGGGCGAGATGCTGAACAGGCCGAGCGCGAGGCTGAGGAACAGGTCGGCGAGGTAGTAGGCTCCCTGGGCGCCGGCGTCGATCCCGGTGATGACGTTCGAGGCGACGACGTTGAGCACCTGCCTGCCGCCTGCCGTGAACGCGAACGGCACCATGAGCAGCGCGACGTTGCCCAGCTCGGGGTGGCGCAGCATCCCGAGCCGGGGCAGCAGACCGAGCCGGACGAGCGCGGGAAGCTGCACGAGCAGTTGGGCGACGCCACCGATGACGTGTGCGAGGGCCAGCATCACGGCCTGCCCGGGGAACAGGGCCATGAGCGTCACGGTCACGACGTTGAGGGCGACGGGGGCCCAGGCGGGCGCGAGGAAGCGCTCCTCCGCGTTCAGGATGCCCATGGCAAGGGCCGACAGCGAGATGGCAGGCAGGAACGGGAAGACCACCCTGATCAGCCTCGTCGTCAGCTCGACGTCGACGTTGCCTGCGTCCGCGATGAGCAGTCGGGCGACGAGCGGCGCGCTCACGTACGCCAGCACGAGCAGCAGGCCGTTGACGATGAGGAGGAGCGACAGCAGTGCACCAGCGAGCCGACGCGCCTCCTCGGGGGACTGCCGCTTGTACACGGGCACGAACGAGTTGGTGAGGGCGCCCTCCGCCAGCAGCTCGCGGAACAGGTTGGGGACCCTGAACGCCGTCACGAACGCGTCGAGGACCGCGGTGGGGAAGAACTGGGCGAGGAGCGAGTTGCGGACGAGGCCCGTCACCCTGCTGGCCAGCGTCCCGCCCATGAGCGTCAGGGCGCCGCGGCGCGAGGACGGCACGTTCCGAGGTGCCGGTTCGGGGCCGCTCACGCTCGTCATTGTCGCATGACAGCGGTATCATCAGCCCGGACGGGTCCCTGACCGGCTCACCCGTGCCGACCCTCCGGGGCCGGCACCGTGGACGCGGTCGCACGATCGTAGTCCCGAGCTGCGGTTCGGCGGTTCTCGACGCTCGAAGGGAGCGACATCATGCGCAGTGACGTCACAGCCGTGTTCGACCATCCGTCCGCCGCGCAGGACGCTGGCAGGGCCCTGGCCGAGGCTGGCTTCGGCGCGGGCGAGGTGAGCATCGTCGCTGGCGAGTCAGACGAGATCGTCAGGGCCAGACGCCTCGCGTCACCCAACGAGACGGAACGGGCCGTCGTCCCCCCTGACGTCGGCGCGGCGGCCGGCTTCATGCTGGGCTTCCTCGGCGGCGGCTTCCTCGGACTTCTCCTCGGAACGGGCACGCTGCAGATCATGGGTGTGGGGCCAGCCATGGCGGCCGGTCCGTTCCTCTCGGCCGCGATCGGCGCCGTCGTCCTGGGGCTGAGCGGCGCCCTCGCCGGGTACGTCTTCAACGCTCCCCTGCCGACGCTCGAGCCGGCGCCACTGGTGCACGGCTCCCCGCGGCCGGTCAGCCGGACCATCCTGAGGGTCGGTGCCGCGCCGGAACGGGTGAACGAGCTCGTCGACCTCCTCAACCGTTTCGGCCCGCAGCAACTGAGCGTCTGGCGCAGCAGCGACGGCGATTGGGTGCCCGCCTGAGCACACTGAGCACCCTCGCCGAGCACTGCCTGCGACGGGACGAGCCCTCGCCCGTGACCGGACGCACCCCGTGACGCTCCTCAAGCGGCTGCAGGGGCTTCGCGCCATGCGGGAGGGGACGAGCGCGCCCGTGCCGCTCGGCACGCGTATCAAAGCGTGGCGCCATGGCTTCTCCGGCTGGAGCTGGTTGATCTACGACCTCGACAACAACGACCACCGCCTGTACATCCCCAACACGCTGTCGGGCAGGATGGCGAACATCGACGGCCCCATCGCCCGCTCCGTGCTCAAGAACAAGCTGCTGTTCGAGAGGACGTTCGCTGCGTATGCGAACGTCCCCCGCATCCGCGCAGCGCTCGAGCGCGGCAGCCTGACCCGCCTGAGCGACGGGTTCGCACCCTCGAGCGTCGCCGAGCTCGTGACGTGGGTGGCGGACACCTCGTCGGGCGTGTTCGTCAAACCCGTCGACAGCAGCGAGGGTCGGGGAGCCCACAGCCTCGAGGGACGCGACGGCACGATCCTCGTCGACAAGAAGCCCCTCGATGCAGCCGCTGCCACCAGGCTCATCTCGGCGCAGGACGGCTCGATCGTCACCGACCTCGTCCGCCAGGGCGCGTTCGGCAGGAGCATCTTCCCGGACGCCGTCAACACCATGCGCGTCGTCACCATGATCGACCCCGACAGCGGCGAGCCGTTCGTCGCCTCGGCGCTCCACCGGTTCGGGACGGCTGCGTCCGCGCCGACAGACAACATCTCGAGACGCGGGATCCGTGCCTCCATCGACGTGAGCACGGGCGTCCTCGCCATCGGCGCTGCGTCGTGGGCCTACGAGAACGGCGCCTTCACAGCGTTCCCCACCCACCCGGAGACGGGCGCGCAGATCGCGGGCGTCGCCGTGCCGGGCTGGAACGAGGTCGTCGACACGCTCCTCGGCCTCGTGCGCCGCTTCCCCATGCTCGTGTACGTCGGCTGGGACGCTGTCGTCGGCGACGACGGCGTGATACTCATCGAGGGCAACCACTCGCCGAACATCACGCAACAGGCGGCGGGGCCGTACCTGGCGGACCCGCGCATACGGCGGTTCGTCGAGCATCACGGCGTGCTGGCTGGCACGGGCCTCTGAGCGTCTCCTGCCGCCGCGGTCGGCGGCCCTGACCGCGCCAGGCGCCGTTGCCGAGCCCGGTCGAACGACCCCTCTACCCCATTAGTCGCTGCTCTCATGAGAAAGTTCTCGCTTCGATAGGAGAAACACTAACTTTTCACATCTAACACTTAGTGAGCGTACACGTGGGCTGGTTATGGTCGCCGTGCGGATCCACGAGCACCCCAACAACTCGGACGAACCGCGCATCACAACACGATCGATTCGGGTCATCCGTGAGGCAAACCGGGTACCCGAAGAAGGAGCGGTCGGCCACCACTATGGGGATTCGTACAGGCATCGTCCATAGAGCGAAACTACGATGTCTATTGCTTCTACGAGGAGTCGCTGTTTCTCCTCAGAGACTATGAAGCTCATCCTTCATCTGGGCGCCTGGGATGAGTCGAGTCAGTGGCGCATCCGGCTGATGA
>ERZ795041.290-NODE-290-length-19318-cov-4.400976_pt1 | contig 19318 bp, 13 predicted proteins | sample MGYA00375125_ERZ795041 | MGnify/ENA primary metagenome ERZ795041 (study PRJEB30170, sample SAMN03074214) | activated sludge metagenome | biome: Common Effluent Treatment Plant; feature: Wastewater; material: Activated sludge; isolation source: activated biomass in...
GCTGACCTTGCCCTCGCTCATCGCGCGGAACGAGCCCTTGACCCAGATGGCCGCATAGATGTGCACGACGATCGAGCAGACCAGGACGAGGCCGAACAGGGCGTGGGCGAGCGAGGACAGGCGGATCACGCCGATCGGGAAGTAGTGGCTGAACCACGCGCGCCAGATCACCACCCCGGACAGCAGCAGCACCAGCAGGCAGGTCACCAGCACCCAGAACAGCAGCTTCTGGCCGGCGTTGAAACGGCCGACCTCGGGCAGGTTTTCCTCGCGGTTGCGGATGACGTCGCCGACCTTGCCGAGCCAGGCGCGGTCGTTCGCATCGAGGCGGTTGTCGCGCCCCATGCGCGCGGCGAGCAGGGCAAAGGCGATGACCATGACCACGCCGATGAACGGGTGCAGGATGCGCGTCCACGGGCCGCCGCCGAACAGGCCGGCGAGCGGGAACAGCGCCGGGTGGAACAGGGCGAGGCCCGACAGTGCGGCCAGCACGAAGCTGAGCGCGACGATCCAGTGGTTGATCCGCGTCGGTGCGCGGTAGCGGACGATGTCGTTGTCGCGTTGCCGGCTCATGTGCGCTCCTCCGCGCGCAGCTTGCGCGCCTCGTCCGCGGCCGCGTGCTCGTCTTCCTCTTCGGTGCGGTTCGCGCCGATGCCGACGTAGTGGAGGAAGCCGGCCAGCGCGGTGGCGGCGATGGCGAACACGCCGAGCGGCTTGGCCGCGCCCTTCCACAGCTTCACCAGCGGACTGATGCGCGGGTCCTTCGGCAGGTCGCTGTAGCGTTCGGGCTGATCGGCGTGATGCAGCACGTACATGACGTGGGTGCCGCCGACTCCGGCCGGATCGTACAGGCCGGCATTCGCGTAGCCGCGCGACTTGAGGTCCTCGATGCGCTCGGCGGCATGCTCGTGCATGTCCTCCTTGCTGCCGAACACGATCGCGCCGGTCGGGCAGGTCTTCACGCAGGCCGGCTCCTGGCCGACCGCGACGCGGTCCGAGCACAGCGTGCACTTGTAGGCCTTCTTGTCCTTCTTCGAGATGCGCGGCACGTCGAACGGGCAGCCGGTGATGCAGTAGCCGCAGCCGATGCAGTGTTCCTCGTGGAAGTCGACGATGCCGTTGGCGTATTGAACGATCGCGCCGGGCGACGGGCAGGCCTTGAGGCAGCCGGGGTCGGCGCAGTGCATGCAGCCGTCCTTGCGGATCAGCCACTCGAGATTGCCCTGCTCGTCCTCGTACTCGGCGAACTTCATCACCGTCCACGATTGCCCGCTGAGGTCGGACGGGTTGTTGTAGCTGCCGACGCAGTCGCCGACCTCGTCGCGCAGGTCGTTCCATTCCATGCAGGCGACCTGGCAGGCCTTGCAGCCGATGCACTTGGTGACGTCGATCAGCTTGGCGACCTGGCCGGAATGCGCGCCGCGCGCCTGCGGCGGGGGCGTGGTGGTGGCCGAGCGGCGGACGATGTCGAGTGATTGCAGTGTCATGCCGATCCCCTCATGCCCGCTCGACCTTGACCAGGAACGACTTGAACTCCGGCGTGTTGGTGTTGCCGTCGCCGACGAACGGCGTCAGCGTGTTGGCGAGGTAGCCGGGTTTCGCCGCGCCGAGGAAGCCCCAGTGGATCGGCACGCCGATCTGGTGCACGGTGCGGCCGTCGATCGTCAACGCCTTGATGCGCTTCGTCACCATCGCCACCGCCTCGATGTGGCCGCGCTTGGAGCTGACGCGCACGCGGCTGCCGTTGTCGATGCCGAGTTCGTCGGCCAGCGCCGCGCCGATCTCGACGAACTGCTCGGGCTGGGTGATCGCGTTGAGGCGGACGTGCTTGGTCCAGTAGTGGAAGTGCTCGGTGAGGCGATAGGTGGTCGCCACGTGCGGGAACTCGTCGGCCTTGCCGAACTGGGCAAGGTCGCTGGCGAACACGCGTGCGGCCGGATTGTTGAGCGCGTGCGCATTGCCGGGGCTGAGCGGGTTGTCCGCCAGCGGCGTCTCGAACGGTTCGTAATGCTCGGGGAACGGCCCCTCGGCCATGCCGGCGCGGGCGAAGAAGCGGGCCACGCCTTCCGGATTCATGATGAAAGGGCCGGTGCCTTCGGCCGGATCGATGGCCGCGCCGTAGTCCGGCACGTCGGCGCCGCCCCAGGCCTTGCCGTCCCAGGCGATCAGCGAGCGCTTCGCATCGAACGGCTTGCCGGCCGGGTCGCAGGAGGCGCGGTTGTAGAGCACGCGGCGGTTCGCCGGCCACGCCCAGGCCCAGTTGACGGTGTTGCCGATGCCGGTCGGATCGGAGTTGTCGCGCCGCGCCATCAGGTTGCCGGTCGGTCCCCAGGCGCCGCAGTACACCCAGCAACCGCTGGCCGTGCTGCCGTCGTCGCGCAGCTCGCCGAAACCGGCCAGCTGTTCGCCGGCGCGGCGCAGGATGCGGCTCGGGTCGTTCGGATCGCGCAGCTCGACGAGGGCCTTGCCGGAGTACTCCTTCGCCAGTTCCTCGGCGCTCGGTTCGGCGGCGTGGGTGTAGTCCCAGGCCAGCCGGGTGATCGGCTCCGGGAAGGCGCCGCCTTCCTTTTCGTAGAGCGCCTTCAGGCGCAGGTACAAGGCCGACATGATGCCGATGTCGCTGCGCGCCTCGCCGGGTGGATTGGCACCCTTCCAGTGCCACTGCAGCCAGCGCGAGGAGTTGACCACCGCGCCTTCGTCCTCGGCGAAGCAGATCGTCGGCAGGCGGAACACCTCGGTCTGGATGGCGGCCGGGTCGACGTCGTGGAACGGACCGTGGTTCTGCCAGAACTCGCTCGTCTCGGTGGCCAGCGGGTCCATCGTGACGAGGAATTTCAGCCTGGAGAACGACGACACCAGCTTGCCCTTGTTCGGCGCGGCGGCCAGCGGATTGAAGCCCTGGCAGATGTAGCCGTTGACGCGGCCCTGGTCCATCAGCTCGTAGGCCTGCAGCATGTCGTAGTGGCGGTCGAGCTTGGGCAGGTAGTCGTAGCCCCAGTCGTTGTCGGCGCGGGCGGCATCACCCCACCACGACTTCATCAGGCTGACGAAGAACTTCGGATAGTTCTGCCAGTAGCTCATCTGCTTCGGCCGCAGCGGCTTCTGCGTGCGCGCGGCGAGGTAGGCGTCGAGGCTCTGCTCGGACTCGTTCGGCAGGGTCAGGTAGCCCGGCAGCAGGTTCGACATCAGGCCGAGGTCGGTCAGGCCCTGGATGTTGGAATGCCCGCGCAGCGCGTTCATGCCGCCGCCGGCGATGCCGATGTTGCCGAGCAGCAGCTGCACCATCGCCCCGGTGCGGATGATCTGCGAGCCGATCGAGTGCTGGGTCCAGCCGAGCGCGTACATGATCGTCATCGCGCGGTCGGGCGTGGCCGTCGAGGCGATCAGGTCCCAGATCTGCAGCACCTTGTCGCGCGGCGTGCCGCAGACGCGCTCGACCATCTCCACCGTGTAGCGCGCGTAATGCTGCTTGAGCAGGTTGTAGACGCAGCGCGGATCGCTCAGGGTCGGGTCGCTGCGCACGTAGCCGTCGTCGCCGCGCGCGTAGTCCCAGCTCGACTTGTCGTAGCTGCGCGTGCCGGCGTCATAGCCGGAGAACAGCCCGTTGCTGAAGGCGAACTCGTCCTTCACGATGAACGACAGGTCGGTGTAGTTCAGCACGTACTCGCGCTGGATGCGGTCGGTCGCCAGCAGGTGGTGGACGAGGCCGCCGAGGAAGACGATGTCGGTGCCGGTGCGGATCGGCGCGTAGACGTCGGCCACCGAAGCCGAGCGGTTGAAGCGCGGATCGACGACGATCAGCTTGGCCTGGTTGTGCGCCTTGGCCTCGGTCACCCACTTGAAGCCGCAGGGATGCGCCTCGGCCGCATTGCCGCCCATGATGAGCACGACGTCCGCATTGCGGATGTCGACCCAGTGATTCGTCATCGCACCTCGGCCGAACGTCGGGGCAAGACCTGCCACCGTCGGTCCGTGTCAGACGCGCGCCTGGTTGTCGAAGACCAGCATGCCGAGCGAGCGCACGACCTTGTGCGTGATGAACGCCGTCTCGTTGCTGGTCGCCGAGGCGGCCAGCATGCCGGTGGTCAGCCAGCGGTTGACGGTCTGCCCGGCCTCGTTCTTCGCGGTGAAGTGGGCATCGCGGTCGTCCTTCATCAGGCGCGCGATGCGGTCGAGGGCATCGTCCCAGGACATGCGCTGCCAGTGGTCGGAACCCGGCGCGCGGTACTCGGGGTACTTCAACCGCGACTCGCTGTGGATCATGTCGACCAGCGCGGCGCCCTTCGGGCACAGGGTGTCGCGGTTGACCGGATGGTCGGGGTCGCCCTCGATGTGGAAGATGTTCGGCTCGGCGTTCATGGCGCCGTCGCCGAGCGAGTACATGAGGATGCCGCAGGCCACCGAGCAGTAGGTGCAGGTCTGCCGTGTCTCGGTGGCGCGCGCCAGCTTGTACTGGCGGACCGCGGCCAGCGCCTCGCCGGGCGCGAAGCCCATCAATGCCAGACTGGAGCCCACCAGGGTGGTCCCGGTGACCTTCAGGAACTGGCGCCGACTCATCGTCGTCATGCCAACCTCCTCGCACGCCACGTAGGCCGGAGCGGCGGGGCCGCGATCCGGTGTCGTTTGCGCAGGCGTCGCGCGCGCGGCGCGAGGTTTTCCTGGGGCGTGCGTGCACGACGGCCTGGGTCCCGGCCTTATAGCACAGCGGTGGCGACGCGCGCCGCGGCGGCGGGCCGGGCGGCCGGCTCCGGTTAGAATCCGGGGTCTTCGATCCGTGTGCGGAGAGCCCCGTGGCCAAGCAGTCCTGCGTCATCGCCCCGTCGATCCTGTCGGCCGACTTCGCCCGCCTCGGCGCGGAAGTCGATGCGGTCATTGCCGCCGGCGCCGACTGGGTGCATTTCGACGTCATGGACAACCACTACGTGCCGAACCTGACCATCGGTCCGCTGGTCTGCGAGGCGCTGCGCAAACACGGGGTCACGGCGCCGATCGACGTGCACCTGATGGTCAAGCCGGTCGACCGCATCGTGCCGGACTTCGCGAAAGCCGGGGCGACCACGATCAGCTTCCACCCGGAAGCCAGCGAGCACGTCGACCGCACCATCCAGCTGATCAAGGCCAGCGGCTGCCAGGCCGGCCTCGTGTTCAACCCGGCCACGCCGCTGCACCATCTCGACCACGTGCTCGACCAGCTCGACCTCGTGCTGATCATGTCGGTCAACCCGGGCTTCGGCGGGCAGAGTTTCATCCCGTCCGCGCTCGACAAGCTGCGCCGCGTGCGCGCGCGGATCGACGCCAGCGGCCGCGACATCCGCCTCGAGGTCGACGGCGGCGTCAAGACCGACAACATCGCCGAGATCGCCCGCGCCGGGGCCGACACCTTCGTCGCCGGCTCGGCGATCTTCGGCCAGAAGGATTACGCCGCGGTCATCGCGGCGATGAAGGCGGCGGTGGCACAGGCCTGAAGGCGCCGGCGGAAATGCGGGCCTCTCGTTGAGAGGCGTCCCGCCGATGCCGGAGAATCGCGGCACGGCCGGCGATGCCGCGCCGAGCGGTCCCGGCGATCCGCGGGGGAAGTCCCTGTCCTCGAACGAGTAGCGGAATGGAATTCAGCAACGATGCCTCCTGGTTGCTCGACCTCGGCGACGGCATGCTCGCGAGGGCGACCGAGCGGCCGGACTCCCCGCTGCTCGCGCGCTTTTTCGCCGGGTACGATCGTGCCTTCGTGCTGCCGGACGAGCGCGAGGAACTGGAAGGATTCAAGGCCTGCCTCGCGATCAATCCGCAGAGCCGGCATCGCTTCGGCCGCACCCATCGCGAACTCGTCCTCGTGGTCGAGGACGCTGCCGGTGGCCGGCTTCTCGGTGGCGCGAATTTCCTCGCCACGGCCATGTCGGGCCCCGCCGACCATCCGCCGGTCGCGGTGGCGCTCAACTACGTCTATGTCGAGCCGGAGGCACGCGGCCGCGGCCTTTCGCGCTGCCTGCTGGCGGCCGTCGCGCGACTCGCGAACCGCGCGGTCGGCCATGCCGACGAGGCGGCATGGCCCGGCATCTTCATCGAACAGAACGACCCGCTGCGCATGAGCGCGGCCGAGTACGCCGCCGACACGGAACGTGCGGGCATCGACCAGATCGACCGGCTGCGGATCTGGGCGCGCCTCGGCGCGCGCCTGGTCGACTTCGCCTATGTCCAGCCGGCTCTCTCGCGGCAGCAGCACAGCGACGACGGCCTCGCCTACGCCGCGGTCGGATTCCCGCTCGACAGCATCGATCCGGGCTACCTGCACGATCATCTCGAAAGCTTCTTCGGCATTTCCGTGCTGAAGGGCGGCGACCCGGCCCTGGATGCCGCGGCGGCGCCGCAACTCGCGGCCTTGCGCGCCATGGGGCGCGACGGTGCGCGCGTGCCCCTGCTCGAGTTCGCGTCGAGCCTCGAGCGCCTGCGCGCGTTGCGGCCCCGTTTGCCGGCAGGTTCGCTGCGAAGGTTTGCGCGGGACGGCTGATGCCGGATAGTGGCGCCTTCGGCAACGAGCACACAGGGGCGGACGTGTCAGATGCGGGCAACCATGCGGATTCCGGCGCGGCCCTGGAAGAAGCGCTCGACCGGACCCTGTACTGGACCTTGTCGTTCTACATTCCGGTGGAGCGGCTCGCGCGCCGGCCGGGGCCGGCCAGGGTCATTCCGGTCGACGATCGAAGCGCGAAGCTGCGCGACGCGATCGAGCCGCTGTTCAACGACATCGCCGATCGTTCGCGCCTCGGGCGCATCGAAGACAGCCTGTTCGCCGGCGGCGAACCCGAGCGGCGGGTGTTCCGCATGCCGGCCGCGGTGTGCTGGACGACCGAGGGCACGACGTTCCGGGTCGACATCCCCGAATCCCACCGATCGCGCGAAGTCGGCCTGCGCCGGTTCTGGTATCTGCACGGCAACGGTTCGCTGTCCTGGCACCTCGGGTTCTCGGTCTACTACGGCAGCGATCTCGACCGCGATCTTGCGCAGAACAGTCCGTCGACCTACTACTTCCTGTCGCTCCTGCAGAAACTCGCCTGGCCGAAGGAATTCCGCTGTTCCGCGCAGGGGACGACGACCGACGAGCTGGTCGGCATCGATGTTCTGGGCGACGACGGTGCGGGCATGCCGTTCTGGGAGTTCGTGCTCGGCTGCTACGAGCGTGACCGCGGCCTGCTGCGCTGGCTGCATCCCGATCTTGTCGCCGATGCCTTCGATGCCGTGGTGCCGCACTTCGACTCGATCGAGGTGCCGGGCTTGCGCTGCAGGGACAGCCGCTCGCTGTTCTTCGTCCGCGACAGCGGCTTCTTCTCCCTGATCCAGCCGAAGGACGCCGACGGCAACCTGACCAGCCGGCGCTCGCACGTGGCCGATGCCGACTTCCGGCAGTACCCCGAGCTGATCGCGCGGCAGATCCGCGCGCAACCCGGCCCGCAGGTCGTGCTCGGCGCGGACTACTGGCAATCCGTGCTCGGGGGCGGGGTCGCGGAGGAAGCGCATCGCCGGCTCGCCTGCCTGTTTCTCGCCGGGTTCAACCAGAACATCATCGACTTCACCAACCAGGAGGCGTCGGAAGTCCTCGACAGCCTCGATCCGATCTACCCGAATTCCGACGAACAGATGGAGGAGGGATTCTTCATCCGCTACGCCAATCCGCGCGCGATGATCACCTACGTGCCGCGATCGCGCACGCTGGAGGTCGGCAACGACCACATCGGCACGTGTCCGTACGCTTTCCTCATCCATGTCCTGTCGATGCACAACGAGGCGCTCACGCGTGCGCAGGAGCGGGCGACCTTCGAGGCCATCCACGAGATCGGCCGCCTGACCGCGGTGGGGGAAAGCGACGGGAAGAACGGTCGCAAGTACTTCGAGGCGGCCGAGAAGGTCATCAACAAGGTGCGGCTGGACGCCTTCCACGTCTATGAACGCCATCGCTACATCAATCCGTTCCGCTACGACACCGAGCGCGACGTGTTCGAGGAACTCGAAAGGCTGCGCGGGACGTCGCGCCTGAAGCTCGCCTACGAGGGCGCGCTGGCCTCGCTCGAGGAGCACAATCGCGATCTGGCGAGGATGCTCCAGGAAAAGGATGCCGATCGGACCGAGCGGCAGGATCGCCTGCTGTCCGTGCTGTTCGGCATCTTCGGCATCTCCGGCGTGATCCAGGTGGCCTACCAGGCCGACCAGTTCTTCATGCGCAGCGGCGAACTGGATGCCATGGACCGCTTGCTGGGCCTGCTCTACTGCGGCGTGCCGCTGCTCGTCGGCGTGCTGATCTACGTGCACCATCGCTGGCGGGACCGCTGATCCCGCCGGCGTCGCGCCGCCTGCTCAACCCTCGAAGCCGTCGGCGAAGACGAGGTCGAGGCGCGCCCGGACCATGGTCACGTAGTCGTCCAGGGTGGAGGCGCCCTCGAAGAACGTGCGGCCGAGGATGACGACACTGGCGTCGTCGCGGTCGTGGGCGATCGCGTGCATCTGGTTGTAGTCGCCGGTCTGCCCGGCCGGCGTCGGATCGGCGATCGTGTAGGTGTTCCAGCCATTGAGGCCGAAGCTGGTGTCGAGCTCGCCGTTGGCGAGCACGCGGATCAGCGTGTAGCGCGTGCGGTGGCTGAACGGCGCGCCGATCGGGAACGAGATCGCACCGGCGAGGATGCGCTGGTCCGGCAGCAGCACGAGCGCGTCGCGCTGCTCGAAGAACGGAAACAGGCTGGGCTGGCCGTCGAGACGGAACAGGCGCAGGCCGAACGCGGGCACGAGCGCGCCCTGCGTGTCGAAGCGCGCCAGCATGCGGCAGCAGCTCACGCCGCCGTCGCTGCCCATGCCCGAGACGACGAGGCTGGCGTCCGCGTCGAGCGCAATCGCGGTGGCGTAGAGGCGGTCGTAGCCGGGCGGTGGCGGCATGTCGACGATGCCTTGCGTGCCCCATTGCGGATCCGGCGCGCCGGCTTCGGTCAGTTGCGCGATCGCGAGGTTCGGTCCGTGCGTGTTGCCGCGGCTGCCGGCGACGAGGATGCGGCCGTCGGCGCGCACGGCGAGGGCGTCGATCGAGGTGATGCCGTTGGTCGACGGCAGCACGACCTCGACGCGTCCGCCGTTGCCGAAGCCGGCGTCGGCCTGGCCATCGACGAGGAAGCGGTAGACGACGCGCTGCGAGCCCTCGTCGCCGGCCAGCACGTAACGACCGGCCGCGTCGCGGACGAGCCCTGCCGCGCGGAATCCCGCCGCCGGCATGCTGCCGCGCGCGAACGCGGCATCGATGCTGCCGTCGGCGAGCACGCGCCGGAAACAGGAAGCCGCCCAGACCACGGCGCCACCGTCGGCCCCGGCGATCAGCCGGGCCGCGCGGGCCGGCCCGCAGGCGGGCAGGGTGATGCGTCCGTTGCCGTCGTCACCGAAGGTGTCGATCGAGCCGTCGCGCAGGTGGCGGCCCATCCAGACGCTGCCGTCGTCGAGCGGCTGCACCCAAAGGAACCGCCCGTCGGCGAGCACGGCGAGGTCGCCGGTCGGCTTGGTCATGTTGCCGAATTCGACGCGCGGACGCGTGATCGCGAGTTGTCCGTTGTCGCCGAAGGCGGGATCGACCGCCCCGTCGAACGCGCTGGCCGAAGCGGCGACCAGCAGGAAGGCGACGAGCGGAAACGGATGGCGGATGCGGCACGACATGCGGGATTCCCTTTTGCGAATCCCGCCTGTGTGCGCGTACCGCGTGCCGGGGTTGCGTGGCGCGGGCGACCCTCGGCACGACGGCGTTCGATGGCGGCGCTGCATGCGCGCGGACCAGTCCGCGGCACGCCCGCATCGCGTCATCGAACGCCGGTGGATGTCAGGCGAGCCCTTCTGCCTTCAGTGCGGCCTGCACGCCGGCATCGGCTTCCATGCGGCCCTTGAACGCGGCGATGTTCGGCATGCCGGAGAGGTCGACGCCGAGCGCGCCGGCCCAGCGCAGGGTCACGTAGAAATAGGCGTCGGCATAGCTGCGGAAACCGGCCAGCCAGTCGCGGCCTTCGAGCTGCTTCTCGGCGGTTTCGTACAGGCCGCGCAGGCGCTTGAGGGCCGGCTCCCTGAGCGCGGCCTGGGCTTCGGCGCCGGCGGCGAAACGCGCCGGTCCGAACAGGGGATGGAAGGCAGGGTGCAGGTCGGAGTTGACGAAGGCGAGCCAGCGGTTCGCCTGCGCGCGCTGGCGCGGCGAGCCGTCGCCGGCGAGCCCCGCCTGCGGATGCGTATCGGCGATGTAGCCCATGATCGCCGCGTTCTGGGTCAGCACGAAATCGCCGTCGACGAGCGCCGGCACGGCGCCGGTCGGATTGATCGCGAGGTACTCGGGCGACTTCATCTCCGCCGCGGTCAGCACCTGCAGCTCGAACGGCGCCCCCGTCCACTGCAGGGCGATGTCGTCGGCGGTCGAGCAGGCGCCGGGCTTGGTGTAGAGCTTCATGGGATGTCCTCGTCGTGGAAGGGGCGGCGCGGCCGGTGTCCGCCGACGTTGGCGCGCCCACGCGCGGATTCAAGCCCGCGTCGGGATGTCCTCCGGCATCGCACTTTCGCGCTTGCATCCATCGGCGACCCGCGCTGTCGCGCCGCCGTGGATTCCCGACGACTGGAGGTGCCGATGCGCATGTCCCCCATGTGCCTGTTGTCCGCCGTGCTCTGCACGCCCGCCGCGCACGCGGCGATCTATTCGGTCGGCGGCACCGGCTGCACGCATCCGAGCGTGCAGGCGGCGGTCGCCGCGGCTGCGGCCAATGCCGGCGGCCCGCATGTGATCCGCCTGCCCGAATCGACGTTTTCGGCCTTCGCCGGAGTGGTCGTCTCCAATCCGCAGGCCGACATCACGATCGAGGGCGGCTACGCCAACTGCGCGGCGTCGGCGCCGCAGGCCGGCGCACGCACGACGCTCGATGCCAACGACGCCGCGCGCCACATCCGCATCACCAACACCGCGGCGACGCCGCGCCGGCTGACCCTGCGCCAGCTGGTCCTCGACCGCGGCAGCGCGGACATCGGCGGCGCGATCCGCGCCGACGGGCGCGTCGTCGTCGTGCTCGACGCCGACACTTCGGTGCGCCGCAGTTCGGCGCAGCGCGGCGGCGGCATCGCCATCGGCATCGCCGGCAGCGGCGAAGCCGAACTCCACGTGCAGGGCGGATCGAGCGTGCGCGCGAACAGCGCGAGCGATGCGGACACGGGCGGCGGCGGCATCTTCGCGGGAGCCTACGCGCGCGTGGTCCTCGGCCCGTCGACGATCGAGCAGAACGCCGCCGCCGGCCACGGCGGCGGCATCCATCTCGCCGGGCCCGCCGGTGGCGGGCTCGTGGTGACGCCGGGCGAGGGCACGGTGTCGATCTCGAACAACCGCGCGCACGTCGGGCGTCCGGCAGTGGCCGGCGGCGGTGGCGAAGGCGGCGGCATCTACGCCTTCCGCCGCGACATCGTCGTCGATGCGCCGCAGGGCGCGACCAACCGCCATGGCTTCGTCCTCGCCGGCAACCGCGCCTACTCGGGTGGCGGCGTCGCCGCGCGCAACGACGACCAGGCCGGCAGCGAACCGAACCTCTCCTTCGCCAACACGGCGTTCGCGCTCAACGAGGCCCACGACGTCGGTGGCGCGCTGTTCGCCAACGGCCGCGTCTGGGTCGCCATCGGCCACGCCTCGACCGCACCGTGCCCGGCCTTCTGGCTGGTCGGATATACTTGGAGTTGCTCGACCTTCCTCGGCAACGAGGCCGGTGCCGTGGGCGCGGAAGCCGCCGCAGGCGCGATCCACTTCCGCATGGGTTCGGCACCGTCCTCGCTGCTGACCGTGACGCGCACCGAGTTCCGCGGCAACGCCAGCGCCGGTTCGGTCGCCACCATCCTGTCCTACACCGACACCCTCGGCGGCACGACCCTCGTCGAGCGCTCGACCTTCTCCGGCAACACCGCGCAGTCCGTCGATTCGACCGGCTCGCGCGCGCTGGCCTCGATCACCGGCAGCCTGGTCACGCGCTTCCGCTACAACACCGTGCTCGACAACGACGTGCAGAACCTGCTGCGCACGCAGAACATCGACCTGCAGGGCAGCATCCTGTGGGCACCGTCGGCCACGGCGAACTTCGCCGGCGCGGCGCCGACCGTCGTCCACAACGACTGCCTCGTCACGCGCCTCGGCGACCAGATCCCCGGTTTCGGCGATCCCGCGCGCGTGTTCGCGCTCGACCCGCGCATCGACCCGGCCCTCTACCGCCCGGCCCCGGCCTCGCCGGCCATCGACGCCTGCGACGGCCTCGGCTTCGCCCCCGGCGAAGACCACTACCGCACTGCGCCGTTCGCCGACACGCCCGGCGTTCCCGACCGTTTCGGCGACGCCGCCGGCCGCCACGACCTCGGCGCCGTCGAGCGTGACGACGTGCTGTTCTTCGGCGGCTTCGGCCAGCGCGTGCCGGCACCGGCGGGGCCTTATGACTCCTGACAACGACCTGGGCGCCATGCCGAACCGGTGGGGTCGCCGGGCAGGCATGCAGCGGCTTGTCCGTCGAATGTCAGTAAATCCCGCCGGCCTTCGTATGGGCTGGTGCAACGGCGCGAACCGTCCGCCGGACGGGTCAGGGGGATGCGCCAGGACGCAGGGACGCGACGTTGCGGGGGAGGCGTTGCGCGCCGCCGGCCGCGGAGCCGGGCTTGCGGTCTGCCGCCCGGCCTGCGCGCGCGGCAACGATGCGGCGCGCGAGCCGGAACCTAGGGAGTACACCATGCGTCGGATGCGGTGGAGCTGGATCGGCTGGTTGTTGCTGGCGGCCTGCATGGGCGCGGCGGCGCCGTCATGGGCGCTGGACGAGGTGGGGGGAACCCCGTCGTCGTCGGCGGCGACGACAGCAGCGACGATCCTCCCGAGGATCCCGATCCGGGCGATGGCGTGCCGCGCGCTGCCGGTGCGCCTGCAGCGGCGCTTCGAGGTCAAGCGCGTACCGCAGTCCGTGGGCACGGAGTTCGGCGGCCTCGGCAACTGGGACATCGACGTGCCCCATGTCTCGGGCGTGTTCCCGGGCGGTGACCAATGGGGTCATTTCCCGGCCTCGGGCACCACGACGCCGCGATGCACGACCAACTACGCGCCTTCGGTCGGCGCGCCGTTCGAACTGCGCGACGTGTGGGCCGGCAACTCGGTGCATCTGCCGGGCCAAGGGGACAAGGAAGTCCTGTTCGTCGGCGCCCGCGCCGGCAGTGGTCCGGGATTCATGGTGCCGACATCGGGTGGGCCGTACCGCTGGGCGACGCGTGACCGCGACTATCTGGATTGCAAGCCGACCACGTCGAATGGGTTTCCGGGCGAAGGCTTCATCCTGCACACCGTGGAAGGATGGACGTACACCTTCGACCATGGCATCGCGCGCAACGCGGGGTCCCTCGGCCAGGGGCTGAACACGGTCAACCGCGCCCGCATCTTGCTGCTGGCGACGAAGGTCGAGGATCCGTTCGGCAACTACGTTGCGTACGCGTACAACGCAAACGGACATCCGCTCCTGATCCAGGGTTACGTGAAGACGGGCGGCGGCTTCTCGCTGGAGCGCGAGATCACCCTCAACTACACGACCGGCACGCGGGCTGCACCGGCACGCGCGTCTGCTCGGCCACCGCGCACGGCCGCACGTGGAACTTCGACTACGACGGCTCCGGCCGCCTGAGCCGGGTGTACCCGCCGCAGTCGGCCGACATCGCGCGGCCGTACTGGGAATACCAGTACACGGGTGACCTCAATGTCCCCTACCAGGACTGGGACGGCAACGCGGGCGCGATCTGCCAGTCGACGCCGGAGGACGGTCCGCACCAAGGGGAGAACCGGGACACCCACCATTTCCGTGATTTCGCACGCTGCGCCGCGACGATTTCCTACAGACCGGCCTTGCCCGATGGTCGACGATGGTGGCCATGACCACCGCCCGCCATCGCCTCGTCGTTCCCGGCCAGTCCGGCTTCTACCATTGCATCTCGCGCTGCGTGAGGCGCGCCTGGTTGTGCGGGGCGGACGCGCTGAGCGGGCAGTCGTTCGAGCATCGACGGGAGTGGGTTGAACGGCGCCTGCTCGAACTGGCCGACATCTTCGCGGTCGGCCTGTATGCGTATGCGGTAATGAGCAACCACACCCATGTCGTGCTGCGGGTCGATCCGGCGGTGGCGCAGGCGTGGCCGGACGAGGAGGTGGCGGCGCGCTGGGTGCGCCTGTTTCCGGCGTGTACCGATGGCGGGGTGGATCCTGCGCGCTGCCGCGACAAGGCATTGGCCCTGCTCGGCAATCGCGAACGGATCGAGGTCTGCCGCAGCCGTCTGGGAGACCTGTCGTGGTTCATGCGCAGCCTGAACGAGCCGATTGCACGACGGGCGAACCGCGAAGACGGCTGCACGGGGCGGTTCTGGGAGGGACGCTACACCTGCCAGGCCCTGCTCGACGAGGCGGCCGTGCTGGCCTGCATGAACTATGTCGATCTCAATCCGATCCGCGCCGGAATGGCGGTGGATGTGGAATCCTCTGCCCACACCGGCATCCGCCCCCGGATCGAATCCGTTTCCAGCCTCGATGCCGACGCGCCGCTGCCGCCGTTGGCCGGTCTCGCTCCCGGGTTCGCCGTGCTGGCCATCAGCACCGCCGGCTATCTCGAACTGGTTGACTGGACGGGTCGTCAGCTGCGCCCCGACAAGCGCGGTCACGTCGCCGCGTCCACCCCGCCGATCCTCGCCAAACTCGGCCTTCGCGAGCCTGCCTGGCAAAGCCAGGTGCTCGGCATCGAACGTCGATACGGGCGCGCGATCGGCTCTGCACAAAGCCTGCTCGACAAGGCCGCCGACATGGGCCAGCAATGGCTCAAGGGCATCGGCATGGCCCGGCGATGGATGCACGCACCGCGACAACGAGAACCGGGATACCCATCATCCGTATGACCAAGAGCCGGTACACCCACCATTCCATTCGTGGGCCCGGCAGCCGCGACACGGTCGCCTGGATGATGCCGAGGGCAGCACCAATCCGGGCAGCGGAGAGGAGGGCCGTCCCGGCGCAGCAGACCTTGGAGTTCGTCGATCCGGAGTAATCCCTGTTCCCGCGCCCCGGCCGCGACGAAACGCCGTGGACGGCGATGTCCGCAGCCATGCCTTCCGGCCCACGGTGGATCGGGCCGGAACGCCTAGAATCGCCGGCCTGTCCGCTTTCGAGGAGTCCACGATGCGTCGCTGCGTCCTGCCTGTCCTGCTCGCATTGGCCGCGACTTCCACCGTCGAGGCGATGCCGGCCGGCGATTCTCGTCTGCTGCGCTTCCCCGACATCTGCGGCGACGCGATCACCTTCGTGCACGGCGGCGATCTCTACTGGGTCGGTGCGGCGGGCGGCACGGCGCTGCGCCTGACCTCGCACGCCGGCCAGGAGCTGTATCCGAAGTTCTCCCCGGACTGCCGTTCGATCGCCTTCTCGGCCGAATACGACGGCACCCGCCAGGTCTACGTGATCCCCGCCGCCGGCGGCGTGCCGAAGCAGCTCACCTGGTACAACGACGTCGGCGCACAACCGCCGCGCGGCGGCACCGATTACCGCGTGCTCGACTGGACGCCGGACGGGAAGAACGTGCTCGTGCGCGCCAACCGCACGCCGACCGACGACCGCGGTGGACGGCCGTACCTGGTGCCGGTCGACGGCGGCATGGAAACTCCGCTCGCCGTGCCGGAAACCGGCGGCGGCATGCTCTCGCCGGACGGCAGGCATTACGTCTACACGCCGATCGACCGCGAGTTCCGCAGCTGGAAGCGCTATCGCGGCGGCCGCGCGCAGGACGTGTGGACCTACGACCTCGTCGCCAACACCTCGAAGCGCCTGACCGACAACGTCGCCACCGACCACCAGCCGATGTGGGTCGGCGACACCATCTACTTCGTCTCCGACCGCAACCACACGCTGAACCTGTTCGCGATGTCGCCGGACGGCGGCGAGGCGCGCCAGATCACGCAGTTCACTGATTTCGACGTGCTCTGGCCGAGCGCCGGCCGCGACGCCATCGTGTTCGAGAACGGCGGCGCGATCTGGCGCTTCGATCCGCAGACCGCACAGGCGACGCAGGTGCCGATCCGCGTGACCGGCGATTTCCCGCAGACCGTGCCGACCTGGAAGAACGTCGCCGCCCAGGTCGAGTCGGTCGACCTTTCCGCCGACGCGAAGACGATCGTGTTCGGCGCGCGCGGCGAGGTGTTCCGCCTCGCCGGCAAGGACAAGGACATCACCAACCTCTCGCACACGCCCGATGCGCGCGAGATCGGCGTCACCCTGTCGCCGGACGGCAGCACCCTCGCCTACCTGTCCGATGCCAGCGGCGAGTACGAGGTTTACACGCGGCCACTGGCCGGCGGCGCGGAAAAGCGCATCACGCGCGACGGCGGCATCTGGCGCTTCCCGCCGGCGTGGTCGCCCGACGGCCGCCACATCGCCTACGCCGACAAGCAGCAGCGCCTGCGCATCGTCGATGTCGCCAGCGGCAACACGCGCGACGTCGACGCGAGCCGCAACGACGACATCACCGAGTACGCCTGGTCGCCGGATGGCCAATGGCTGGCCTACACGCTGACCAGCGACGCCATGCTGACGCGCGTGTGGCTGTACTCGCTGCGCGACGGCACGCGCACGCCGGTCACCGAGGACACCTCCAGCGCCTCGAACCCGGTGTTCGCGCCCGACGGCAAGCGCCTGTATTTCCTGTCCAACCGCGACTACCAGCTGACTTTCAGCGCCTACGAGTCGAACTACCTCTACACCAATGCCACGCGCATCTATGCGCTGCCGCTGGCCTCCAGCGGCTCCTTCCTGTTCGGCGACGAGGCGGCGAAGCCGGATACGGCAAAGGACGACAAGGGCAAGGACAAGAGCAAGGCCGACACGCGGCGCGCTCCGGTTGTGCGCATCGACGTCGACGGGATCATCGGCCGCGAACAGGCGCTGAAGGCGCCGAACGGAAACTACGTGTCGCTGCAGGCGAGCGCCGATGCGGTGTTCTACGGGGTCGGCGGCGAGGGTCGCGGCGGCGGTCGCGTCGAACTGCGCATGCTGGTGATCGAAGGCGACAAGCCGGTGACGATCGCGCGCGGCCTCGGCGCGTTCCGCGTCAGTGCCGACGGCACCAGCGTGCTGGCCCGCCAGGGCGACAAGTTCGCCGTGCTGGAAGCGAAGGCCGATCAGGATTTCGCCAAGGCGACGCTCGACCTCGGGCGTCTGAAGATGCTGGTCGACCCGCCGCGCGAGTGGAAGCAGCAGTTCACCGACGGCTGGCGCATCCTGCGTGACTGGTTCTACGACCCCGGCATGCATGGCGGCAGCGAACGCTGGAACGCGATCCGCGCGCGCTACGAGCCGCTGGTCGCCTACGCCGCCACGCGCCAGGACCTCGACTACGTGTTCCAGGAACTCGTCGGCGAACTCAATGCAGGCCATGTCTACGTGCAGCAGGGCGACGAGCCGAAGATCGAGCGCACGCCGGGCGGCCTGCTCGGCGCCGACATCGTCGCCGATGCGTCCGGGTACTTCCGCATCGCGCGCATCTTCCCCGGTGCGAACTGGGACGCGCGCACGCGCTCGCCGCTGACCGAGGCCGGCGCCAACGTGCGCGAGGGCGAGTTCATCCTCGCCGTCGATGGCGTCGACGCGCGCACGGTGAAGAACTTCTACCAGCTCATGCAGGACAAGGGCGAGCGCCATGTCGTCCTGCGCGTGTCCGCGCGCGCCGACGGCAGCGCGGCGCGCGAGGTGCGGGTGAAGGCGCTCGATTCGGAGCTCAACCTGCGCTACAGCGACTGGGTGGCGCAGAAGCGCGCCCTCGTCGACCGCCTGTCGAACGGCCGCATCGGCTACATCCACGTGCCGAACACCTCGCAGGACGGCAACCGCGAGCTGTTCCGCGGCATGCTGGCCTATGCGCACAAGGACGCGCTGATCATCGACGACCGCTACAACGGCGGCGGTTTCATTCCCGACCGCATGATCGAGCTGGTTGCGCGCAAGCCGCTCAACTACTGGAAGCGTCGCGGCCTCGACCCGCAGGCGACGCCGCTGCTCTCGCACGACGGACCGAAGGCGATGCTGATCAACGGCCTGTCGAGCTCGGGTGGCGACGCTTTCCCCTACTACTTCCGCAAGCTCGGCCTCGGCAAGCTGATCGGCACGCGCACCTGGGGCGGACTGATCGGCATCTCCGGCAATCCGGGCCTCGCCGACGGCGGCACCCTGCTGGCGGCGACGTTCCGCTTCATGGACAGCGACGGCCGCTGGGCGATCGAGAACGAAGGCGTGGCGCCCGACATCGAGGTCATCGATCGGCCCGAGCGGATCGCCGCCGGGGGCGATCCGAGCATCGAGAAGGCGGTCGAACAGCTGCTCGGCGAACTGGCGACGAAGTCGCCGCGCAAGCCGGTGGCGCCGCCGGCGCCTTCCGATTTCGGCCAGCCGCAAGGCTGAAGGATCCGGCGCGGAGGCTGTGGCAGCGCTCCGCGCCGCGCTATCCTCGGGACCGGTCCCGCAGCGGCATGCGCACGATGCAGTGTTTCGTCTACAAGAGTCGCCGCAAGGCGGACACCTACCTTTTCCTGCGCGAGGACGGCGGCTTCGCGGTATTGCCGGCCGACCTCGCCGAACGTCTCGGCGAGCTCGTCTTCGTCATCGAGATCGAGCTCTCGCCGCAGCGCCAGCTCGCCCGCGAGGATGTCGTTACGGTGATGGCCAACCTCGCCGGCCGTGGCTGGCACCTGCAACTGCCGCCACCACCGGAACCGGTCTGAGCGGAACCCGCCGCTGCGGCGGCGGACGTTGCCGATGGCGCCGCCGGCGCGCATGCCGCGCGTGCGCCGATATACTCGGGGCGATGCGCCGTCAGGCCGAGACATGTCGAAACCCGCTGCCGCCCGCCCCCGTTCCCTGCTCGTCGCACTGGCACGCTTCCTCCCGGCCCTGGGCGTGTTCGCCCTTGCCTTGCCGTTCGCCCATCCGCTGATCCTCGTCGCCCTGCTGGCCGGCAACGCGCTGATGCTGACCGCGATCTGCGCCGGCATCGGCTTCGACATGGACGCGCGCTTCGCCCGCAGCGTCGCCCGGCGCGGCCTCGCCGGACTGGTCCTGCTGACCCTCTACACCCTGTTCGTCGCCGCCCTGCTCGCGGCGCCGGCCTGGTGGCTCCTGCACGAGCCCTCGCTGACCGCCGCTCTCGTGCTGTCGGCGGCCGGACTGCTGGCCGTGCTCGCGCTGTGGCGGCTGTGGCCGGCGTTCGCGCTGCCGTTCGTCTGGGACGACGCTTATCCGGAG
>ERZ795041.293-NODE-293-length-19242-cov-6.926096_pt1 | contig 19242 bp, 13 predicted proteins | sample MGYA00375125_ERZ795041 | MGnify/ENA primary metagenome ERZ795041 (study PRJEB30170, sample SAMN03074214) | activated sludge metagenome | biome: Common Effluent Treatment Plant; feature: Wastewater; material: Activated sludge; isolation source: activated biomass in...
CCGGCTCCTTCGCGTACGCCATACGACCCTGACGGCCACCACGACGGTGAACGAGTTAGCCGCACGGAGGTGCTGGAAGCGCTCATGTCCAGGGCGGGCGGTACGGCCACTTCTTCACCTCTTCACCTCCTCTCCTCTTCCCTCACCCTCGTCACCTACCCCGAAGCCCTCGTGCCCTTAGTGGTGGCCAAGGAAACGATGGCCAAGAACACCCTCACCATCAAGCGCGGCGAGGAACTGCCCATCGACATGCTGGAGGAATGGCTGCAGGAGACCGGTTTCCAGCGCACGGAGTTCGTGTACGAGCCGGGCAAGTTCAGCATCCGCGGCGGCATCGTGGACGTGTTCAGCTACGGCAGCGACAAGCCTTTCCGCATCGAGCTCTTCGGCGACACCGTGGAGAGCGTGCGCCGCTTCAGCCCGGAGGACCAGCTTACCGTGGAGTTTCTGAAAGAAGCGGTGATCGTGCCCGATATCATGGCTTCTGGGTCCCTAGTTCCATCAAGGTCTCCCGCAGGGGACCTTGAGGCCAGAAGCCACCAACTCTTCTTCGATCAACTCCCCGAAGACGCCGTGATCTGGCTGGGCAACATGCAGGCCATCGGCGATGCGGCCAAGGCACGCCTGAAGCTGCTTACGGAGGCGTACTCCAGATCGCCCGAGAAGGAGAAACAACCAGCCCCTGAAACGCTGCTCGCCACGGACAGCGCGTTGATCAAGGGGTTGCTGGGGTTCAGGAAGGTGTTTTGGGGAGGACAGTTGTCAGTTGTCAGTTCTCAGTTGTCAGGCGGGCAAGCGACTACCCGCAACGAACGGCGAACGACTGACAACCAACAACTGACAACCAACAACCAAGCACACAACACCGTCGATTTCCAACTCCGCCCCCAACCCGCCTTCGCCAAGGAATTCAAGGTCCTCGCGGGCGACCTGCACAACAAGCGCAACGCCGGCTATACCAACCTGATCGCCTGCAACAGCGCCAAGCAGAGCGAACGGCTGCACGCCATCTTCGCCGATATGGAAGGCGGGGATGCCGCCAAGGGCAACAGCAGCTTCACGCCCCTGATGCTCGACCTGCACGAGGGCTTCATCGATCCCGAACTGAAGCTGGCGCTCTACACCGACCACCAGATCTTCGAGCGTTACCACCGCTACCGCCTCAAAGAAGGTTTTCGAAAGAACGCGCAGGCACTTACACTCAAGGAGCTCACCCAGCTGAAGCCCGGCGACCTGGTGGTGCATATCGATCATGGCATCGGTGTGTTCAGTGGGCTGGAGACCATTGAAACACCGCGTGGCCCTGGGGAGCCACCCATCCGCCAAGAGGCCATCCGCCTGAAATACCGCGACAACGACATCCTCTACGTGGGCATTCACAGCCTGCACCGCGTCAGCAAATTCAGCGGTGAGGAAGGCGGCAAGGCGCCCAACGTAAGCAAGCTCGGCAGCCCCGCGTGGAAGAACCTGAAGGAGAAAACCAAGGCCAAGGTGAAGGTACTCGCCTTCAACCTGATCCAGCTCTACGCACAACGCAAGAGCAAGCCGGGCTTCGCGTTCCTGCCGGACACCTACCTGCAGGCCGAGCTGGAGGCCAGCTTCATCTACGAGGATACGCCGGACCAGGAAAAAGCCACCGCTGATGTGAAGCGCGACATGGAAAAATCCACGCCGATGGACCGCCTGGTCTGCGGCGACGTGGGCTTCGGCAAGACCGAAGTGGCCGTGCGCGCCGCCTTCAAGGCCGCGGCCGACGGCAAGCAGGTGGCCGTGCTGGTGCCCACCACCATACTCGCGCTACAGCACTGGAAAACCTTCCGCGACAGGCTCAAGGACCTGCCCGTGCGCGTGGATTACATCAACCGCTTCCGCACCGCCAGCGCCACCAAGGAGATCCTCAAGGACCTCAAGGAAGGCAAGATCGACATCCTTATCGGCACGCACCGCCTGGTAAGCAAGGATGTGCAGTACAAGGACCTCGGCCTGCTGATCATCGACGAGGAACAGAAATTCGGCGTGAACGTGAAGGACAAGCTGAAGACCTTGCGCGCCACGGTGGACACGCTCACCCTCACGGCCACGCCCATCCCGCGCACGCTGCAGTTCAGCCTCATGGGCGCACGCGACCTCAGCATCATCAGCACACCGCCGCCCAACCGCTATCCGGTGGCCACCATGCTGCAACCGTATGATGAAGTGACCATCCGCGGCGCCATCGAATACGAACTCTCACGTGGCGGCCAGGTGTACTTCCTGCACGACAAGGTGAAGAACATCGAGTTCATCGCCGACATGGTGCGCAAGCTGGTGCCCGGCGTGAAGGTGGGCGTGGGCCACGGCCAGCTCGAAGGCCACAAGCTGGAAGAGGTGATGATGGACTTCATCGAAGGCAACACCGATGTGCTCGTCTGCACCACCATCGTGGAGAACGGCTTAGACATCCCCAACACGAACACGATCATCGTGAACGAAGCGCAGAACTTCGGCCTCAGCGATCTGCACCAATTGCGCGGTCGCGTGGGGCGCAGCAACAAGAAGGCCTATTGCTACCTGCTCGCGCCCAGTCCGCACCTGCTGCCCGACCTTAGCCGCAAGCGCCTGCAGGCCATCGAGCAGTTCAGCGACCTCGGCAGCGGCATCCACATCGCCATGAAGGACCTCGACATCCGCGGCGCGGGCGACCTGCTCGGCGCGGAGCAGAGCGGCTTCGTGAACGACATCGGCTTTGAGACCTACCACAAGATCCTCGAGGAAGCCGTGCGCGAACTGAAGGACGAGCACTTCAAGGAGCTCTTCGCCGACGCGCAAGGTGGCAGCCAACTCGCCCGTGGCTCCCGCCGCGACCAGAGCGACGACTGCATCATCGAGACAGACCTGACGATGCTGATCCCCGCCAGTTACGTGAGCGAGACCGCCGAACGCCTCGCACTCTACCGCCGCTTGGACGACATCAAGGACGAGACCGAACTGCAGGCCTTCGCCACCGAAGTGGAAGACCGCTTCGGGCCCATCCCCCACGAGGTACACGAGCTGATGGAAGGCATCCGCCTCCGCTGGCTGGGTCAACGCATGGGCCTGGAAAAAATGATCCTTAAAAAAGGCGACCTGCGCGGCACCTTCATCGCCGACCAGAAACATCCGTTCTTCGCCGGCAACGGCTTCCAGGCCGTGCTGCGCGCGGTACAGGCGCAACCCAAGCGCTTCAAGGTGTACGAGAAGAACGGCACGCTGCGGATCTCGGTGGACGCCGTGAAAAAAATTAAGGAGGCGAAGCGGGCGCTGGAGGGGGTTGTGGGAGTGGCGGGTTGAATGATGGTTTGGGCGTGCCCCCTGCCCAAATGCGGCAGGGGTCGGGTCCTACGCTATAGCCGGACTTGTCAGGGCCAGCATCCACGGCGCTGCGGTGGCTTCCTCCGGTCGCCTCCTCGCTGCTCGTGGCTGCAAGGCCCTTCCTGCGCCGGGCTGCCGCTGCGGCCCCTCACGCGCTGACGCATGATCGGAGATTCGACGTATGACAACTGCCTATTTCGAGGCTGTGATACGAGGAACGGCTGGTGAGGTGTGTTGAGTGAGGCGGGCATGTTTGGAGTGCCTACGGATCACTGTAGGACTGCCCCCGTGCAGGCGCGAAGAGCGAAGTATAGCCTACTGCACCTCGCGCTTAAGAAGCCTCAGGGCTTCAAGTGCGATAGCCCGAACTGAAAGGTTCTTGTCCATACTCTTCTCTTCCAACCACCGGGTGCTATCCGATTCAATTGGAACGATGCCTATGCGAGCCTGCTCCCTTAGCATGTTCACCTTCGCCAACTCTTCAAGGCCCTCCTCCTTTACTTCCGCTGCAATGTCAATGGCCTTCTCGTATTCCACTCGCCCGGTTTCGGTATCCCCGCGACGAAAGGCCAAAAGCCCGCTGGTGGCCTCAATACATGCCTTGTCACGTGGAGTAGCCATGAACTGCCTTCCCATGTTGATGGCATGAGCAGCTTCATCCAGATTGCCGGCCAGTGCAGCTGCATATGCCAAGTTGTTCCACATCGCGGAAGACTTCGGATTGGAGCGGAGACCCTCTTTCGCCAATTCGATGGACTTGTCATACTCCTTAGTGAATACACTGGCAATATGAGTGCCCATGAAGATGGGTCTTTCCGCAAACGGCAGACTTCGATGCCAGTCAAGCGCGTGTGCAAGGGATTCATCGAATCTCTCACCAATGAACGCATCCTTGGCAAGTGTCTCACTGAATCCAACCGTAACACTTGGATCGGTTAGTTCGAGCCTGACGCTAGAGTCCTGCTGAGATATCCATTGAACCTGTGCTAGGCTGTTGTCGTTTGGATCCATCAAACCTTGCTTTAGGAAGCTCTTCGCACCCTTGAGACTTCCATGCGCCCACTCAACAGTACCAATCGCCGTCGCTAACTCAGTAGTTTCCGTTGACCTTATACCGCCCTTCCGAATAACATCCATCCAGTGTTTCGTGAAACGCGATTGCCTCTTCCGTAGCGTCGCAATTGCGATTTCACTAGCGCCGACCCATGGGTCGTACTTCACAAGGTCTGACTTGCGAATCAAATCATGACTCCGTTCCTCATCGTCAACATGCAAGAAATACCGAGCCGCACTCCTGATTACATATCGATTGTGCTTCGTTAAATAAACAGCTTTCTCCATGGCACGGCCTGCTTTGTTGGAGCTTCCGAGCACAGAGTACTCTAAGGCCAGTTCGCACCAGAGAATTCCGTTCCGAGGATTCTCGCTTAAGGCCCGACGAAGGCTCTGAACCCGCGTTCGAGCCTTCGAGAAGATATCCTGAGGTGCATGTAGCTGAAGACTCGCCCGGACCACGTCGTCCTCTCTTGTTTCAGCCAACTGAATGATGAAGGCCGGTGCCTCATCACCGGCTCGAAGTACTTCCGCTCGCGCCTCGGCAACCAAGTCCTGATCCACCAACAAATGAACAGAAGCTGCGAGGATGTCAGCCGCCCTACCTAGGTTTTTGCGCTCGGCCCAATCCCTGCGCAGAATCAAGTGCTCATCCGAATCCGTGCTTAGAGCCCATCTCCTAAAGCCCCCGAGCTCGCCCGCATGTCCCGTCTCCTTCAAGCTCCGCCATCCCGGGATGACGTTCCTCTGCTTTTCAGCGAAAATGTTAGCCATTACTGAGCGCTTGTTCGCTCTCCCACGCCAGTCGGTTGAATATGGTCTCGATGCGTTGAAGGAGCAAAGGATGTCCTACTTCTTGGCGTGTCAATGGATGGCCGCGCTCCTGTGGGTCTGGATGACATAGGTAACGAAATGCCTTCATGAGTTCTTGAACATGCTTGGTATTCATACCAACAACAGCTGCCTCCAATATTCTGCATGACGTATCAAACGCGTTGACCAGATATGGTAGGGCATCCTCAAATGACATCGCCTCTGGCGACAGGTCAATGTCGGGGCCTGCAGAATGATACAGTAGCGAAGTGGCGTTTGCTCCAATGAAGTAATACGGGATCATGCTTCCAAGGAGATAGCAGTCAATCGCAAAGACCCGTGTCTTCCAGTCGGGTAGAATGTAACGATACACTACCTCGGGCGGCGCATATCTCCCATCTCCAGAGTAGTGGTTCTTCGAATGCTCGGCCTCGAGATTTCGACTCATTGCTCGACCCAAGTCGCCCACCTTTGAGACTGTTCCACCAAAGACGAAGATGTTGGATGGCTTAAGATCTTGATGCGAAACCTCAATGGAGTGCAGTTGCTTAAGCCCAGTTGCAATATTGTGTAGAGAACGAAGTTTCCAAGCATATTCAATTGACTTAGCGAAGACGGCGTGGTCACGCGAGTCTCCGTCGGCTTTTTCGAAAATGAGGTAATGCACAATCGGCAGAGCATACCCCGCAAATTTCTCAGTACCATGTTCCACCATCTTGGACACTCTGGACATCTGCTTTCCATTGCATTGCTCACAGATCGCCACCTCGTAGTTGAATATCTCAAGTGTTCGTTGCAATGCCTTGGGATCTCCATCACTCGCCTCCTCAAAGAGTCGCAAAGGGTTAATGGCTTTGAGAAACCCTTCGACACCATCGCGTTCAACTATGTAGCATACTGAAAAATGACCGGGAGTGGCTGAGGCGGCGGGCTCATGTCGCTGCGTGACCTTCCAGCCGGTTGAAAGGGTCTTTCCTACCAGATCATATACTGCCGATATCTTTTCAAGGGTAAGCTCCGATGAACTCATGATTCGCTGTTGAGGGCCGAAGGTACAGTCTGGCTGGCTTGTTCTCGTAGCACGGTTTACGGATGTCTCACGTTCGTTGCCATGAGTGTGCGCGGATGGATTTGTGGTGTCAGTCGGAGTCTCGCATGTCTTAAACTCGCCAATGGCTCTTCATCTTCACGCCCCTGTTATTACACCGGTCCACTGGTTGCCCCTACCTTGCCGCCAAGAACCAGCCAGCAAAGCCGTCGATCGACCCGATGGCAACTTGACCATATACTTCGCCTGTTTTGGCCGAGATCGCTTACATAACGCCGAAGGTCCTGAAGTGGGCGCGTACCACAGCAAGGATGACCTTGGAGACAGCCGCTGCCAAGGTGAAGATCCCTCCGGCCCGGTTGGAAGCGTGGGAAGACCCGGACAGCAAGGACCGGCCGACCATCCGGCAGGCGGAAACACTGGCACACGCCTATCGTCGACCTTTTGCGGTACTCTTCCTGCCTGACATCCCGCGCGACTTCCAGCCCTTGCAGGACTTCCGTCGCTCGGGTTCCAAAGAACTGACCACCTCGGCCGAGTTCATCATACGGGAAGTTCGGCAGAAACAGGCTTGGATCAGCGAGTTCAACCGGGAGAATGGTGAACCGCCATTGGCCTTTGTGGGCCGGTTCACACAGAACGATGATCCGGCGGTGGTCGCGCAGGACATCCTGAAGACCTTGGGCATCGATCCGGAGGTCTACGATGCGAACCGAACGCCCCTCCGCGAATGGATGGCGAAGGCGGAAGCCACCGGCATCTTCATCTCAAGGACCAGCTTCATCCATTCAAGCATGAAGCTGGACAGCGACGAATTCCAAGGATTCGCGATCGCGGACCCGCAAGCGCCCTTCGTCTTCATCAACACGGAGGACTGGGATAGCGCTCAGCTTTTCACGTTGGTCCATGAACTCGCCCATATCTGGATCGCAGCCACCGGCATTTCCAGTGAGATCATCGCCGATTCAACGGCCACTGCGCAGCTACATCCGGTGGAGCGCTTCTGCAATGCAGTGGCAGCACATGCGCTGATGCCGGAAAAGGTGATGGCCCGTTTGGACGCTTCGTTGTTCACCCATTCCACCTCGATCAAGCAGATCGCCAAGCGCTATGGCGTGAGTTCCCTGGCACTTCTCATCCGGGCGCGCGGTCGGCGGATGCTGACTGACGCTGCGTTCCATGCCATGCGCGATGTACTTGACCGCGAGTTCAAGGAATACCTCAGGAGCCTTGCCGACAAAGAAGCGGGCACGAAGAAGCCCAGGAGCGGCCCCAGCCATTACCTGTTGCAGTTGAACCGGAACGGTAGGTTGTTCACGCAAGTGGTGTTGGACGCCTTCCGGGGTGGTTCCATTCAACCGACCGTGGCCAGCAGCCTGCTGAACGCTCCGGTGAACGGTTTTTCCAAGTTCGAGAAGTACATGTACGCATGAACTTGGACGGGCCGCTGTATTGCATGGATGCCAACGTGCTTATCCAAGCGTGGCAGAAGTACTATTCCCCAAAACTTTGCCCGAGCTACTGGGAGACCCTGAACAAGCTTGGGGCCGCAGGCCGTCTGTTCATTCCTTCCGAAGTCTTCAAGGAGATCAAGAAGGGCGAGGACGACCTTTACGATTGGCTGAAGTCGAGCAAGATCGTCGTGCGGCCGATGACCTCAATGGTCGCTCAGAACTGGACGGCCATACTTGCCAAGGACCCCAGGCATCAACTCTTGGTGGACAACACCAAGAACCGATCCCTTGCTGACCCGTGGGTGATCGCGCATGCCATGACTGAAAATGCCGTGGTGGTGACGAAGGAGGAAAAGGAGACCGCCGCCAACAGCAAGCGGATCAAGATCCCCAACGTCTGTGAGACCATGGGGATCCGCTGCATCAATGATTTCGAGATGATCGGTGAACTGGGGGTAAGGTTCACCTGCACCGTGCAAGTGGACTGAGCAAGTACTTCCGGATGTAGGCCAATCCGGTCAGTGGTTAGTCGAGGGATTCAGCCCTCTCACCCCTTCTTCTCCAACAGGTCCATCAACCGCTGGTTCATTGCCTCCAAGTTCTTCACATGCGCCTCGTGCTTCACATCAATGCGGTCCATCAGACGTTGTACGAACTCTTCGGGGATCAGATGCCCAATGTGGCCGTAGTTCGCATACGCGCCACCCGAATTGTTCGACACATTGAACACGATCGGATCGGAGTTCAGCAGGTCGTCCGGATTCACCTCCAGCACTTCAGCGATCTTCTTTAGGCGTTCCACATCCATCTTGGTCTCTCCACTTTCCAAGCGCTGGTAAGTGCTGGGTGAAATGCCCAGCCGCTCGGCCATGTCCTCGTGGCGCAACTTCTTCTGTTCGCGTAAAAAGCGGATCTTCTGTGTGACCATGTTTCGGGGGCTTGAACCTGTGATAAACGGATGCCCCAAAGCTATCGCACGAAACTGGTTGCGCCCACCAGGTATTGGGGATCAGGCACCAGCTATTGCCGTTGGCTACCCGCCCGCCCTCCAAGTCCTTTGCCTGCTTCCCCACCGGCATGCCCACACTCCACTGGATCGGCAAGGACAAGGTGATCAACCACCACCGCGAGGTACCTTTCAAGGTGCTGGAGCATGCCTATGGCTTTAGCGCGGAACAGGGAAGGGCCGATGCGCCCACGGGTAGCGGCAACATGGTGGTGCATGGCGACAACCTCGAAGCCCTGAAAGCCCTGCTGCCCCGCTACGAGGGCCGCGTGAAGTGCATCTACATCGACCCGCCGTACAACACCGGCAACGAGGGCTGGGTGTACAACGACAATGTGAACGACCCCAAGATCCGGCGCTGGCTGCACCAAGTGGTGGGAAAGGAGGGCGAGGACCTGAGCCGCCACGACAAGTGGCTTTGCATGATGTATCCGAGGCTGGTGCTGCTGCACAAGCTGCTTCGTGATGGCGGGATCATCTTCGTTTCGATCGACGATGCCGAAGTCTTCAACCTCAAGTTCCTGATGGACGAGATCTTCGCGCCATCGAACTTCCAACATCAGATCGTCTGGAAGAACAAGTATGGGCCGGGTGCTTTGACCAAGGGAATCGGCAGCGTTCACGAATACATCCTCTGTTACTCAAAAGGCCCGCTTTCAAGCATCCAAGCCAACCTCTCCGAAGAGGAGATCGAGAAGTACACCGGCCGGGATGAGAATTATGCAACGCGTGGTGGCTATATCACTCAGCCATTGGCAACGACCAGCAAGGACGATCGACCAAACTTGGTCTTTCCCTTGGTTCATGAAGGAGAAGAGATCTGGCCCGACAAGCAATGGATCTGGTCCCGAGCACGTGTTCAGGAAGCCTACGACAAGGGATGGCTGCAACTCCGCAAGTCGAAAGACAAGTGGAGTGTGCGCTTCAAGCAATACCTGAAGGACGAGCAAGGACAATTGAGGCGAGCAAAGCCCATATCCATTCTGAACGGCCCCTTCAATCAGGATGGAACCGCAGAGCAAGTAGCCATCTTCGGGAAGAAGACCTTCGACAACCCCAAGCCATCGGAGTTGGTCAAGTACCTGTGTTCCTTCATCCTGAACGATGAGGACGACCGCAGCGGTATCTATCTCGACTCCTTCGCTGGCAGCGGCACCACTGCCCATGCCGTACTGAACCTGAACAAGCAGGATGGCGGAGACCGCAGGTTCATCCTCGTGGAAATGGAGGACTACGCCGAGACCATCACCGCCGAACGTGTGCGACGTGTGATGCAGGGCTATGGCTCCGAAAAGAAAAAGGTGGAAGGCACCGGCGGCGCGTTCGACTACTACATGCTGGGGCCGCGCCTCTTCGATGAACACCACAACCTGAACGAGGAGGTGGCCGTGGAGAAGATCCGGGAGTACGTGTGGTACACGGAAACGCGGACGGACATTCACGAGATCCCGGGTCAAGCGCGGAATGATAAACGCAAGAAAGACACGCCCTACCTGCTGGGCACGCACGAGGACACCGCCTACTACTTCGTGTACGAAAAGGAGCGCCTCACCGTGCTGGACTACGACACGCTCGCGCTGCTGAAGACCAAGGCCGCGCACTACGTGATCTACGCCGACAACTGCATCCTGCCGCAGCGCTTCCTGGAAGAGCACCACATCACATTCAAAAAGATCCCGAGGGATATCAGCCGGTTCTGAATGATGCTTCACCACAGAGACACAGAGGGCATTCGTCCCTCTCCTTGGGAGAGGGGTTGGGGTGAGGGCGCATCCCCCATTTTCTGATCCTCTGATCGACTGATCTTCTGATCCACTCATGGAACTCAAGCCCTACCAGCAACGCGTGATCGACGACCTGAACGCCTACATGCGCAGGTTGATGCACGTGGGCGACAAGGCCGCCGCGTTCGATGGCATCTGGGCCGAGAAGGTGGGCCGCTACAATCCGCTCAGCGGTACCGGCATGCGGCCCTATCAGGACAACGTGACCACCGCGCCGCACCTCTGCGTGAAGGTGCCCACGGCGGGCGGAAAGACCTTCATCGCCATCAATGCGCTGAAGGCGATCTACGACAACGCCGCGCCCGGCCTGCCGCGCGTGGTGCTCTGGCTGGTGCCGTGGAGCAACCTGCTGCAACAGACCGTGCGCAACCTCAGCGATCCCGCGCACCCCTACCGCCAGCGCCTGAACCTGCTCTTCCAGAACCGCGTGGTCGTGTTGGAGAAGGATGCACTGCTCCAGGGCACCAGCTTCAATCCGGTGGCCGTGCGCGACCAGCTCACCATCGTGGTGATGAGCTTCGCCAGCCTGCGCGCCCGCCGCAAGGAGGACCGCAAGGTGTATCAGGAAAATGGACAACTGGCGCAATGGGCCGACGTGTTCACCGATGATGCGCACCAGTTGAAGGAACACGAGCCCACGGCGGCCATCAACGTGATCCGCCACCTGACACCGGTGGTGGTGGTGGACGAGAGCCACAACGCCGAGAGCGACCTGAGCGTGCAGATGCTCGCGGACCTCAATCCGTCCTTCATCCTCGACCTCACCGCCACGCCGAAGGAGAACAGCAACATCATCAGCCTGGTGCCCGCGCTGGAACTGAAGAAGGAGCACATGGTGAAGCTGCCGGTGATCGTACACAACCTGCACGACAAGACCGAGGTGGTGCGCAACGCGCTTGACCTGCAACGCAAGCTGGAACTGTTGGCCAACGAACAACATGCCGCAGGTGGGCGCTACATCCGCCCCATCGTGCTGTTCCAGGCCGAACCGCGCACACGCGACGACAACACCACCTTCGACAAACTGAAGCAGCAGTTGCTGAAGCTGGGGATCCCCGAAGCGCGGATCAAGATCAAGACCGCCGACAAGGACGAGCTGAAAGGCGTGGACCTGATGGATCCCAAGTGCCCGGTGCGCTACATCATCACCGTGAACGCGCTGAAGGAAGGCTGGGATTGCCCGTTCGCGTACATTCTCGCCTCACTGGCCGACCGCAGCAGTGCGGTGGACGTGGAGCAGATCCTCGGCCGCGTGCTGCGCCTGCCCTACGTGAGCGCGCACCAGCACGAACTGCTGAACATGAGCTACGTGCTCACCGCCAGCACGAAGTTCCAAGCCACGCTGGAGAGCATCGTGAGGGGCCTGCAACAAAGCGGATTCAGCGAGCACGACTACCGCGCCGAGGACCTTTCAACGGCAGCGCCACCGGACACCTCGGCACCGCCCGAACTGGACTTCGATGGCGACGAGATCGATACCACCCGCGTGCCGTATGACCCCGAAGGCATGCAGCCCGTCCCCGGCTCGCAAGTGGATGTGATCACCGCCACCGCCGCTGCGGAGAACAAGGCGTTGCAGGACATCATCGATGCCTCAGACGCCGAAAGCGAAGACCCGATCATGAATGCAATGCCCGGCAAGGTGAAAGGACAGCCCATGCGCGAAGAGCACGCGAAGCAGGTGCGCAAGCTGAAGCTGCCGCAATTCGTGGTGAAGGTGCCCGGCTCGCTCTTCACCGGCAACGATGAAAGCTGGCAACCACTGAGCCAGGAACTACTGCTGCATGGCTTCGACCTCGCGAAGGAGGACACCAAGATCGACTTCGATGCCGTGGATCCCGAGCTGGCGAGCATCGATGTGACCGGTCAGACCAGCACCAGCCTACCGATCGCCATTACGCGCATCAGCGGCCAGATGCTGAACGAGCCGCAGGTGCAGTACCTGTTGAGCAAGCCACATGAGGCACAGGTGGGCGACGTGGCCCATAACCTGATGCAGGCGGTAGGCGGCGTACCCCCGATCGCGGACCAGCACCTCGTGGCCTACATCAAGCGCGTGATGGCCGATTGGGACGGCGAGCGCATCCGCGACGCCATTGTGCAGAAGCACAAGTACGCCGCGATGATCCGCCTGAAAGTGCGCGGCCTTGCCGATGCGCATGCGGAGGTAGAGTTCAAGCGGAAAGTGCAGCTCGGCACCATCCGCACCGAGCCGCTGTGGAGCTTCAAGAAGACGCTGGTACCTGGCGAACTGGCCCCGCCATTGATCGGTTCGCTTTACGAACGCGAGGGCGAGATGGGCGAGTTCGAGTCCCGCGTGGCGCAGCAGCTTGGCGGCCTGCCCAACATCGCCTGGTGGCACCGCAACCTCACGCGTGGCAAGGGTTTCCCGCTCAACGGCTTCAAATACAAACACTATCCGGACTTCATCCTCGGCACCAAGAGCGGCAGGATACTCTTGATCGAAGCCAAGGGCGACGACCGCGACAACAGCGACAGCGAGGCCAAGACACGTCTCGGCCGTGAGTGGCAGCAGCTCTCCGGAACCGACTTCCGCTACTTCATGGTATTCGACAAGCGAAAGGTGGACGGGGCGTTCACGCTGGCTGAAGCAAAGGGGCTGGTGGGAGGGCTGTGATCAAGCCGCCTGCGTTCATTTCCGCGCTGGCTTCTTCGAGAGTGAAACCTTCAATGCCGTGCTGCGCGCGGTACAGGCGCAACCCAAGCGCTTCAAGGTGTACGAGAAGAACGGCACGCTGCGGATCTCGGTGGCGGCGGTGAAGAACATCGGGGAGGCTAAGCGGGCGCTGGAGTCTGTTCTCGCTTAAGCTTTGGCGGTGAAAGGGGTTGTTAGGAACGACACTTGATACTATCATCGCTCGTTAGTATATTTGCCAAGCATGATCAAGTCGTTCGGGTCGAAGCAGACTGAGGCGGTCTGGAATGGCGAGGTCGTGCGCAAGCTTCCAACAACGATCCAGGAAGTGGCCAGAAGAAAACTCAGGATGATCAACAACGCACAGGACATCGCCGACCTCCGCATCCCTCCCGCCAACCGCTTGGAGAAGCTGTCCGGTCGCATGAGGGACTATCACAGCATCCGCATCAACGACCAGTGGCGCATCATCTTCAAATGGCACAGCGGCAGCGCCAGCGAGGTTGAGATCATCGATTACCACTGAACACGCGACCATGAAGAAGCTCCCGAACATTCATCCCGGTACCGTGCTCCAAGAAGAGTTCCTGCTGCCCATGGGCATCACTGCCTACCGGCTCGCCAAGGACATCGGCATCCCGCAAACGCGCGTATCGCAAGTCCTCAAAGGCGAGCGGCGCGTAACGGCCGATACCGCGCTGCGCCTATCCAAGTACTTCGGCAACTCGGCCAAGTTCTGGTTGGGGCTTCAGAATGATTTTGACCTGGAGGAGGAGCTGGTCGGTAAGGAAATGGAGTTGGCGGGGATTCCACTGGCAACGAACAAGGCGGCTTGAGGCACCTCAATCAGGTCACCACATCGGCGGCAAGCCCGCAGTCGTCGCCGCTTCCTTCCCCTCACAGCATTTCTTGTACTTCTTGCCACTGCCGCACGGACATGGATCGTTGCGTCCGACCTTCGGTGTAGCGCGCTTAATGGGCAGCGTCACCAGGGGTGCATCATCAAGCCCGTCATCCTCCCATTCATCCTCATCCTCCCATTCTTCCGCATCCATGGCGGCTGAACGCTCCTCCATGCTGGCCATTTCGGCATAGCGTTCCACGATGCCCAGCATATCCTGTTTGTGCCTTCCGGTGGTGCGTTCAGCGAACTGCTCCCTTACCCGCTCGATCGTGCCGCAAATGTTCGATGGCACGTACCCGCGCGCATAAAGCGATTCAACGACAGGCATCAACGAGCCAAGTCCCAGGTCCAGGATGTCGGCCACCATCAGGCCCAGTTGCGTGGCATCCATCACCTCATCCAAGGGCGAGGCTGAGTTGTAGAAATCCAGGAGCCCGGCATACCAGCGTTCCACTTCCGGCAACAGGTCCGGCCGATGTTGGCCCAGCTGGTTCACGGCCTCAGACACCACCACCTTGCTAAAGCCATGCAATTGCGAGGCCCGCATGAAGGTATCCAGCCTGGACAAGTTGCCCTCCGCCATCTTGGTCAGTGGTTCCCACACATCCTCCGTCAGCCAGTCGCCCAGGTACAGGTCAAGGTACTCACGGCTCTGGGAGAGCGCGAGCAGCGCAGTCTCCAAACAGTCCGCGCCACGCAATTCGCCCAGCAATTGCAGGGCATGATGAACGAAGGACAGCCGGTCGTACCAATAGTCCTCCTCGTGCTCCAGATAGTAGTGGAACCGGTCGATGCTGTGCTGCACGATGGCATGCAGGTCTTCCACCAGGGTTTCCCGGGGAAGCGCCAAGATCCCTTCCAGTTCTTCGGCCCGCAGGTCCATCGACCGGTTGAACAGCACACGCAGCTGATCATGGTGCAGAACCAGTTCGCGATCCGCATGCGGACTTACCGGTTGTACCTTGAACTCCATCCTTGGCATGCCCTCCAATTCGGCCTGTTCCTCCGCGTGACCCTTCGCTACCAGGCCCAAGGTGATCCCCATCTCCAGGTCATCAAGCCATTCCTGGTCATCACAGATTGATCGCAGCGTTGACACACGCTCTTGGGCACGATCAAGGTCCTCGGTCAGAATGAGGTACCGGATACAGGCATTCTCGAACGTTTCCACCTCCATGATGTGGAACTCCTCCCGGTCCGGGAATCGCTCCTCGATCCGAAGGCCCGGCCCGAGCAGCTGCAGCGCCTCTTCCATGCGGTTCTGCGCGGTACGTATGGTTGCCAAGCTTGTAACGCCGAAGAGATACTCCGGGAACCGTTCATGCGACCGCTCCATCATGGCGATTGCCTGATCCTGCTCACCCCGCGTTTGATGCCAGGTGCCCAAGTAATTGAGGAAGATGGGATTGCCCGGATAGCGTTCCACTTGCTTGCGGATGTACTTGCCGCCGCTGGCCAAGCCCGCAAGTGCCATGGCGTGGCATTTCTCAATCTCCGTACGTTGCGCAGCATCCAGCCCAAAGCGTGCATCTTGAAGATGAATATTATCCGTGATCTTCAATTGGGCCAAATGCCCCGTTGGTGAGTAGATGGTGTTCATCAGGATCGGAAGATGCCACGAAGGTACTGTGGGCGTGGGCCGCTTACTGGCCCCGTGATCTACCTTGGCGATCACAAGAAGACGTAACGGTGCCATCGCCCATCATCCATGAACGAGATCATCTGCCCCCACTGCCACAAGGCCTTCAAGATCGACGAGGCCGGTTATGCCGACATCCTCAAGCAGGTGCGCGACGGCGAGTTCGAGAAAACCTTGCACGAGCGGCTGGAATTGGCCGAGAAGGAGAAAAATTCCGCCATTGCGCTCGCCGAGGCCAAGGTGACAGGCAAGCTGGAAAAGGAAGTGATCAAGAAGGACGCGGAGATCAAGCTGCTGAAGGAGGAGGTGAAGTCCGTTGCGGAATTGGCGCGGGTGCAAACCAGCAATGACCTGAAGGACGATGCCGCGAAGAAGGATGCCGAGATCGAACGGCTCAAGCAGGAGCTGAAATCAGCCGAGGTGGCCAAGCAACTGGCCCTGAAGGAAACGCTCGGCGCGGTGGAGAAAGAGCGCGATGGATTGGTGAACGACCTGGCGAAGGTGAAGCAGGAGCTGCAGACCGCCGCCCTATTGGCCGATGAGAAGCGCGCAAACGAATTGCAGAAAGCCGCTGCGGTGAAGGATGCCGAGATCCAAGGGCTGAAGGCGAAGCTCGACGCCGTAGAAGTAGCGAAGAAGCTCGCCATCACCGAGGCGCTGGGCGCGGTGGAGAAGGAGCGCGATGAGTTGAAGAACGGCCTGAAGCAGGCGGCATTGGAGAAGGAGCTTGCCGAGAAATCGCTCAAGGACAAGTATGTGACGCAGATCAAGGACCGCGACGACACCATCGAGCGCCTCAAGGACATGAAGGCGAAGCTTTCCACGAAGATGGTGGGCGAAACACTGGAGCAACACTGCGAGATCGAGTTCGCACGGATCCGGCACACCGCCTTCCCGAACGCCTATTTCGAAAAAGACAACGACGCCAGCAGCGGCAGCAAGGGCGACTTCATCTTCCGCGACCAGAACGAGGCCGGCACCGAGGTCGTGTCGATCATGTTTGAGATGAAGAACGAGAACGACGGCACCGCTACCAAGAAGAAGAACGAGGACTTTCTGAAAGAGCTGGACAAGGACCGCAACGAGAAGGGCTGCGAGTACGCCGTGCTCGTTTCACTCCTGGAGCCCGATAACGAGCTGTACAACGGCGGCATCGTGGACATGAGCCACCGCTACCCGAAGATGTACGTGGTGCGGCCGCAGTTCTTCCTCCCCATCATCACGCTGCTGCGCAACGCCGCCCAGCACGCGCTGAAGTACAAGACGGAGCTGGCCTTGGTGAAGGCGCAGAACATCGACATCACCAACTTCGAGGATCAGTTGGAGGCGTTCAAAGCGGGCTTTGGGCGCAATTGGAGACTGGCTTCCGAGGGCTTCGAGGAGGCGATCAAGCGCATCGACGAGGCGATCAAAGACCTGGAGAAGACGAAAGACGCCCTTCACAAATCGGCGAACAACCTGCGCATCGCCAACGACAAGGCGGAGGACCTCACGATCAAGAAGCTCACGCGTGGCAACCCTACGATGACGGCGAAGTTCGCGGAGTTGAAGAAAGCCGGCCCGGAAGGCGAGGGCTGAAACTCCTGCACAAGCCGCGCAGGAAGATCTCGGAAACGTGCTTCTCTAACGGTGGGGCTTGAAAATACGCGAGCCACCGGCAGGTGCCATGCAGGCGTGCCTCACAACCCCTCCACCACCCGCTTCAGTTTGTCCCGCACTTCACCGGCGATGGCGCCGAGTCCTTCGTTCTTCACCGCCATCATACTGGCTACGGGGTCCACGGCGCTGACCTCCACTTGGCCGGGGGCGTGCTCCTGCACGATTACGTTGCAGGGCAGCATGGTGCCGATGTGCGGCTCGGCGGTTACGGCCTGGTGCGCAAAGGGCGGATTGCACGCCCCGAGGATCTTGTACTTACGGAAATCCACGCCCAGCTTGTTCTTCAGCGCGGCCTGCATGTCGATCTCGGTGAGGATGCCGAAGCCTTCCTGCTTCAGTGCCTCCGTGACTTTTGCAATGGCCGCATCGAAGTCCGTGGAAAGGGTCTTGGAGAAATGGTAGCTCATGCACCAAAGGTCGGAAGCAGGTGCCATGCGTTCCGTGAGTTTGGTCACCGTGTACAGGCCGCGTTTCCGCACCATGGCCTGTCTTCATTGCATATCTTTTCGAACAACCATGCATCGCCTCACATTTGCTTTGGCTTTGGCCCTGGCCCTCCCCTCACTGGCTCCCGCCCAACAACCCTTCGCGGCCATCGGCAGCACATGGACCTACACCCAAGGCTCCTGCTGCGGGCCGGACACCAACGTGGCGGTGATCATCGTAGCCGGCGATACCTCGATCGATGGTCATGCCTATCATCACCTCATTGCCTCCTCAGGCTGGTTCATTTGCTACACGATCGCACCTTTCATCCGGAATGTCAATGACTCCATGTTCTATCGGGAAGCGGGAGGAACGGAGGAGCATCTTTTGTTCCGTTGGAATGCCGTCCCTGGAGACACTTGGTCCACCCCCATCGGCCCTGATGGCGTGGACACGTTGGACTGGACTGTTGCGGACACCGGCCATGTGGATGTGGACGGTATCACCCTCCGGACGCTGACCGTCAACCAATTTTCAAGACAGTTCGCCTTGATCGCTCCGACGAATGGGTTGGTGACGGAACGGCTGGGACTTTCCACCGCTCCATTCTGCTGGACCAGCGGCGTGTGTGACGGGGAGTCCTTCATCGATCTGCGCTGTTTCACGGACGGGCAGATGGATATGCTCAACCCGCAGTACCCGCAATGCAGTCTGGTCACGGGCATCGTTGAAGCACCGGAGCCGGATTCCTTCACCGTGTTCCCCGCCTCGGTGGAAAGCGGCGGCCTGGTACACGTACAGGTAGGGGCCGATGCGGTAGGCCACAGCATGCTGGAGGTTCGTGATGTGGCGGGACGAACGATCAGATCCGTGCAGGTCACGGGTGAAGACATGGCCATCACCATGAACCGTGCAGGCGTGATGCTGGTGACGTACACCCCCAACAACGGGCACCGGATAACCCGTCGCGTGCTGGTCCGTTGAAGGTGGAGCGCCGCTCTACCTTCGCGCCATGACGCCACCGAAAAGCGATCGCGCCCACATCGACCTCAGTTTCCTCAGCGGTCCTCGCTCGCGTTGGAAGGAGTTCAAGACGCTCCTGAAGATCGCCCAGCAGTTCTTCTACGGCTTCCGCAAGCTGCACTTCGTGGGGCCTTGCGTCACCTTTTTCGGAAGTGCCCGCTACAATGAAGGCCATGAGTACTATGAAGCCACCCGCTCCATCGCGCGGCGCGTGGGCCGCGTGGGCTTCACGGTGATGACCGGCGGCGGGCCCGGCCTGATGGAGGCCGCGAACCGTGGTGCCAAGGACGTGGGCGCCACCAGCGTGGGCTGCAACATCGTGCTGCCCATGGAGCAGTATGCCAATCCTTACCTCGATGTGAGCCTCACCTTCGACCACTTCTTCGTGCGCAAGGTGCTGCTGCTGAAATACAGCATCTGCTTCGTGGTGATGCCCGGCGGCGCAGG
>ERZ795041.295-NODE-295-length-19215-cov-3.807829_pt1 | contig 19215 bp, 15 predicted proteins | sample MGYA00375125_ERZ795041 | MGnify/ENA primary metagenome ERZ795041 (study PRJEB30170, sample SAMN03074214) | activated sludge metagenome | biome: Common Effluent Treatment Plant; feature: Wastewater; material: Activated sludge; isolation source: activated biomass in...
CGCGACGAAGCCTTCCTTGTCGAGCAGCAGCGCCTCGTCGAAGCCGTTCTCCCGAGCTTCCTGGTTGGCGATCACCGAGTTGACGTAGTTGCCGCCCACCTTGGCCTTCGTCGGCAGGATGTCGGCAGAGGAGCGGCGCCACGAGCTGGTCATCAGCTTCGCGCCCTGCCTGATGGCCTCCTCGCCGAGGTACACGCCCCACGGCAGTGTCGCGACCATGAAGTGCACTCGGTTGCGCCCGGGATTGACCCCGAGCGACTCCGCGCCGTACCACAGCAGCGGCCTGATGTAGCAGGCGGGACGGTGGTTCGCCCGGATGGTGTCGACGATGGCCCCGCTGACCTGGTCGGCGCTGAGCGAGGTGCGCATCCCGAGGATGTGGGCAGACTCGAGCAGCCGTTTGGCGTGCTCCGGCAGGCGGAAGACCGCCGCGCCCCGCTCGGTCGCGTAGGCTCTGATGCCCTCGAACACGCTGGTGCCGAAATGGAGCCCGTGTGTCAGCACAGACACGGTCGCCTGCTCCTGCGGGACGAGGCTGCCGTCGAGGTAGATGAGGCCGGCGTCCAGCGCCGCCGTGCTGGCGGGCGCCGACTTGGGTTGGACGGTCATGGGTGCCTCCGTTCGCGAACCTCCAGCATGCCATACGGCCCCCCTGCCGGTCGCGCGAAGCGCCACGCGGGACAGAGCGAACCCCGCAGTAGACTCGTGCGGTGAACATCCTCGTCACAGGCGGAGCCGGGTACATCGGCAGCATCACAGCCACCGCGCTCCTCGACAAGGGCCACGGGGTCGTCGTCGTCGACGACCTGTCGACCGGTCACCGCGCGGCGGTGCCGGGGGCAGCGTCGTTCGTGCAGGCCGACATCGCCGACACCGGCACGGTGCTCCGCACCATCGAAGAGCACTCCATGACGCGGTCATGCACTTCGCGGCCGCGTCCCTCGTCGGCGAATCGATGCGAGACCCCATCCGGTACTACCGGAACAACGTCTCGGGCAGCGTCGCGCTCCTCGACGCAGTGCTGGCTGGTGGCGTGAAGCGCTTCGTGCTGTCGTCGACGGCAGCCTTGTTCGGCACCCCGGACGACGTCCCCATCCCCGAGAGCGCCGCGATCAGGCCGGAGAGCGTCTACGGTGAGACGAAGCACTCCATCGAGAGGCTGCTCGGATGGCTCGCGACGACGAAGGGGCTCGGGTACACGGCCCTGCGGTACTTCAACGCTGCAGGAGCGAGCGAGCTTCAGGGCGAAGACCACGATCCCGAGACGCACCTGATCCCCATCGTGCTGCAGGTGGCGGAGGGCTCGAGGCCCAGCGTCGGGGTGTACGGCAACGACTACCCGACCCCCGACGGCTCGGCCGTGCGCGACTACGTTCACGTCGTCGACCTCGCTGACGCGCACATGCTGGCCGTCGAGTCCATCGAACCGGGCTCACAGAAGGCGTACAACCTCGGCAGCGGCACCGGCTTCTCGGTCAGACAGGTCATCGACACGTGCAGGGCCGTGACAGGCAGGGCCATCCCGGAGGTGGCGTCGCCGAGGCGGGCAGGCGACCCGCCGATCCTCGTCGCGGACAGTTCGAAGGCGCGAGCAGAGCTGGGCTGGCGCCCGCGCACGGAGAGCCTCGAAGCCATCGTGGAGTCGGCGTGGCGCTGGCGCCTCGCGCACCCGCACGGTTACCCGCGGCCCGGCCGTCAGGCTGCGTGGGCGTCGGGGCCCGTCGCGAAGCTCTAATCTGCTTCTGATAGCATTCGCACGATGGGAACCTCCGCACCGACACGCACCGCGCCGTGGCGCTCGCGAGGCACCGCGCCGTGGCGCTCGCCACGCACCAGATCCTGGGCGGAGCCGCCGACGCGCGATGCTTCTTGAAGGGTCCCTGAGCACGCCACTTAGTGGAGCAGGAAAGCCCCGTGCTACCCTGTTCTGACTTGGAGATTGCCATGAAACGACTCCTGCTCACCGCCGCATTCGCCCTGCTGGCGGTGTCATCGGCCCAACAGGGCGCCCCGCTTAGCGGCATCGTGCAGAGCGAAGACGAGCTGGCCCCGCAGACCCGCGTCGCCATCCACGTCGTCGACGCCGACAACGTCTGGGGTCTCGAAGTCGCCAGCGTCGTGCCTGTGGGCGGCACCTTCCGTATCACGCCGGACGCGGTGCCTGCCAGCGAACTGATCGCGTTCCGCAGCGGCGCCGTCATCCTCCCGGGGCTTCAGAACGAGTACCGGGTCACACCCGAGGGCGTCAACGTCGCCGTCGCCCGGTTCAACATGTACGTCGACGAGAACGGCAACAGCGTCTTCGACCGCGTCCAGGACAAGTGGTACATCGGGATCCCGCGCCTCGAGAACCCGCCCGGCTTCTTCACCCTGCTGTACGTCGATCAGGCTGCGACCCTCACCGGGTCCGGGGTCGAGCTGCAGCTGAGCGCGGGCTGGAACGTGTTCACGGTGAGGTTCCCAGATGACCGCGCCGTCTACGCCGTCGGCACGAGCGTCGAGGACATCGTGCTCGACGTCATCCTTCCCTGAGCACCCGACCCGTCGACGTCGCACGTCGCGCTGTCCCGACACGGCCACCGCCGCAGCACGGCTGCTAAGGTGAGCCGATGAACGTGTTCGTCGGAGACACCTCCGGTGCAGGTCACCGGTACGCGATCGTCGTCAGTCGCTTCAACGAGCTCGTGACCGAGCGCCTGCTGGCCGGAGCCGTCGGCTGGCTCACGCGGCACGGTGTCGCAGACGGCGATGTCGACGTCGCCTGGGTGCCTGGCGCAGTCGAGATCCCGGTGGCAGCCAAGCGACTCGCCGCCGGCGGGGCGTACGCAGCCGTCATCGCCATCGGAGCCGTCGTCAGGGGCGACACCAGCCATTACGACGTCGTCTGCAGCATGGTCGCGTCCGGCGTGGCGGAAGCCTCGCAGAGCACGGGCGTGCCTGTCGTCTTCGGCGTGCTCACCACCGACACCATGGAACAGGCTCTCGACCGTGCCGGCGGCAAGGCAGGGAACAAGGGCGCAGAGGCGGCAGCGACCGCCATCGAGATGGGCAACCTGCTCGGCAAGCTGGGCGATTGAGGTGAGCGGCGACGACGAGCGCACCTTCACGGCGCTCGAGATCGTCACGGAGCTCTTCCCTGCGACGCCGGACCACCTCATCCCGCGCGCCCGCCGCTACCACCTCACGAGGCTCGACAACGGCGACGTGCAGCTCAGCGGTCCGCCGGGCACGCCGACGCTCGTGATGGAGACGGTGCCGCAGGCAGGAGACCCCGGACAGAGGCTCAGTTGCGACCTGTGCGGCCACAGCGCCGCGCGCGAGAGCATGGCGATGCTCCGGATCGCCGTGCCCGGCTCCAACGGTCGGCGCTGGCGGTACCTGAGCGCCTGTCGCGACCTCAGTCACTGCGCGTCGAGGCGTTCAGACGACTCGGCGCTGGAGCGTCTGCTCTCGAGCCTTCATTCGGACCACCCCTGAGCCTTCGCGTAACCGCGCAGGAGGCGCTCGGCGTCGGCCGCCGTGGCCACGTCACCGACCGCCACCGACTCCTCGACGAGAGCGAGCGCTTCACCGACACGTGGACCCGGTGACAGCTTCAACAGTCGCATGACGTCGTGGCCCGTCACCAACGGCGCGGCGGGCGGCGGCTCCTCCCAGGCGGCGATCACCCTGCCCAGCGCCCTCCGGTACGCCTGACGACCCGCCGCGCTCGCCAGCTTCCCTCGCGCGGCTTCACGGTCCGCGATCATCAGCCACAACAGGCCGGGCAGCACGTGGCGGTACCGGTGGACGAACCGCCGCGCACCGCGGTCGGTGCTGGGGAGCGGCAGCATGTGGAGCCGCACCAGTTCCCCAACGGCCGAGACCGTATCGGCGCCGAAGCGCAGCCGCCCCAGGGTGGTGCGCGCCAACTGCGAGCCCAGCTTGGCGTGTCCGTGGAAGGTCACCCGGAAACCCTCGACAGCCTCGGCGGTCGGTGGCTTGCCGATGTCGTGGAGCAGCGTCGCGAGCCGCAGGTCAGTGTCGGCGGCCGGGAAGCCGGCGGCGAGGCTCGCCAGCGCCAGGAGGGAGTGCCCGAACACGTCGAGGTGATGGAGGCCGCCCTGCTCCACCCCGCGCGTGGCGTCGAGCTCCGGCAGGAACGTCGCGAGGAGCCCGACCTCCGCGGCCAGCTCCAGCGCAGCGGCGCCGCGTGCGTGCGACACGATGGAGACGAGCTCGTCGCGCACACGCTCCCGCGCTGGTCGTGGCGCTGAGCCAGCGAGCTGGGTCACCGAGTGCTCGCGGATGGCGGCACGCGTCTCGCCGTCGAGCTCGAAGTTCAGCGTGCCCGCGAACCGGACGGCCCGCAGCGGCCTGACATGGTCAGCGTCCAACGCTGCTCGCGAGGTCATGCGCACCACGCCGCGCGACAGGTCGGCGAGCCCGCCCGTCGGGTCGAGGACCGTGCCGTCCGGCTTCGCCGCCATGGCGTTGATGGTGAAGTCGCGGCGCCACAGGTCCGCTACCGGGTCGGCCGGCGCCCCGACGAAGTCGTGCACGACCCGAACGCCGTGCTCACCGGTGACCGGACCGACGACCCGCCAGTGGCCCCGCTCCTCGTCGAGCGCGAACACCGAGCCGCCCATCGCCTCCGCCTGTAGGTGGGCCGCGCCCGCGGGATCGGGAACCAGCCAGTCGAGGTCGGACGGCGCCAGCCCCACCAGGAGGTCGCGGACGGCGCCTCCGACCAGCAGGGCGCCCTCTGGCCACGGACTACACTGGCTCGTGTCTATGCGTGGCTCGCCGACAGCGTCCGGTCGCAGACCGCGTCCCCGTACGCCGGTCTGGCGTACCGCTGTGGTGCCGCTGGCGCTGGTCGAGCGGCCGGTGCCGCCGGGACCGCTTGCGCCGCCAGCGCCGAGCCTCGCCCTGAGCCATCGCCACATGGAGCGCATTACAGCATGGTGCCCGCGGGCCGCCCGGTGAGCAGCGACGGTCGGACCGACGTCGCTCGAGGGCCCGTACGCGTCGGCCTCACGGGCAACATCGGATCGGGCAAGTCGAGCGTCGCGCGCCTGTTGCGCCGTCACGGCGCCGCGATCATCGACTCCGACGTCCTCGCCCGTCGGGCCACCGAGGACCCGGTCGTCCTCGGGCGGATCGCGCGGGAGCTCGGCCCTGAGCTCGTCGTGCGTGGCGAGGACGGTGTGCCGCGCATGGACAGGGCACGGACGGCCGCGCTGGTCTTCCGCGACGCCGACGCGCTCGCGACGCTCAACGGCATCATCCATCCGTGGGTGCGCTCGCGCAGCGCCGAGCTGGAGCGCGAGCTGGCCGATGCGCCCGAGCCGCCACCGGTGATCGTCTTCGACATCCCGCTGCTCTACGAGAACGGTCTGGAGGTGGGCCTCGACGCCGTCGTCGTCGTGACCGCGCCGCTGGAGGAGCGCCTCGCGAGGGTCGTGGACCGCGCCGGGCCCTCGGACGAGGTGGCGAGGGTAGCGGCCCGTTCGGACGCGGAGGCTCGCGACGCGGCCCAGATGCCGCTGGCGGAGAAGGCAGCTCGCGCCGACTTCGTGGTGGACAACTCGGGATCCGTGAGCGACCTGGAAGAGAACACGGCGCGGCTGTGGGCGGAACTGCTCGCCCTCAGCCGCGCCGCTCGTTGAGCCCCGAGGTGTCGGGGTCTACCAGTCGACGCTCATGTGCGACTCCCCGACGAGGGCGGAGCCGGTGAAGCGGTTGAAGCTGACGCTGCTGCCGAGGCGCTGCGCGACGAACTCGACGAACTGAGCGAGCGCCTGGTTGGCGGCCTCCGCTGCTTCGAAGTCGATGTCGCCCTCGCCGGTGAGGCCCGTGACCATGTCCATCTGAGAGAGCAGCATGTCGGCCGTGGAGGCCAGCGCGGCGCTGTCGTCCGACAGGGCGTACGAGTTCACGCCCTCCGGGATCCGCTCGCGAAGCGGTGCGAGGGAGAGCGGCAGGCCCTGCGAACCCTGCTGCGCGGCCAGCGCGAGGTCCATGCCGGCTGGAGTCGTCGCGATGATGGCGTAACCACCCGCAACGGCGGTGCTGAGCGTGAACCCTTCGGCGAGTTCCCAGTCAGTCACGTTCACGCCGCCGACGCTCCTGGTCGCGGGCATGACCGCCTGACCCTCGCCCATCGGGTCCATGAAGGAGCTGGCCATGCCGATCGCCATCTGGAACAGCGTCGCGATCCCGGCCTCGGCCGCGGCCTCGTCGTTGGCCTTGACGAGGTACACGGAGTCACCAAGCGGGTTCTCCATGGCCATGCCGACCGCGGTCGAGCTGGGCGCGCCGACGGTGATGACGGCGGCCTCCGAACCCATCCAACTGAACAAGAGCGCGTCCAGGTTCAAGCCGGTCATACCTTCGACCATGGCGTCGAGGTCGTCGACGCCGAGCTGAGGCTCGGACGCCGCGATCTCGCCCAGCCACGCCCACCAGCCAGGGATGTCGAGCGTCGAGACCTGGAAGCCGAGCGCCGTCGACGGAACGAACGCCGCCGCGTCGTTGGACACGCCGCCGCTGCCAGCGAGGAGGTCGTAGAGGCGGGGGTCGAGGGTGCGGTCACCGAGCACTCGGACGCTGCGACCGTCGATGCCGTCCGCGACGAAGTACGAGACGGCGCCGTACGATCCCATCGTGGTGAAGGCGTTGCCGAGGCGCTGGACGATGCCGTCGAAGCCCATGCCGCTCGCGAACGGGCTGGCGACCGTCGTCACCGTCGCCATGTCGAGGTACACGTAGAAGTTCCCGGCAGCCAAGCTCCCGACCGTGCTGTTGAAGCCGGTGTTGGCCGTCAGGTTCGGCTCGGAAGCGCCCTGGTAGCGGCGCAGCACGCCGCGCAGCACGTCGGGGTTGCTCGAGGCGGTCAGGAGATCGCCGGCTCGCGCCCATGCGAGCGCGCCGAACTCGGCCGGCACGGCCAGCTCGTCGTCGGAGCCTTCGGACGGCGCGGCGACGTAGAACGTGATGGCGCCCTCCGTGAGTTCGGTGGTCTCGCCTTCGGCCATGGCCTGTGCCAGCAGCTCATCGACGGCTGCCTGGCCGTTCGCGTTGAGCTGGGCCACCAGCGTCACGGCCGGGAGGGGGTTGAAGGAGGAGGCCGACACGGTGAGCCACAGCTCGCCGCCGATGAGATCGAGCAGGTCCGCGTTGCGCAAGGACTTGGGGATCTCACCAGCAACGTCGTCGACCTCGTCGGTGGCGTAGGCGTCCTGGAGCAGCTGGCTCAGTCCGAGGCGCTGCCACTCGTCGAGGAACAGTTGCGCCTTGTCCTCGTGGTCGGCCAGCCCCTCGACCCCGACCGCCGCGAACGTGTCAGCGGGGAGGAGGTTCAGTAGCGTAGCGGCCGATGCGACGCTCGCGCCGAGCATCACCAGACCGAGAAGTAGGGCCCTGATTGTTGATCTCATGTGTCCTCCTGGGAACGTGGCGCCCACCATGATAGGGGACGCGACCGATGTGTGCGTAAACGCGAATCACCGACGCCGTCGGTGAGGGTGCCGCCGATCACGACGCCCGGCGCACGCTGGCGTGCGCGGCTGCGACGACGCGCTCGGCCGTGAAGCCGAGCTCGCGCATGACGACGTCGCCCGGTGCGGACGCTCCGAAGCGGTCGAGGCCGATGATCACCCCGTCGCGGCCCGCGTAACGCTCCCAGCCGAGGCTCGCACCCGCCTCGACGGTCACGCGCGCCGTGACGGCCCGCGGCAGGACGCTCTCGCGGTACTCGGCGTCTTGGACGTCGAAGAGCTCGAAGCTGGGCATGCTCACGACGCGCGTCGCGATGCCGCTCTCCTGCAGTGTGTCGCGAGCGGCGAGGCAGAGCGAGACCTCGGAGCCCGTGCCGATGAGGATGACGTGCGGAGCGGCAGGGGACTGGTCGAGCTCGGCCTCGGCGATGACGTACCCGCCCCGCGCGACGGACCCGGCCGGCACCTCGAGGTTCGGCACGTTCTGGCGCGTGAGGGCGAGGACCGTCGGCCCGTCGTCGTGCTCCTGCGCGTAGCGCCACGCCTGGGCGGTCTCGTTGCCGTCGGCGGGGCTCATGACGACGAGACCAGGCACCGCCCTCAGCGCCATGAGGTGCTCGACGGGCTGGTGCGTCGGGCCGTCGCCGCCGAGGCCGATGCTGTCGTGCGTCAGGACGTACACGACCGGCTGATGCATGAGGGCGCTGAGCCGGAGCGAGGGCTTGAGGTAGTCGGAGAACACCATGAACGTCGCGACGAACGGCCTGAGACCACTGAGCGCCAGGCCGTTGCCAACCGCCGCCATGGCGTGCTCGCGGATGCCGAAGTGCAGCATGCGGCCAGCGTAGTCGCCGCGTGTCATGGCCCTGTCACCCTCGATGTCGGTGAAGTTCGAGCCGGCGAGGTCGGCGGAGCCGCCGACCAGCGCTGGCACGTGCTTCGCGAGCGCGTTGAGCGCCTGCGCCGAGGCCTTGCGAGTCGCGACGGCGCTGCCCGCCGCGAACACGGGCAGCTCACGGTCGAACCCCTCCGGCAGGGTGCCAGCCCACAGGTTGCTGAGCTCGGCCGCAGCCTCGGGATGCTCATCAGCGAAGCCGTCGTAGAGGCCGCTCCACGCGGCTCTAGCGGCGGCGCCGCGTTCACCGGCGGCGCGCATGTGCGTCGCGACGTCGTCCGGCACCGTGAACTCGGGCCAGTCGATCCCGAGCGACACCTTGGCGGCAGCGGCGATGGTGGCGCCCGAGCCGTGCACCTTGGAGGTGCCCGCGACGTCGGGAGCGCCGTACCCGATGACGGTCCTGACGGCGATGAGGCTGGGGCGACCCGTGTCTGCCTTCGCTGCGTCGATGGCTCGCAGGATGGCGTCGACGTCGTTGCCGTCTGCCACGGCCTGCACGTGCCAGCCGTAGGCGCGGTACCGGGACTGCACGTCCTCCGAGAACGTGATGCTGGTCGGTCCGTCGATGGAGATGCCGTTGTCGTCGTACAGCACGATGAGCTTGCCGAGCCCGAGGTGCCCTGCCAGCGAGGAGGCCTCCGACGACACGCCCTCCATCAGGTCGCCATCGGACGCGATCACGTACGTGTGGTGGTCGATGACGTCGAAACCGGGCCGGTTGTAACGGGCGGCGAGATGAGCCTCGCCGATGGCCATGCCGACCGCGGTGGCGATGCCCTGACCGAGCGGTCCGGTGGTGGTCTCCACCCCGACGGTGTGACCGTACTCCGGGTGACCCGGGGTGCGGCTCTCCCACTGTCGGTAGCGCCGCAGCTCGCCCATGGGCAGGTCGTAACCGGTGAGGTGGAGCAGGGCGTACTGCAGCATCGAGCCGTGGCCCGCCGACTGCACGTAGCGGTCCCTGTTCGGCCAGGTGGGCTCGGCGGGGTCGTGGGTCATGGCGTGCGCGAAGAGCGCGTACCCCATGGGGGCAGCTCCAAGGGGCATGCCCGGGTGCCCGTCTCCCGCTGCCTGGGTGGCGTCGATGGCCAGTGCCCTGATGGTGTTGACGGCCCGTGTGCTGAGCTCCGGGTCGGACGCTGCCGACCGTGCCGTTGCGTTGTTCTCGTGTGACATGGTGCCTCCCGACCAGCGGCCGTCGACGGTGCCCATGACGTCCGGGCCCGTGGTGATGTGCCTGTGTTGGCAGGACCGCTTCGTCGCGAGACGGCAGTCGAACACGGCCCCGGCAAGGATAGCAGGGCCGCGCGGACGGTTCCTGACGGGTGCCGACGAGGGCGGCTGTCGGGCCCCCGTTCAGGACGGCTCGTACGCCTTGCGCTGCCTGCGCCTGTCGATGTCGTCGCGGACGCGCTGGCCGGTCTCCCAGTGAGCCCGGTCGAGGTCAGATTCGACGCGCAGCCGCGGGACCCGCGTCGGCTTGCCGACGTCGTCGATGGCGACGAAGTTCATGTGCCCGACCGTGCACAGGCGCCGCTCGCCCGTGAGCGGGTTCTCGCCGTGGACCTCACAGCGCACGATCATGCTGGTCGTGCCCGTCCATGCGACGCGGCTCTTCACCTCGATGATCTCGCCGACGTGGATCGGGTTCCGGAAGTCGATGGGCTCCGTCGAGGCCGTCACGACCACCTTGCGGGAGAAGCGCGCGCACGCCACGCTGGCGTTGACGTCCATGAGCTGCAGCACCCTGCCCCCGAACAGCGAGCCGAGCGGGTTTGTCTGGTTCGGGAAGACGGTGTCGACGGTCACGACCCAGTCGGAGGAGCGTTCGTCTGTTCCTGGAGGCAGCACCCGAGCAGTATATGAGCGGAGTCGGTAGAATCGTCCCCTATGTCGAGTCCCGTGCTGAACACATCCCTGGTGGGGCGCGTGACCGCGGCCGTTGCTCCGCGCGCCGACGCCCGCGTCGCCGCCATCGTCAAGGTCGCCGTCGGGGTGCTGCTGCTGGCGGTGCTGGCGCAGCTCAGGGTGCAGATCGGTCCGGTGCCCATCACGGGTCAGACGCTGGGCGTGCTGCTGCTGGGCGCGGCCTACGGTCTGCCCGTGGGTCTCGTCAGCGTTGGAGCGTACGTCGCACTCGGTGCCGTCGGCCTGCCAGTCTTCGCAGGCGGCGAGAGCGGCGTGGCGTACATGGCAGGTCCGACCGGTGGGTACCTGCTCGGGTTCGCTGTGGCAGCCGCACTGCTCGGCTTCCTGTCGCGGCGCGGTTGGGAGAGGAGCCTTGCGAGCTGCGCGCTGGCCATGCTGCTGGCCAGCGTTGCCATCTACCTGCCTGGTGTGACCTGGCTCAAGCTCAGCCTTGGCATGAGTTGGTCCGCCGCCGTGGCCGCCGGACTGATGCCCTTCCTCATCGGTGACGCCGTGAAGTTGGCGCTGGCTGCTGCTGCGCTGCCCGCCGCGTGGCGGCTGCTCGGTGAAGAGCGCCGCTCGGGCCGCAGCTGACCGGTTTGGTTGGCGGAAGGCGGCAAGAGGACAGCCAAAGGAACAGCCCCGAGGACGATTCCTCGGGGCTGCGGTGTCCGCCTGAATCTAAGGGGAACCGAAGGTTCCTTCTCTGTCAGGAGGCGGGTCCTGGGCTACCCTTGACGGGCACCTCCACTGGTCACTAAGTGCGAATGAATAAGGACCACCTCCTCTCTGTGGTGAAGACAATGTAGCGGAGATGCGTCACGATGACAAGTGACCGGCTTCACCGTTCGTCGCACCGCCCGTGTTCGGTCCCGCGAGGGCCAGCGGCAGTGCGCTGTCTGGTGAGGGGGCGCCGGGCAGCCGCGGACCGCTCGTCTCTGCCGGATACACTGGTTCCGTCCGCCCTGGTTCAGTGGCAGCTTGCGACGTGCCGGCCGGGCGACGGAGGGTGCGCGTGCTGAGTCTCCCAGAGAAGGTCATCTTCGTGGTGCTTGCGGCCGTCGCCGCCTGGTACGCCTACGTCGGCTTCGCGCGGCTGGTCAGGATCGTGCAGCGCGGCAAGGTGGGGGAGATGACCCGCACGGACCGCCTGGTCACGCGCCTCGTGACGGGTGGACTCAAGACCCTGTCGCAACGCACCGTCTTCCGCGACAGGCCGGTGGCGAGCACCTTCCACTCGTTCATCTTCTACGGCTTCATCTTCTACCTCGCCGTCAACGTCATCGACGGGCTCAACGGCTTCCTGCCGCCCTCGTTCACGGCGCGCTTCGACCTCGGCTTGTTCGGTGACGTCTTCCATCTCGGCGCCGACGTCCTCACGGTCCTGATCCTCGTGGGCATGGTGTTCTTCCTCATCAGGCGCTTCCTCGTCAAGCCGCGCACGATGACGCACAACGCCCGCACGCTCCTGCACGAGGACGTCGCCGCAGGAGCCGTGCGGCGCGACAGCCTCATCGTCGGCGCGTTCATCCTGCTGCACGTGGGGTTCAGGTTGACGGCGGAGAGCTTCCTGCTGGCTGCCAACAGCCACACCGACCCGTTCCAGCCGTTCGCGTCGGCGCTCGCGAACCTCATCGGGTTCGGCGAGGGTCGTATGGTCGGCTGGCACGTCGGCTGGTGGGGCGCGCTCGGCCTCATCCTCGCGTTCCTGCCGTACTTCCCGCGCTCGAAGCACCTGCACCTGTTCGCGACGCCCATCAACTTCGCCCTCGACCGGCGCACGCCCGAGCTCACCCCGCTGCCGCTCGGGGTCCTGGAGAAGGTCGACCTCGAGGACGAGACCGCCGAGCAGTTCGGGGCCGCCAGCCTCGAGCACCTCAACTACCCGCAGATCCTCGACGCCTACGCCTGCATCCAGTGCAACCGCTGCGCCAACGTATGCCCCGCCAACCAGACGGGCAAGGCCCTGAGCCCCGCGGCACTGGAGATCAACAAGCGCTACGAGCTGAACGACATCGGTGCCTCGTTCGCGGCGGGCGAACCGAGCCCCAGGCCGCTGCTGGAGTTCGCGCTGTCGGCCGAGGCCGTGTGGGCATGCACGACGTGCGGGGCGTGCATGGAGGTGTGCCCCGTCGGCTGCGAGCAGATGATCGACATCATCGACATGCGCCGCGATCTGGTGATGATGCAGGGCGAGTTCCCTGCCGAGCTGCAGACCGCTTTCCGCGGCATGGAGCGCGCGGGCAACCCGTGGGGTCTCGGGCAGGAGAAGCGCCTCGAGTGGGCTGACGGACTGGGCGTGCCGACGGTGGACGAGAACCCCGACTTCGAGGTGCTGTTCTTCGTCGGCTGCGCAGGCAGCTACGATCCCGCCGCGCAGAAGACCACCCGCGCCATGGCCCGCATCCTCGACCATGCCAAGGTCAACTACGCCGTGCTCGGCAAGGCGGAGAAGTGCACGGGCGACCCGGCGCGGCGCGCGGGCAACGAGTACCTCTACTACCAGCTCGCCAGCGAGAACGTCGCGACGCTCGATGCCGCTCTGGTGAGCGCCGCTCAGGTGAGCGCCGCTCCAGTGAGCGCCGCTCCAGTGAGCGACGCTCTGATCGGGGACGCCCTCGACGAGAGCAAGCGCAAGGTGGTCCTCACCACCTGCCCCCACTGCTTCAACGCGTTGGCGAACGACTACCCGCAGCTCGGCGGCGACTACTCGGTGATGCACCACACGCAGCTCATAGAGGACCTGACGGCGGAGGGCCGCCTGCCGCCGCTGGCTGAGACGCGGTCGCTCACGTACCACGACCCGTGCTACCTCGGGCGGCACAACGGCGTGTACGACGCGCCCCGCGCGGTGCTGAGCGGCGGAGGGACAGTGCTCAAGGAGATGGAGCACAACCGGAACGACTCGCTCTGCTGTGGGGCGGGTGGCGCGCAGTTCTGGAAGGAAGAGGAGGAGGGAGAGATGCGCGTGTCGGAGAAGCGCTTCTCCGAGGCCCTCGCGACCGGCGCCGAGGTCGTCGCCACCGGCTGCCCGTTCTGCAAGGTGATGCTGTCGAGCAGCGAGAGCGCTCAGGCGCAGGGCGCGCCCGAGGTCGCCGACATCGCGCAGCTGGTCGCTGCGCGGCTCGACGGGATCCAGGCCATGCTCGACGCGCACGCACCCTGAACCGGGTCGCCACGGGGACGTCCCGAGCACGGGGCGCAGGACCGAGTGGCATGTTCGTCAGCCCCCGCCGAGCAGCGCGCGTATCGTGACCCGGTGGGTTCGGCGGTAGGAAACGTCGCTACGTAAGAGCCGGTTCGACACCCGCCGGCGCTGGCGCCGGCCCCCTCGGAGGCTGTGAGTTTGCCACGTAACGCCGCCTTGAGGTCCAATGGACCAGACACGATCGCCGGCGCCACCAGGACACTGCAGGTACTGGCGGAGCTCTTCGAGCACACCAGTGACGCGATCCTCCTGCTGGGCGCGACCTGGGGTCTGCTCGTGGGGGGGGGTCTTGCCGAGATGGTGCCGGTCGGCTCGCCGCTGCTCGCCTTCCTGAAGGGACCTGCTCGCGACGAGCCGCTCGTCCTCGAGGTCGAGATCGAGCGGCGCGACGGCGGCTACGTACCCGTCGAGATCGCCGCGAGGCGGCTCGAGGACGGCGGGACGCTGCTGCTGTGCCGCGACACGACCGTGACCCGCACGGCTGCCCGGGCGGTGGAACGCAGCGAGCGCCGCTTCATGGCCCTCGTGCGCAACAGCGCCGACATCGTCGTCGTGCTCGACGGTAACGGCGGCGTGACCGACGTGTCGCCCGCTGCTGCCCGGCTCGGCCTGAGGACCGACATCGTCAGGGAGAAGGACCTGTGGCGCGGTGTGCATCCCCGCGACAGGGCGATGGTCCTCGACACGATGAACGACCTCCGGGCCAGCCCGCCGGGTCCGCGACATGCGGCGCCCGTCACGGCGCGGTTCCGCTACCGCGTCGCGGGGAGCTGGCGCTGGCTCGAGGTCATCGCGAGCGACCTGCGCGACGACGTCGACGTGCGCGGGATCGTCCTCAACGCCCGCGACGTCACCGAGCGCGAGGAGTCCGCCGACCGGCTGAGGGTCAGCGAGGCCTACTACCGGGCGATCTTCGAGAAGAGCCTCGAGGGCGTGATCCTCGTCAACGAGGACCGCACGACGAGGTCGGTCAGCGGGGCCGTCGTGCGGATGCTCGGCCACGCGGTCGAGGAGTACGTCGGCAGGGACCGCAGCGACCTGATCCACGCCGACGACCGCGACGCGTTCCTCGACTCGCTCGACATGGCCGAGGCGATGGACGGCGCGACCGAGAGCATCAGGTTCCGCTTCAAGGGCGCGACGGGCGCGTGGCATTGGTTGGAGGGCACCGTCACGAACCTCCTGCGCGACCCGGACGTGCGCGGGTTCATCCTCAACTTCCGCGAGATCGGCGACCGCATCAAGGCGACGGAGAAGATCCAGAACCTCAACGCCGAGTTGCGCAGGCGTCTCGCCCACCTGCAGTCGCTGAGGCGCATCGACATGGCCATCACCAACAGCGTCGACGTGAGGCTCGTCCTCGACATCTTCATGGACCAGCTCGTGTCCGACCTCGGCCTCGACGCCGTCGCGGTGCTGCTCTACGACCCGTCCGTCCAGGGGCTGAGGCCCACGTCGGGGCGCGGCTTCACGGGGGAGCTGAGGCACAGGACACGCACGCTGCTCGGCGACGGTCCAGCCGGCCGCGCCGCGCTGGAGCAGCGCTCCGTGTTCCTCCCGGACCTGATCACCGAGGCGGGGAGAGGCTCTGCCGTCGACGCAGACCAGCAGGACGACTTCGCGAGCTACATGGCCGTGCCCATGCTGGCGAAGGGTCAGCTGCAGGGCGTGATCGAGCTGTACTCCCGGACGCCCCTTGAACCGAACGACGAGTGGCTGGAGTTCCTTGAGACGTACGCGGACCAGGGCGCCATCGCCATCGAGAACTCGCAGCTGATGCGGTCGCTCGAGCGCTCGAACGTCGAGCTGCAGCGCGCCTACGACCGCACCATCGAGGGCTGGGCCAACGCCCTCGACCTGAAGGACGAGGACACGGCCGGTCACAGCAAACGCGTCACCGAGATGACCGTCCGCCTTGCCCGGCGCCTCGGGATCGGCACGGACGAGCTCGTCCACGTCCAGCGCGGCGCGCTGCTGCACGACATCGGCAAGATGGGCATCCCCGACAGCATCCTGCTCAAGCGGGGCCCGCTCACGGCCACGGAGTTCGACGAGATGAAGCAACATCCTGTGTACGCGTACGAGCTCCTGTCGCCCATCGAGTTCCTGCGCCCCGCGCTCGACATCCCCTACTGCCATCACGAGCGCTGGGACGGCACCGGCTACCCGCGGGCGCTGAAGGGCGAACAGATCCCCCTCGCAGCGCGGATCTTCGCGGTCGTCGACGTGTTCGACGCCCTGACGTCCGACCGCCCCTACCGAGCAGCCTGGAGCAAGGAGAGGGCGAGGGACCACATCAAGGAGGGGGTCGGCACCCACTTCGACCCCGGAGTCGTCCAGGCGTTCTTCGAGCTGTTCAGCGAGCCCAGCGACTGACCCGGTGAGCGGTGTGTGCGTCCTGGACGCGCTTGTCGTAAGCGGGTCCGGCGTATCATCGAGTCGTGAGCAAGAGCCTCAAGTTCCTGATGGCTGCGGTGGTGTTAGTGGGCGCGGGCATCGGCGCGTTCGCTCTGGGTGGGTACCTGCGGCCCAAACCGGCGCCTGCCGGCACGGCCCTGACGAACCCCGTCGACGTGACCGGCCTCGAGCTCGTCGACCAGCACGGCAGCACGGTCGACCTCGCTGGCGACTTCAGCGGTGACGTCACGCTGGTCTTCTTCGGGTTCACCCGCTGCCCTGACGTCTGCCCGTTCACCATGGCGCGGCTCGAGAAGGCGTACGTCGACGCGGGCGAACCCGGCGACCTGAAGGTCGTGATGGTGAGCGGCGACCCCGAGTACGACACCCCCGAGATCATTGGCGCGTACGTCGGCAGGTTCCATGCCGACTTCGTCGGGCTCACGGGCTCGAACCCGCAGGTGGCCGCTGCCGCTCGGGCGTTCTTCGCGGGCTACTCCGGGACCGGCCCTGCCGTCGCGCACACCGACGCCGTGGCGGTGGTCGACCGCACCGGGCTTCTGCGCTACGTCTACACCACCGACGCTGTCGTGAGCCTCGGTGCCGACCTGCCCGGGTTGCTGGAGAGCCTCTAGCTAGCTGGCCGTGGCTGCTTCGTTGGCGTAGTCGGCGAGACCGTCGACGTCGATCACGTACCGGCCCCGCGTGCCATGGACCAGGCCGCTGCGCCGCATCTGCTCGATGGTGCTGGTCGTCGTCTCGCGGGCAGCACCCACCATGTTGGCGATGGTCTCGTGCGTCAGAGGCAACGTGAGCCTGACGCGGCGTCTGAGGGAGCCGCGGTCGACACCCGAGGCGACGGCGCCGTCGTCGATGCTCTGGCCGAACCGGTCGCCGAGGCGCAGGAACGTGCGGGCCACCCGGGTCGGCACGGGGGTCTCGGAGTCTTCCAGCAGGTTCGTGAGCCGCGCGAGATGCTCGCCGGCAGCGCGCGACATGGCTGCGTTGACCTCGGCGCCCGACGTGGTGGAGGTGTCGGTCAGCTCGTCGACGGGGACCGTCCTGACCGCGACGCCCTGGCTCAGGGCGTGGGCGCTCTCGAGGTACTCGCCCTGACTGACCGTCAGCGCACCGACGAGGTCCCCAGGTCCGGCGAGGCCGATGATGCGTTCACGGTCGGGTCGTGCGGCGAGTGACAGCGCCACCAACCCTGCCTCGACGACGTAGGTGGAGTCAGCCACTTCACCCTGGAGGTAGAGCGGCTCGCCCCTGTCGAGGTTGCGGGTCGTCGACCGTGCGAGGTTCGAGAAGATGACGGGGACCGTGGCCGCCACGTGCGCCTGCGGCGTCGGGGTGGGGGACGCCGGGGCGATGAGCTCCGCTTGGTAGTGCGGTGTGGCCTGCGCTTCGCTGCCCAAGGGGTGGTTGGGAGCTAGGCGTTGGGCGTCCACGGTGACCGTCATGGAGACATTCTAGTTCCTCGAACGGCGGAACCGATGTACGGCGTGTCATTCGCCGCGCATGTCTGGGCACGTGCCGGGTACACGCGCTGGCTGCTCACCCCCGGCGGTAGACGACCTCCCCAGCCACGAGCGTGAGCCGCGGCCAGCCTCGCAGCGCCGCCCCTTGCCACGGCGTGTGCTTCGCCTTGCTGAGGAACGTCGCGCCGTCGACGGGCCTCTGGGTGGTGAGGTCGAGGACGGTGACGTCGGCAGGCATGCCCCGCTCCAGTCGCGGCTCACGCCAGCCCATCACGCGCGCGGGTCCGCCCTGCAGGAGGTGGAGGAGGCGCGCGAGAGACAGCTCGCCCGTCTCGACCAGCTCGGTGTACAGCAGGGGGAACGCCACCTCGATGTTCCCGATGCCGAACGGGGCCTCGAGCATGTCGCGCTCCTTCTCGGCCAGCGTGTGGGGCGCGTGGTCCGTGCCGATCGAGTCGACGAGCTCGGACGCGGAGCCCTGGGCGGGAGCGCTGGTCGCCCCTCTGTCCGGAGCGTGCTCGCCGCCCTGCAGCGCCCGTCGCAAGAAGGTGACGTCGTGCGCCGTGCGCAGCGGCGGCGCTACCTTGTACACGGGATCGAACAGCCCCATCGACTCGTCGGTGAGCGTCAGGTGGTGGGGTGTCACCTCGACCGTGATGGGGGCTCCGCTCGCCTTCAGCCAGCCGGCCACCTCGAGCCCGCGCCGCGAGCTCACGTGAGCGAGGTGGACCCTCGCTCCCGTCATCCTCGCCAGCTCGCCGTCACGGAAGAGCATCAACGCCTCTGCTTCGACGGGGTTGCCCGGCAGGCCGAGGCGGTGGCTGACCTCGCCCTCGTTCATGACGCCCCTCGCCCGCAGCGCGGGGTCCTCCGAGTGCGTCTGGATGACGAGGCCGAGCTCTGCTGCGTACTCGCACGCCCTGCGCATCAGGTGGCTGTCCGCCACCGGGATGCCGTCGTCGGTGATCATGACCGCCCCCGCAGCCTTGAGAGCGGCGAAGTCGGTCAGCTCCACCCCGGCGAGCCCGCGACTGAGAGCTGCCGCGGGGCGGAGGCGAGCTCCCGTGAGGCGCGCCGCGCGGGCGACGAGGTCGGCGACCAACCCAGGGTCGTCGACGACGGGGTCGGTGTTGGCCATGCTGACGACCGTCCCGAAGCCACCGGCGGCCGCGGCAGCGAGCCCGCTCGCCAGGTCCTCCTTGACCTCGTGGCCGGGGTCGCGCAGGTGGGCGTGCAGGTCGAGGAACGCGGGCGTGACGGTCGCGTCCGACGCGTCGTACTCGGCATCGACAGTGCCGCCGAGGTCGAGCCCTTCGATGACCCCGTCCCTGAGGTAGAGGTCGTGCTGACCGTGGTCACCGCTGCCGTCGATGAGCCGGCCGCCGCGCAGGGCCATGCGGCTCATCAGCGACCGCCAAGCGGGGCCACGCGGCTCATCGCCGACCTACCAGCAACGTGTAGAGGACGGCCATGCGCACTGGCACCCCGTTCCCCACCTGTCGTTCGATGACGCTGCGCGGTCCGTCGGCCAGCGTCGATTCGATCTCGACGTCGCGGTTCATCGGACCCGGGTGCATGACGACGGCGCCGGGACCGGCCTGTCGCATGACGCGCTCCGTGAGCTGGTAACGCGCGACGTACTCCGTGATGGAAGGCAGCAAGCCGGTGACCATCCTCTCCTTCTGCATGCGCAGCGCCATGACGGCCGCTGCCCCCTCCACTGCCTCGTCGAGCCGGGTCGTCACGCTCACGCCATGACGCGACCGGAGCTCGGGAGGCACCAGCGTCGGCGGACCGCCCCGCACCACCACCGCGCCGAGGGCCGTGAACAGCTCGATGTTG
>ERZ795041.297-NODE-297-length-19133-cov-3.898522_pt1 | contig 19133 bp, 16 predicted proteins | sample MGYA00375125_ERZ795041 | MGnify/ENA primary metagenome ERZ795041 (study PRJEB30170, sample SAMN03074214) | activated sludge metagenome | biome: Common Effluent Treatment Plant; feature: Wastewater; material: Activated sludge; isolation source: activated biomass in...
GCAAGGTGCGCTTCCTCTTCAAGAACCTGCCCCTTCCCATGCATCCGCTCGCCATGCCCGCGCACCAGCGCTACGAGGCGATCGCGCTGCAGAGCGCGGAGAAGGCCTATAAGTTCCACGACGAAGTGTTCCAGAACCAGCGCAAGCTGAATTCGGACGGCGAGAAGTTCCTCGACGCCGTGGCCGCCAAAGTGGGCGCGGACGTGGGCCGCATGAGGAAGGACATGGACAGCGACAAGGTGAAGGCGCGCATCGAGGCCGACATGGCCGCGACGGCGGCCGAGTTCCCTCAGCTCGCGGGCCGTGAGGTCATGTTCATCACCCACCTCGACACCACCAACCTCAGCACGGTGCGCTTCTACACGGCCAACGACACGCGCGTGAAGTTCTTCGAGGACCTCGGACTCACGATGCCGCAGAGCGTCCTCGACGCTTCGCAGGGCGGGAGCTTCTCCGGCGAGGTCAGCGCCGAGCAGATCGACCGCTTCGACGACGTCGAGCTGATCGTGACGTACGGCGGCCAGGAGCTCATCGACGCCCTCACGGCCGACCCCCTGACGTCGAAGATGCCCGCCGTCGCTAGCGGCGCGATCGTCACCCTCGAGAACAACCCGCTCGGCACGGCTGCCAACCCCACGCCGCTGTCGATCTCGTGGGTGCTCAGGGACTACGTCGAGATGCTCGCTGCGGCGGTCGACAAGGTCGACTGATCACAGTGCCGCGTTGAGCACGCCAGCCACACTGTCCCCAGTTCGACTCGGGGCGCCATCTCGGCGCCCCGCTCGACTGCGTATGGTGTGGCTCTTCGCGGGCATGGCGGTTCTGGTCGTGCTCGCCGTGGTATCGGTGACGACCGGGTCGCGTGACGTGAGCTGGGGCGAGATCTGGGCGGGCGTGCGCGGCGCGACCGACACCATCGGCCAGGCAGCCGTCGTCAAGCGCATCCCCCGCACGTTCATGGCTCTCCTGGCAGGTGCCGCGCTCGGCGTGTCCGGCGCGGTGATGCAGGGCGTCACGCGTAACCCGCTGGCGGACCCCGGCATCCTCGGCGTCAACGCCGGAGCTGCGTTCGCCGTCGTCCTCGGCATGGCGTGGTTCGACATCGCCCTCTCGTACACGTACGTGTGGACCGCCATCGCGGGCGCCGCCGTCGCGGCCGTGTTCGTGTACATCATCGGCTCGCTCGGGTCAGGCGGCGCGACCCCGCTGAAGCTGGCGCTGGCTGGCACGGCCACGGCCGTCGCGCTCGCCTCGTTCATCAACGCCGTCGTGCTCGGGCGCAACGACATCGGCGACGGCGTCCGCGCGTGGCTGGTCGGAGGGGTCGGCGGCATCACCTACGACCGCATCCTGCTCGTGCTCCCGTTCCTCCTCGCCGGTTTCGCCATCAGTCTCCTGTCGGCGCGGAGCCTCAACTCGCTCGCGTTGGGTGAGGAGGTCGCGACCGGTCTCGGAGAGAACGTCGTCGTCGCCCGCGCCGTCTCCTCGCTCGGGGCCGTCATGCTCTGCGGTGCGGTGACGGCCGTGTGCGGACCGATCGGCTTCGTCGGCCTCGCGGTGCCTCACGTGTGTCGCCTGCTCGTCGGGGTCGATCACCGCTGGCTGTTGCCCTTCTCCGCCATCGCCGGTGCCGCGCTGCTCGTCGCGGCAGACGTCCTCGGCAGGGTCGTCGCGCGGCCAGGCGAGCTCGACGTCGGCATCATCACGGCGTTCGTCGGCGCGCCGATCTTCATCTGGATCGCCCGGCAGCGCAAGGTGAAGGAGCTGTGACCACCCCGGCCGTGTCACAGCTCGCCGACAGCCTCGCCGTCGGTCGGAGACGCAGGCTGGTCCGGCGCCAGGTCGTCATCTGGGTGCTCCTGGTCTCACTTCTCGCCGGGTTCGCGCTCACCCTGATGCTGGGGCAGTCCTACACGCCGCCGGGCGACGTCGTTCGCGTCCTGTTGGGCGAGAACGTGCCGGGAGCCAGCTTCACCGTCGGCCGGCGGCGCCTGCCGCGGGCGGTGATGTCGATCGTCGCCGGCCTGAGCTTCGGGCTCGCGGGCGCCGCGTACCAGACGATGCTGCGCAACACCCTCGCGAGCCCGGACATCATCGGCATCAGCTACGGAGCCAGCGCCGCAGCCGTCGTGGGCATCGTGTTCTTTGGACTGAGCGGCACGTCGGTCTCGACGCTCGCGATCCTCGTCAGCCTCGCGGTCGCCGTGCTCATCTACGTCCTCGCCTTCAAGGGCGGCGTCAACGGCACCCGCCTGATCCTCGTGGGCATCGGCATCGCTGCCTTGCTGGAGAGCGTCGTCGCCTACACGCTCATGCGCGCAGGCGAGTGGAACCTGCAAGAGGCCATCCGCTGGCTGTCTGGCAGCGTCAACGGGGCCACCTGGGGACAGATCACGCCGCTCCTCATCGCACTGCCCGTGTTCGGAGGCATCCTGCTCAGCCGCGCCCGACAGCTCGAGACGCTGCGCATGGGCGACGACGTCGCCGCGGCGCTGGGCGTCGGCGTCGCGACGACGCGCATCGTCGTGCTCGTCGCCGCGACCGTGCTGGTCGCGTTCGCGACGGCCGCCGCAGGCCCGATCTCGTTCGTCGCCTTCCTCGCGGGCCCCATCGCTACACAGTTCGTAGGCAGAGCCGGCTCGTTGCTGATACCCTCAGCGTTGACCGGTGCGTTGCTCGTGCTGGTGGGCGACTACATCGGGCAGTTCCTCCTGCCGAGCCGCTACCCCGTGGGCGTCATCACCGGAGCGCTGGGCGCGCCGTTCCTCATCTATCTGATCGTGCGGTCCAACCGCACCGGAGGGTCGTTGTGACAGACCACACGCTGAAGGTCGAGCGCCTGTTCGCGGGCTACGGGGCACGGTCCGTGCTCGAAGGCATCGACCTTGAACTCCTGCCGGGGAAGATCACGGCCATCGTCGGCGCGAACGCGTCGGGCAAGTCGACGCTGCTCCGCGCCATGTCGCGCCTGCTCGCTCCCAGCGACGGCCGGGTGCTGCTCGACGGCAAGGCCGTCCATCAACTCCCCGCCAAACAGTTGGCGCGCACCATGGGCCTGCTCCCCCAGTCGCCGATCGCGCCGGACGGCATCACGGTCTCCGACCTCGTCGGTCGCGGCCGCCACCCTCACCACGGCACGTTCTCCCGCTGGAGCCGCACGGACGATGAAGCGGTCGCCGCAGCGATGCACGCGACGAGGACCAGCGACCTCGCCGACCGACCCGTCGACGAGCTCTCGGGCGGTCAACGGCAGCGGGTGTGGATCGCGATGGCCTTGGCGCAGGGCACCGACGTGCTGCTCCTCGACGAGCCGACGACCTTCCTCGACGTCAGTCACCAGGTCGAGGTGCTCGACATCCTCACCGACCTCAACCGCACGCGCGGGACCACCATCGTCATGGTGCTGCACGACCTCAACCTCGCGTCGCGCTACGCGGACCAGCTCGTGACGCTGTGCCGCGGCTGCCTGCACCTGTGCGGCGAGCCGTGCAACGTCCTCACCGAGCAGACCGTGCGCGAGGTGTTCGGCATGGAGTGCAGGGTCATCAACGACCCGCTGTCCGGACGCCCGCACATGCTGCCCATCGGGCGGCATCACACCGGGGGCTGAAGGGTCCGGGACGCTCGATCCCTTCGGTCGTCGGACCGGTCAGGGCCGAGGCGCTGTCGGCACGAGAACCATGTACCACTCCTAGGCCAGTCCGGCCGAAAGTGGTACCGTCCTGACCATGAATCACGGCCTGTCTTCCGGTGCTCCATCGGCGGTCGTACCGTCGCGAACGGCGTGGACGCGGTGAGAGAGGCGACCTCGGCACCCGGTTCGTTCACCGAAGCCGCGACGTCGTTGCTTGAGCGCGCCGTCGCCGAACGCGTCACGCCCGGCGCAGTGCTGCGCGTCACTGGTGAAGACGGCGAACTGGCCACCGTCGTCGTCGGAGCTCGCAGCTACGACGGGCCCGCCGTCAGCGCCGATACCCGCTACGACCTCGCGTCGCTCACGAAGGTCATGGGCTGCCTGCCGGTGCTGCTCCACCTGCTCGAGGCTGGCGAGGTCAGCCTCGACGACACCGTGAGCAAGTTCTTCGCCAACGCCGGCTGGTTCCAGGAGCAGTCGCTCGGGAACGTGAGCATCGAAGAGCTCACCCTCCACAGCTCGGGACTGCCTGCCTGGACACCGCTGTTCGCCTGGGTCAGCAACAGGAGGACGGCGACCGCCAACGTGCTGCAGACTGCCCTCAGCGGCGTGCGCGGCGAGTACGACTACAGCGACCTCGGCGTGATGGTCCTCGGCGCGATCATCGAACGCGTCACGGGCGAGCGGCTCGACGCTCTTGCGAAGCGATTCGTCTTCGACCCTCTCGGCATGAGCTCGACGTGTTACGGGCCGCTGGAGCCCGGCTCCGACGTTGCCGCGACGGAGGACGACGGCTGGCGCGGCGGGGTGCTCCAGGGCGAGGTGCACGACGAGAACGCGTCGGTCATGGACGGCGTGTCTGCCCACGCGGGCCTGTTCGGCACGGCGGCCGACGTGGGCGAGTACGCCCGCGCCTGGCTGACGCTCGACGCCCCGTTCGCCTCGAGGCGCTGGCTCGAGGAGGCGAACCACGACCGGTCTCGTGGCAGCGGCCCTCCCCGCGGCATCTTGTGGCGGTTGCACTCCGACAACTGGCCCATCGGCAAGTCGATGTCGACCGCGGCCTACGGCCACACGGGGTTCACGGGCACCAGCCTCATCGTCGAACCGGAGCAGCGCTGGACGTGCGTGCTCCTGACCAACCGCGTGCATCCGCGCCGCGCGAACGCCGACGGTGTCATGGCACTGAGGCGCGAGGTCCATGCGCTGGTGGCGCGGACGTTCGGTGCTGGCGCGGGTGGTGGCGGTGCTGGGATCGGCGCGAGCGGAAGCGGCGTGCGTGGCGATGGCACCTCGGGCGGCGAGGCTCGCGACTGACGTGAGCGGAGCGACAGCCGCGCCTCCCGACCTGCCTGCTCTCGTCGTGCTCGGGGTGATGTCGGGCACGTCGCTCGACGGCGTCGACACGGTGACGGTGAGGCTCGAGCGCAGCGGCGGGCGGCTCGTCTGGGACGTACTGGACCGCAGCGCGACGCCCTACCCGGTCGAGGTGCGCGAGCGTCTCAAGGCCTCCATCGACCCCGCTCGGTCCGGCATCGTGCTGATCACGGAACTGCACCAGCAGGTCGGTCAGGTCTACGCGGAGGTCGTCGCTTCTGCGCAGCGCGCGGCTGCCGAGCGGACTGGCGCCATGCGCCACGGGGCAGTGACGGGGCAGGGAGGCGCGATCGACCTCGTCGCGCTGTCCGGCCAGACCATCTTCCACATCCCGCGCCCCGACCCCGAGCGCGGGTGGAGCGTCAAGAGCACCTTGCAGATCGGTGAGGCAGCCGTCGTGACGGAGCGCTGCCGTGTGACGACCGTCTCGGAGTTCAGGCAGTCGGACATCGCGGCCGGTGGTCAGGGCGCACCGCTGGTGAGCTTCTCAGACCACCTGCTGTACTCGGAGCCGGGCGTCGGCAGGGCGGTCCTGAACCTCGGGGGCATCGCCAACTTCACGTACCTGCCCGCCGACGGCGACGCTGCCGGGGTCGTGGCTTTCGACACGGGTCCCGCCAGCTGCATCATCGACGAGGCGATGCAGCGCTTCGTCGGCGAGGAGCGCGACGACGGTGGCCGCGTCGCGGCGGCCGGCACCGTGGACGCAGCGGGCGTGCAGAGGCTCCTCGCCGACCCGTACTTCTCGCTGGTCATCCCCAAGACGACCGGCCGCGAGGTCTTCTACCTCGACGCAGCGCTCGAGCGCGGCTGGCCGTCCGGCGACCTGCCCTCAACACCCGACCTCATCGCGAGCCTGACGGCGTTGACCGCACTGTCGATCACGGGAGCCGCCGCCGTCGAGCTCGTGCCGCGTGGCCTCGACGAGGTGCTGGTCGCAGGTGGCGGGGCGCGCAACGACGAGCTCATGAGGCTGCTGCGCGACCTGCTGCCCGTTCCTACACGGACGTTCGCCGAACTGGGGTTCGACGAAAAGGACCGCGAGACGCTGGCCATGGCCGTCATGGGGTACATGGCCGTGCACGGCGAGCCGAACGTCCTGCCGTCCGCAACGGGCGCCAGCCGGCCCGTCGTCGCGGGGAAGGTCGGCCGGCCAGCACGGGTGTGAGGGCGGCGACCGCGCGACCTACCTCCTCGCTCTGAGCCTCAAGCCCTCCACGACGCTCGCAGCCGTGTCTGCCTCGTCGACCGTGATCACCAGCGTCCCGCGCGAGTGCGTGACGCTCACCGCCGGCCCTGTGCGGGTGATCAGCCCGAGCCGGCCGGGTAGTGCTCGCACCCCGAACCCGCCGAAGTCACCGGCGGTGACCTCGACGACAGCGGCGGACTGGATCTCGGAGAGCGCGACATGGCCACGCGGGACCCCGAGCGCCGAACGCCACGTGACCCCCGACCTGTCGATGGTGACGGCGAAGCTGCTCACGCCGAGGATGAGGACGACGACGCCAAGTGCGACCAGCCAGAGCCACCAGACGTCGCTGACGATCCCCAGCACGGACAGGGCCACGACGGCGATGGCGAGAGCCCCCAGCATCCACCTGCTGCTGCTCGCCCGTCCGAACCACGACACGCTGTCGCTCGGTGCGATCCTCAGCGGTTCGACCGGCTGTGCGGGCGGCCGTGGCAGCGCGCGCGGCAGGATCAGCGCAGCCGCGGTCGCGACGACGGCGCCGACTCCCAGCGCCAGGACGGCAGTCTGCCACGTGATGGACACGCTGGCCGGGTCGGAGATGTCGACGTGGGCCCGCGTGATGGCGACGAACAGGGCCGTGAGCCCGGTGCCGACGCCGGCGACGAGCGCCGTCGTGGGCCGTGCACCCACCCCCCTCCACCACTGACCTCTGGCGAGGACGACCAGCAGCAGGAGGGGCACCCCGAGCACGGCCGCGCCCTGGACCCACAGTGCCGTGTCGGTCGGCATGAAGTCGTCGGCCCTGCCCGAGAGGCCGAAGTGGGTGGCCATGGAGTCGGGGAGTCGATCGCGGGCAGCGAGCAGCACCCCGAGGTAGACGAGCGCGGCCGCAGCCGTCGCGGCACCCGCCACCAGCAGGTGCATGCGCCTGGCGTGCTGCTCGGCATCCCTGAGAGAGCGGGAGCTGGTCGGTCGTACCGTCGTCATCGAGTGTCTCCTTCTTCGAGCGCTTGGTGGAGGTCGGCCAGGCGGACGCCCTTGCGTCTGGCGACGTTCAGCAGGTGCTCGACGGCCGACGCGACGTCGGAGTCGAGCCGGGTGCGAGGAAGCACGACGGCTCCGCGACCGGGGCGCAGCTCGATGTCTCCCGCTTCGCGCAGCTCCGCGTAAGCCCGCAGCACCGTGTGCATGTTGACGTCGAGCGACCGCGCGAGCTCCCGAGCGGCAGGCAGCCTCGAGCCCGTCGGCGCCTCCCCGCGCGCGATGGCCGACCGCACCTCGCGAGCGATCTGCGAGTAGATCGGCTCCGTCGCGGTCGTGTCGATCCGGATGAGCATGCCCCATCATACTGTTCTAGTTGATATAGAACAAGTGCTGGGCCGTTGCCTGGGGTTCCACGGCTGCTGCCTGGGACGCGCCCGCGCTCCAGGGCGCGCACGGGGTACCGTTGAGACCGTATGAAGCTGTTGTGCGCGGCCGACTTGCACCTCGGTCGCAGGCCGTCGCGTCTGCATGACCAGGTCACCGCCGACGGCCTCCTCGCCGACGCGCTGACACCGGAAGCTGCCTGGCGCGCGCTCGTCGACTTCGCGCTGGCGGAGCGCGTGCAGGCGGTGTTGCTCGCCGGCGACCTCCTCGACGACGAGAACGACTTCTACGGGACCTTCGGCGACCTCCAGGCTGGTGTCGAGCGCCTCATCGCGGGCGGCGTCAGCGTGCTCGCCGTGTCAGGCAACCATGACGTCACGGTCCTCGCTCGTCTGGTGAAGCTCGTGCCCGACCTGAGACTGCTGGGAGAGGGCGGCATGTGGGAGGTCGCCACGGTGACGCACGGCGACATCAACGTCCACGTCGCTGGCTGGTCGTACCCGAGCAGCGTCGTCACGCACTCGCCGGTGCCGCTGGTCACGGAGGCACTGAGCGGCCTCGCGCCGGCACGGGTGGGCGGGCTGCTGCACTGCGACCGCGACCAACCGACGAGTCACCACGCGCCCGTGTCGAGCAGCGAGCTGGCGGCGGCACCCGTCGACGCCTGGGTGCTCGGCCACGTGCACAAGCCCGACTTCGGCGCGGCGCCCGCTCACGGCGGTTCCGCCCGCCTGAGCGGCTACCTCGGGTCGATCAGCGCGGCCGACCCCGGGGAGGAGGGTCCTCGGGGAGCGTGGCTCCTCGAGCTCACGGACGACGCGCTCACCGCCAGACACGTACCGCTGGCGGGGCTGCGCTACGAGACGCTCAGCGTCGACGTCGGTGAGCTGACCAGCGCTGCCGACCTGGAGACGACGGTGGTCACGGCGGTGACCGGGTTCGTACGGGCGCTGGTCGACAGGGAGCCGGTCGGAGTGGTACCGCTCCGCGCCGCCGCCGTGAGGCTGCGGCTCGTGGGACGCAGCGGCCTCCGGGCGGAGCTCGCATCCCGGCTGCGATCCCATGACCCTCGCGAGGTCATGGTCCACGTGAACGGCGTCCACGCCTTCGTGCACGACGTGAGGCTGGAGGCGCTGCCTGCCATCGACCTCGCCGCCGTCGCGAAGGGACGAGACCCCTTGGCGCTGGCGGCGCGGAAGCTCCTGCTGCTCGATGACGCGTCCGACCCTGCCCACGCTGCCCTCGTCGACGCCGCGCGGCGCGAGCTCCAGGCGACGGCGGCAGGCAAGTACTACACCGCCCTGCTTGGCTCTGGCCTGCCCGCCATCGCCCTGAGCGATGACGCGGTCGCCGACCGCCTCCGGCAGGCCGCTCTCACCCTCATCGACGCCATGGCGGGCTCATGAGGCTGACGTCGCTGAGCGTCGAGCGGCTCCCGGGCATCGACGAGCCCCTGCACCTCCCCGAGCTGAGGCAGGGCGTGAACGTGATCGTGGGACCGAACGCCTCGGGGAAGTCCAGCCTGCTGCGGGCGCTCCTCGCACTGCTCTACCCGCGCGAGCACGACGGGGTCATGGGTGTGGAGGCGTGCTTCGTGACCTCGACGGGTTCGACGCTGACGGCGAGGCGGCTGGGCCAGGACGTCGCATGGGAGGAAGCCGGCAGGCACGCTGCGCCACCTCTGCTCCCCGAACCCCACCTCATCGGCGCGTACACGCTCAGGCTCGAGGACCTCGTCGCTGCCGACGACGCGCAGCGTCCGGTCCGGGGTGCCCGCAGACCGGCTGCCGTCGGCTCGTCCGCCGGTGCTACTGGCCGCGATCTCGACGCTGCCATCGCGGAGCGCATCGTCACACAGCTGACGGGCGGCATCGACCTCGAGGCCGTGCGCGGCGCCATCGGCGGGCAAGCCGAGGCAGGGAGGAAGCTGGCGGGCGCCGTGACGGCGGCAACGAAGGAGCGGAACGCTCTGGAGCAGGGCCGAGCGGCACTGCACGCACGTGAAGTGCGGCTGCCTGCGCTGCGTGAGGAGCTCGAGGCCGCGCGCGAGGTCGCGAGGCGCGGTCGCATGGTCGAGGATGCCATCCAGCTCCTGGCGGCACGGACCGCGCTCGGCGAGCGCGACGCCGAGCTCGCGACGTACCCACCGGGCATGGACGCCCTCCGCGGCGACGAGGGCGAGTCGCTGGCGCGGCTCGAGGCCGCGTCGCGCACGGAAGAGGCCACGCTCAGCGAGCTCGAGCGGGAGAGCGACGAGCTGCGCCGGGGTCTCGACGCTGCCGGGATCCGCGAGGACCTGAGCTCGGGGGACGTCGGCCTGCACCTCGAGCGCGCGGAGCGCCTCGTCGACGACGACACGAAGCTGGCGCAGAAGGCCGCGCAGAGGCAGGAGCTGCTGGCCCAGCTCCGCGAGGTCGGTCGGCGCGTCGGCGCGAACGAGAAGGGTCTCGACGGGACCGGCGGTGTCACCGTCAGCGACGCCATCATGCACAAGGTCGAAGAGCTGCTCGAGCAGCGTCAGTCCGCGCGGGCGGACGAGGACTCCCTGGTGCGGCAACGAAGCAGGCTGCAGGCTGAGTTGGTCGACGCGGGGTCCGGGGCTACCGCAGGAGCGGCCGGGGCGGGGCTCGGTGCGGGGTCCGGAGTGGCGCCCGGTGCGCAGCCCGTGGTGGGGCCCGGCGCGGTGCACGGAGCGGCGCCGCTGGCCGGCTCCGACGATCAGCTCGTCCGTCTGCGCGCCAACCTGCTGCGCTGGCTGTCGGCACCTCCGCTGGAGCCGAGACGGCCCGCCTGGGCGTGGGGCGCCGCCTTGGCGCTCGCTCTGTCCGTCGCCTGCGCCGGCGCCCTTGAGGCGTCCGTCGCGGTGCTGCTGTCACTGGCGGGGGCGACGGTCGCCTGGCTGGTCATCGCCGCGCTGGTCGTGCCGCCCGTGGCGTCGGCCGTCAGGGAGCAGGTCGAGGCCGAGACCGACCAGGCCCGAGCCCGGCATGGCGTCATCGGACCAGCGACCTGGGAGCATGCTGAGGTCGCCGACCTTGTCGCGGCCATCGACGCCGACCTGGCCGAGCGCGCCCGTCTCGCCGCCGGCCGACGCCGGCTGGCCGAGACGGAGAGGGGGATCGACGCCGACCTGGCTGCCGCACGACGCAGGTCCGAGGAGGTGCAGCAGGAGATCGACGCCTTGCGGGTCGAGCACGGCTTCGCGGTGGGACCGGACGTCGCTCTGGCCTCGTGGCTGAACGCCGTCCGTGACCATGCTCGGGTCAGGGTCGCGCTCGCGGGCGTCCAGGCCGAAGGCTCGGCCCTGGACAGGCGGGTCACCGAGGCGCGAGCGGCGTTGCGGGCGTTCGTGGCGTCGGCGGGCGAGGCACACGCTCCGTTGGCCGCGGTCGACCTCCGCCCGGACGAACTGCGGTCGAAGGTTCGCGGCCTCGCCAGGGCCGTCGAGCAGCGAGACGCCGACCGGCTGCGACTGGCACGCCTGCTGAGCGACCGCGAGCGTTCACGGGCAGCGGTGGCGCGGTTGGACCACGAGCGGGGCCAGCTGCTGGCTGGCGCCGGTCTGAGCTCCCTCGCCGGGGTGGAGGGGCCCGAGACGGACGCGGGTCCCGTGGCACGGACCGGGCCGAAGGCGGAGCTGCTCTCACGCCTTGCGCTCCTCGCAGGCTGGCGTGACCTCACGCAGGCGCGGCGCGCGGCGGAGGCCCACGTGGCGACCCTCGCCCAGCACCTCGTCGGCGAGGGCGGCCTCCTGACCATGGTCGAAGCTGGTCGTCGCGACTTACTGGAGGAGGCCGCCGCCGCCTGCCGGACCGCGCAGGACAGCGTCGACGCCCTGGCGAAGACGATCAACCAGACCGAACGAGAGATCGAGCTGACGGCGTCCGACCGGCGGATCAGTCAGGCGACCACCCGGCTGGGGGAGGCCGTCGAGGCACTGAGCGCTCACCGCGAGGAGGCCCTGCGCCTCGCAGCGGCTCACTTCCTACTTCGCGAGGTGGAAGCCGAACACGAGGTGGAAGCCCGGCCGCCCGCGCTGGAGCGGGCCGCGGCGCTGTTCGCGCGGTTCACGCGCGAAGACTTCGTCCTGCGTTTCGAACACGGCGGCAGGTCCGGCGGGCGGCTCGCCGCCGCCGATCGGACGGGGAGGCTGTTCGAGCTGAGCGAGCTCTCGACGGGCACGCGGGCTCAGCTGCTCATCGCGTCGCGCCTCGCGTTCGCGCTCGAAGCGGAGGCGACGGCCCGGGGCGCAGCCGGGAGCGCGTCAGCCGACGGTCAAGCGTCCGCCGCTTGGTTCGCGCTGCCGTTCTTCCTCGACGAGGCGCTCACCACGTCCGATCCGCAACGCTTCGCGGCGGTCGCCACCGCCATCCTCGACGTCGCGAAGGACGAGGGGCGGCAGTTCATCTACCTGAGCGCTCGTGACGACGACGCCCGGCTGTGGCACAGCGCCGCCGCCGCGCACGGCAGCACCGTCACCGTCGTTCAACTCGGCAGCCACTTAGCAGGCAAGGCTGCCTCGCCTGCCGCCAGCTGACGAGCGACGGCCGCCGCAGCCTCGACCGGTGAGGTCGTTGCGACGGAGACGCTCGCTCCGGCGGGCACGCTCGCGGCAAGCGCCTTGAGGAGCGGCGCCCCGCACTGCGCGACACCACCAGCGAGCGCAACGGGCAGGACCTGTCCGAGCCGCCCGCACACGATGCCTGCCAGTCTGGCCAGCTCGGCACCAGCGCCCGCCAACACCGCCAGCGCGTCCTGGTCGCCACGACTGGCCGCCCGCGCCACGATCGGCGTGAGGGCCGCGACGCGTGAGCGGCCGCCACCGTAGACGATACGCCTGATCGTCGGCCAGTCCGAGCCGCCCATATCGGCGTAGATGGCCGCCGCCAGGACGCCGCCTGCGGGTCCGCCCGCCTCGTCGGCGATGCGCAGGACGCGTCGCAGAGCCTCTCGACCGATCCAGAAGCCGCCGCCGCCGTCGTCGATCAGGTAGCCGTGGCCGCCCGCTCGCACGAGCGACCCGTCGGTGGCGATGTGGACGGCCACGCTGCCCGTGCCCGCGTACACCAGCACGCCCATACCGGGGGCGAACGAGGCGAGGTAGGCGGTGGCGATGTCACCGAGCACCCGCACCGACTGAACGGGGACCGCCAGCAGGTTCGCGAGGAACCCCTCGAGCCGCACTGCCTCGGGCGAGAGCGTGTCGAGGCCCGTCACGCCGGCCAGCACGAACGACGGTGCGCCCGCCGCGAGCACGGCCTTCGCCAGAGCCTCGAGGTTGGCGATCGTGGGGTCGTCGCTCCCCGCGACGAGCTCGGCCGACGGATCGTGGGGCAGGTCGATGGCGGAGACGGGGCCGACCCTGCCCGCGCCACGGTGCTCTCCCGCCTCGTCGACCAGCAGCCACCGGGTGCTGGCCCCGCCTGCGTCGATGCCCAACGCGAGGCGGCCGGTGCCGGGGTGGTCGCCAGGGTGGCCGGTGGCGAGATCGACCGAGCCAGACCCGACCCCGCTCATGCTGTCGCCGTCGCGGTGACCGCGGCGCCTACCAGCGCCCTGACCTGAGTTGCGGCCAGTCCGTCGAGGGCGTCCGAAAGCAGCAGCCACACCTCGACGGCGCCGTCCGGTAGGGGGAAGGGAGCGGCTGCCAGCCAGCCTGCTGCGACGTCGCCGGCTGAGGCGGAGGCCAGCGTGACGCCGACGCCGGCGCCTGCCAGTGCGGCGCTGCGCACTGCTGCTCCGCTTCCGACGCTCACCGTCGCTGCAGCAACGGTGCCGTGCCGCTTGAGCAGCGCGCGCGCTCTGGCCGTGACGACGCTGTCCTCGGCAGGCAGCAGGACGCTCTGGTCACGCAGCTCGGCGACCTGCAGCTCGCCTCCCCTGACGGCGGGGTTGCCGCTCAGGGCCACGCAGGTGAGGCGGTCGGTCTCGACCCGCTCGGCCGTGTAGCCCGGCTCCGCGCCGGCGGGTGCCCACAGGGTGAGCGCAGCCAGCAGGGCACCGCTCTGGACCTGGAGGAGGAGCTGGCGGGACGCTCCCTCGAGGAGGGTCACGCTCGGCCCCGCGGGTTCGGCTCGAGCAGCCACGATGAGCGGTCCCGCGAACCGCGGGGCCAGGTGGGAGCTGAGCCCGAGCCTGAGCTCGTGAGGCCCGGCGCCGGATCCCAACGCGCGCCCCGCGGCCACCAGCGCGGCGCGCACCTCACGAGCATGGGGCAGGAGCCGTTCCCCCGCGGACGTGACCTTGAGGCCGCTGGCGGTACGCTGGGTGAGAGGCTCCGCGACGCCCTCCTGGAGGGCAGCGAGGCGCCTACTCACAGAGGACTGTCCGATCCCGAGCACCGCCGACGCCTCGCTCTCGCTGCCAGCCTCTGCGACTGCCAGTAGAGTGAGGAGGAGTTCGGCATCGGGAAGCGACCGCACGAAGGCATTATGCGCTTTCTGCATAACGCTGGCTAGGGGATCCGATGTATCTCAAGCACTTCTACGACACGGACTTGGCGCAAGGCAGCTACCTCATCGGCTGTCAGGTCACCGGTGAGGCCATCGTCATCGACCCACGCCGCGACGTCGACGTCTACCGTGCCGACGCTGCCGCCAACAAGCTGCGCATCACCGCGGTCACGGAGACCCACATCCACGCCGACTACCTCTCCGGTTCGAGGGAGCTCGCGGCTGCAACGGGAGCCGACCTCCACCTCTCGGCAGAGGGCGGCGAGGAGTGGGCGTACCGCTTCGAGCACCTGCCGCTCAGGCATGGCGACGTGATCATGGTGGGCAACATCCGGCTGGAGGTCATGCACACGCCCGGGCACACGCCCGAGCATCTGGCGTTCCTCGTGACTGACACGGCGCTCACGGACCAGCCCGCCTACCTGCTGACGGGCGACTGGGTGTTCGTGGGTGACGTCGGACGGCCCGACCTGCTCGACGAGGCCGCCGGCGGTGTCGACACACGCTTCGCGGGGGCGCGGCAGCTGTTCGCGACCCTGCGCGACCAGTTCATGGCGCTGCCCGACCACGTCCAGCTGTGGCCAGGGCACGGTGCAGGCAGCGCGTGCGGCAAGGCGCTGGGCGCGGTCGCCAGCAGCACCGTCGGCTACGAGAAGCTGACGGCCTGGTGGAGGAGCTACGTCGCACAGGACGACGAGGCCGGGTTCACCACCGAACTGTTGGCGGGTCAGCCGGACGCTCCCAGCTACTTCGGGCGCATGAAGCGCGTCAACCGCGACGGCCCGCCCGTGCTGGGCGCGCGCCAGGCCATGGAGCGGCTCGAACCGGCCTCGCTCGCTGGCAGGGTGAACCGCGACCTCGTCCTCGTCGACACTCGCGGCGTCCGTCAGCAGTGGCAGGGCTCCGTGCCAGGGGCGCTGTCGATCCCGGGTGGGACCTCGTTCGCGACGTACGCCGGCTACGTGTTCGATCCCGAGCTCGACAGGCGGGGCGTCGTCGTCCTCGCGGCAGACAGGGCGGCAGCAGAGGCGTTCCGTGACAGGCTCTCGTACGTCGGCATCGACTCGGTGATCGGGTACGTGACGAGCTTCGATGGGCTCGACCTGCGACCTGCCCGGCTGATGACGGCTGCCGAGCTGGGCGAGCTGGTCGGTGACCGGCCGACGAACGTGGCGGACGCCACCGCGGCGGATCGTCCCGATTCGGCGGATCGTCCCGACTCGACGGATCGTGTCGACTCGGTGCATCTCCTCGACGTCAGGTCCCACAACGAGCACGTGACGGGCGCCGTGCCCGGCTCGAGCCAGATGCATGCCGGCCAGGTCCTCCGACGATTGGACGAGGTGCCGCGCGGGGGCAAGCTCGTACTCTACTGCCAGGGCGGCGGTCGGGCCGCGGCCGTCGCGGGCCTGCTGAGGGCTCGAGGCTTCGGCAACGTCTACGAGCTCGAGGGCAGTTTCGACGGATGGAGCGCGCATGTTCGATGAGATAACCCCTGACGAGATGGCCGCCTGGGTGGCGGATGGCGCCGGCGTCATCGACGTGCGTGAGCCATGGGAGTACCAAGGGGGCCATGTGCCCGGAGCCGTCAACATCCCGATGGGAGAGGTCGTCGCGCGCACGGCCGAGATGTCGGACCCGGTCGTGCTCGTGTGCAAGAGCGGCGCACGCTCGGGCCGGGTCGCTCAGTACCTGATCGACAACGGCCACGCGAGGGTCGCGAACCTGGTGGGCGGCACCGAGCGCTGGATCGCCGAAGGCAACGAAGTCGAGTAACGGTTCGGAGGACCGGTATGACGCAGCAACCTGGCACGCCGAAGCAACCTGGCACGCAGAAGAACACCAACTACCTTCCGTACATCCTCATCGTCGTGGGTGTGCTCATCCTCATCGGCAACCTGGGGCCGGGCTTCGGCTCGGTGTTCAGGTCGATCGGCTCGTTGCTCAACCTGTGGCCCATCGCCCTCATTGCCGTGGGCGTCGACCTGATCACGGCGGGCAAGTACCGGACGATCGTCATCGGCGCGGCGGTGGTCATCGCACTCGTGCTCCTCTTCGTGCCGAGCATGGGAGGCAGGATGGCTGGAGCAGGCGAACGCCAGGACGTGAGCATCCCGCTCGAGGGCGCCAGCGCCGTCGACGTCTCGATCGACATGGGGGTCGCCCGGCTGACGCTCGGTTCGAGCTCTACCTTGGCTGACGCTGTCAGCGGGGTCGTGCAGCCGTCGGGCGGCGAGAGGTTCGAGATGGACTCGTCACGCCGCGGCTCGACGCTGGAGGTCGAGCTCCGCAGCCGGATGACGCGCGGCTCGTTCAACCTGAACGTCTTCGGCGCCATGGACGGTGGCACCTGGGACCTCGACCTCACCGAGAGGGTCCCCATCGACCTGGAGATCGATGCCGGCATCGGCACCTCCGAACTCGACCTGCGCAACGTGCTGCTCTCCGGCTTCGACCTCGACGCGGGGGTGGGCAGCGTGGAGGCGACCCTGCCTGGCGGCGACTACGCCGGCAGCATCGACGGTGGCGTCGGCAGCATCACCCTGCGGTTGCCGCGAGGCGCGCCCGCACGGATCGAGGTCGACACCGGCCTCGGCGGCGTCAGCACCGGTGGCGACTTCCAACGCTCCGGCGACGTGTACACGACCGCGAACTACGACGGCAACGGCGTCCGACTGTCGATCAACGCGGGCGTTGGCCAGGTGCGCATCGAGACCGTCCCCTGAGAAGAACGCCCCGTCATCGGCTCACGAGGTGGGTAACCGTGATGGGGTATGAGAAGGGGCCGAACGAGGCTGCGACTGGCGAGCACACGTGCGGCCGTGTGGGCCGTGTGGGCCGTGTGCGCCGGCTGGCTTTCCGGTAGCGCCCGCGCGCAGGCCGTACCGTCCACGGCGATCGATCCGCCCCGCGGCGACGTCAGGCTCGTCGTCCTCGGAGACTTCAACGGTCCGTACGGTTCGCTCGACTACCCGCCGGCGTTGACGCGCGTAATGGCCGCCATCACCGGCGTGTGGCTGCCCGACCTAGTGGTGTCGCCGGGCGACGTGATCGCCGGGCAGAGCCGCGCGCTTCCCGACGACCGGTTCGCCGCCATGTGGGCCGCGTTCGACGAGACGGTCGCGGAGCCGCTACGCACGATCGGCGCGCCGTACGCCGTCGCGATGGGCAACCACGACGGCTCGAGCCAGATGAGCCGCGGCGAGTACGTGTTCGCGCGCGAGCGGCAGGCTGCAGTCGGATACTGGGGCGCCCACCAGCCCGAGCTTCGCTACCTCGATCGGGCGGGCTACCCCTTCGATTACTCGTTCACGCACGCCGTGCGTGGCGCGACGACGCTGGCAGCGACCGGCTCGTCCACCACGTCCGAGCTGTTCGTCGTCGTCCTCGACGCCTCGAGCTCATCCGTCACGACGGATCAGCGCGCATGGCTTGCTGCCCAGCTGTCCTCGGCCGCAGCCGTCGACGCCGCGGCCCGGATCGTCGTGGGCCACCTGCCGCTCGTCCCCGTGTCAGAGGGCCGCGACCGGCCGGGCGAGTACGTCCACGAAGGAGCCGCTCTGGGCGCCCTGCTGGCGGAGGGCGCCGTCGACCTGTACGTGAGCGGCCACCACGCCGCCTACTACCCTGGGCGGTTGGGCGGGCTCGAGCTGCTGTTCGCGGGCGGGATCGGCGGTCGGCGCCTGCTCGGCTCGAGCCTGGAGCCGCGCTCGACGGTCACCGTCGTCGACGTGTGGCTGGGCGAGGAGGGCGGGCGACCGACCTTCGTGTACACCACCTTCGACCTCGCCACCATGGGCGTCGTCGACCACAGCGAGCTGCCTGCCGCCATCGGCGCGGTGGTCATCTCCAGCAGGGGCTACGCTCCGCAGTCGTTGCCTACTGCCCCCGCATGCGCGGGTCGAGAGCGTCGCGCAGCACGTCGCCGATGAAGTTGAAGGCGATGACGACGATGGCGATGGCCAGGCCGGGGAAGACGCTCATCCACCAGGCCGACGTGAGGTAGCTCTGCCCGTCGGCGATCATCTGACCCCATGACGGCGTGGGCGGCTGCACGCCGAGTCCCAGGAACGACAGCGTCGCCTCGCCGATGATGGCGCCACCGACCCCGATCGAGTAGATGACGATGAGGCTGGGCGTGACGCCGGGGAAGATGTGCCTGAACAGCAGGCGCGGGTTGCGTGAGCCGAGGGCCCGCGCACCTTCCACGTAGTCGGAGTTCTTGAGTTTGAGGGTCTCGCCGCGCACCAGCCTGGCGACCCCCGACCAGCCGACGATGCCGAGGGCGATGTACGCCGTCACCAGACCCGGACCGATGGTGACCGACAGCACGATCAACAGCAACAGGCTGGGGAACGCCTGCAGCACCTCGATGACGCGCGACACGACGCTGTCGATCCAGCCGCCGAAGTAGCCCGCCATCATCCCGAAGATCACGCCGAACACCAGCGACAGCAGTTGCGAACCGAAGCCGACGGCGAGGCTGACCCTTGCGCCGTAGATGAGGCGCGACAGCACGTCGCGACCGGCCCTGTCGGTGCCGAGGAGGTGTTCGGCCGAGGGCGGGGAGGCGCGGAAGTTGCCCGCCCTGTCCGGGCGGGCCGGGTCCCACGGCGAGAGCTGCGGAGCGAAGAGAGCCACCAGGATGAGCAGCACGATGACGCCGGCCGCGATCAGGGCGCCTGGGTCGCGGCGCACGCGGCGCCACGCGATCCCCCACGCCGAGATCGAGGTGGCGTCGGCGGTGGCGGCCGGGCCGGCTGCTGGCGCTGCGTCGGCCATCAGGGCACCTCCTCTTGGCAGTGGGAGGCGTGCGCGCCATGCGCCCGGCGGCCCATCAGTCGTACCTGATCCTGGGGTCGATCACCCCGTAGAGGATGTCGACGACGAGGTTGGCGAGGATGTACAGGGTCGCGGTGTAGATGACGAGCGGGATCATCACGGGCAGGTCGCGGTTGAGCAGCGACGTCAGGCCGTAGCGTCCGAGCCCGGGGATGTTGAACACGAACTCGGTGAGGAACGCGCCGTCGATGAACGAGGCGAGGTCGAGCCCGATCACCGTCACCACCGGGATGAGGATGTTGCGGGCCGCGTGCTTGTAGGTGACGGC
>ERZ795041.298-NODE-298-length-19067-cov-4.195456_pt1 | contig 19067 bp, 14 predicted proteins | sample MGYA00375125_ERZ795041 | MGnify/ENA primary metagenome ERZ795041 (study PRJEB30170, sample SAMN03074214) | activated sludge metagenome | biome: Common Effluent Treatment Plant; feature: Wastewater; material: Activated sludge; isolation source: activated biomass in...
AGTAGTAATAATAATAGTATTTATATAAATTTGGAAACAAAGCTAAAGGACATTATAAAATACCAACACAGCAGCAAGCCCTGTCCGTTAGCGGTCAGCTTAGACAACACCCTAAACAAAATGAAACATTCTAAAAAAGTTTTGAAACTGACATTTTTCAAACTGATTTTCCTTTTTCTTGTATTTGGTTTTATTTCTTGCAACCCCAAAAAGCAAGCTCCAAAAGACAGGGAAACGCAAATAATAAACTCAAAGTTATTCACTGCAAGTACCGAAATACCTATTTGGACAAGTTCAATACCTGACTCTGAACTAATCACAGGAATAGAAACTAATCTTGACGGTATCGCAAAAAATGTTTCAAACCCAACTATAAAAATATTCTCACCAATTAAAGAAAATAGTGGAGCGGCAGTACTTGTATTTCCAGGTGGTGGATATACTAAAGTTGCCGTTGAATTGGAAGGTTCTGAAATATGTGAATGGCTGGCTTCAATTGGTGTAACAGGAATCTTATTAAAATATAGGGTTCCCGATTCAGGACCACATTATTACAAAGATTGTCATTGTGAAAAAGATCCAATTAAGCCACTTGCCTTACAAGATGCCCAAAGAGCAATGGGGTTTGTTCGTTCAAAGGCTAGTGAATGGAACATTGACCCAACTAAAATTGGTGTAATGGGTTTTTCGGCAGGTGGACATTTAGTTGCAGATGTGTGTACTAATTATAGGAATAGAGTATATCAACCAACCGATGAGATTGATAATACAAATTGCCGACCTGATTTTGGGATAGTAATGTTTCCGGGACATATGACCAATCATACTAGCAATCCTTATGAACTTAACAAAAAACTTCCCGTTGATAGTAACACACCACCGACTTTTCTATTACAAGCAGGAAATGACCCTATTGACCCTATTGAAAACTCGTTAGTCTATTATATAGCTCTTAAAAAAGCGAATGTACATGCAGAATATCACATTTTTGCCGAAGGTGGACATGCTTTTGGTTTGAATAGAACCATACTGGACAATCCGAATTGGAATAAACTTCCTATTGCAGACTGGGAAAATTTAGTTGAGCGTTGGCTAAAAACAATAAAGATGACAACAAAAGATTAAACAAAAAGCCGAACCGCTAACATCGTATTGGCAATAGTGGGGCTGACAGTTGTAAACTCAACATTTGTATTTCTATGGGGCATTTGTGCAAATGTTGGGCTGACGTTTTTCAAATGCCCCACCATCGCCAATACGTAAACCGTTGTAAGCAACCCTGTGAGGCACTAAACAAATTTGTGAAACTTGTAATAGCTCATATCATTATTTATACTTACCTCCAAATCTTATTTATTAACAATTTTCAGAATGGTTTGATTTTTGAAGCGGTTGAACTCCAACAACCCCTATAATTACACGAATCCAAACTATTGTAGGTTTAACATAGAAAAATTACTTTGCTGCTATGAGTAAAATATCACTGTTTGTAATTTTAAAAGACAAAGAACCGCCCAAGGATTCCCACTGTGTAGCAAGCACCATAAAATATTTCTTAACTTTAAACTTCAGGCAATGAAAAATCTAAAAATAACTATAGCTGCGGCAGCATTGTTTATATTCAGTGTCGTAATCTTTTATGGTTGCAAAAAAACAGCAACAAGTGAAACAAAGGAGCAAAATACCCTTGCTGAATTTTACAGGCAAAAGCTGAAAAATGAACCCACTAAATCAATCCTCGCTGTAAACCTTCCCGGAAAAGGTTATTACGGCGACATTAATGGAAACAGAATAACAGTTATACCCGGGCAAACAAACCGACCTGATGCATCTTCCTGCCCCGACCCAAGGGCTTCTGAATTTACTCAGTCGGTTACAATCAACAGTGAATATACATGTGGAACAGGCTATCGTTTCCTTGTTCAGTTTACAATCACTTCGGAGTTTTATCCGCTATTGACAAATAGCTCAGGATTACCCAGCAAAGGACGAATCAGATTAGTTAATTCTTCAGGAGGGCAGGTATATATTACACCAACAAGTACAGTAAATCCCGTAATAAGCATTCAAAATAACGGAGTGGTTGGCCAAAACTCCAATGGGGATGATTTGAATGAGTTCATAGTTGTTTACCGTTCAGAAATAGTAAGCGAAGCAACATATAATCTTGCTGCCGGTGTACAATCAAACCTCACCTGTTATACTGATTGTGTAAATTATGCGACGCTCAATATAGGATTCTCACCGCAGCAACAAGCAGTAGCAGGCAGCCAACATACTACACAACCCTGTACAAGAATTGACAAAGTTTACTGGAATCCACGGAGCGGAAGCACTCCTCCAAGTTTAGCCGGTGCCAATCCCACTGGTTCCGGATGTTTTCCTTGGGGATATGTTTTTCCACATAAACAAGAAGTTGAGTTCAAGAACGGAGCTGGTCAGTGGAAAAGGTTTTACTTGCATTATCAAGGGCTGGGACAACCAGGCACTGAATGCCCCTCTGAAGGAATAAATTATTGGGATGTTTGGTATATTGATGTAACACTTAGTCAAAGTCAGAACAATTTAGTGCCAGGCAATGTACAGGTTAGATATAGAAATAATCATATGGGCGGAACAGGAAACGGAGCCCCTTGCGTGACACAACCGACAGGCACATATATTACCGAAACATGGTATATAAATTAAACCGATTATCAGATTATCCCATGAAACAGTTTGTTATTTTACTTTCCCTTGCAGCTTCTTTTACAGCAAATGCACAGAACATTTGCGTGGATTCTTCATCTCATATCCGGTATAAAACATTACCCAATGATTCTTTGCGGGTTCAGAAAACAATTCTAACAAAAGACAGTAGTAAAATATCCATTGGTTTTTTTCTGAACGGTTCATCTGGGTCTTCAGTCATTTATTTTATCTCAAAGACTAATAAATTCGGAGAAATTGTGTGGGTTAAAAAAATTACATCCTTTTATTTTTCAGGTCAAAGCGAATTTCAGAATATAGAAGAGGCTTCAAATGGTGATATAATAATTGCCGGGATTAATCCAGCATCTTTAGCCAAACCATTTTTTTACTTTATAATTTCACCTACAGGAGGATTAATGTACCAAAATACATTTGACATAACCAATGCCGGGTTAAATTTATCAAACGCATACCCAATCCGGGTTTCCAGCATTACAAGATATGGCACAGACAGTTTGCTGCTTTGTATTACCCATCCGGTTTTATTGACCCCTGACGAACCACATTCCATCACACTTCTTACAATCAGCAATGCCGGACTGCCGGGCTCATCTTATACCTATATTCAGCCGTCACCAACATTTTATTACCCCAACTTTAGTAAATGTAAAATTGAAGGCGGCTATATTTATTTATACGGGGGGGCGCATTTTAGTAACACATGTATGATTAATTTTATTGCCCAACCTACCTATACCTATTTGAAAATTAACTGGCTGACCAAACAGGTGGAGGACAAAAAAGCTTATTGCAGCCCTCAAGCGGGATTCAATCAATTTGGTATTCCGGTAATAGAAGGGGGAGATAATGAGAATATTATTGTTTCCGAACTTAATGATGGTGCGATTAACATCTACCGGCGAATATGGGGTTTGGATTTTAATAATGGCGATACCCTTACCCGGTTGTTTAAAATCAGTGAGTTTGACAAGGAGTTTAACCACCTGAAAAGTGAATATGTCTGTACAAATAAAAGATTCAGGTGGTGGCCTGATTGGGATTATCGCCTGTATATTGATTCATTGAATACTAAACATATTTCTGTTTTTGACTATCCGGGTCAGCGTATTTATTATGGCATCGGCAATTCACAAGGAGATTTTTATTTACAAAAACAAATGCCTCATACTGCTTCAAGAATTGACGGGTTTGGCACAGAATCAAAACGACTCTTAACAGAGCCGGGATCCTTAACCAGTTTTGATATAGTATCCGGAGATGCTCAGCATACTTATATTGACAATTTCAGAATTCTTGCTAAAGATACTGCTGAGACATGCTTCGGAACCAACATTGATTTTCTGGATTCTAAACCTGCAACTGTAAGCCCCATCAACTGGCAGGGAAATTTCACTTCACGACTAGCTGTTTTGGAAACTACTCCAATTAATTTCACTTTGGAGGATTATCCGATGGAGCGAAGCGTTATATGCAACATTGTGCATAAATGCGATACAATAAAGCTTTATGCGCCCGACACAGTATGCAATATTGTACAACCAGTAATTATCACGGCACACAAAAACCCGCTATGCATCGGTAAAGTAGATTTTAGTTTTGATACCGCACAGGTAACCTCTTACCAGCAACTTAATGACACAACAATCAGTTTTACTTTTAACCGAACCTCTGCTTTCAGGATATATGCCCGACCAGCAGCCTGTACTCAGTTAATTGATTCTGCAATTATTTATGTGTCTGCTCCCCTTAATACATTAACTCTTGGCAACGATACTCTTTTTTGCCCTGGAAAAACTTATTTGCTAAATGCCGGAAACAGCTATGCCAGCTATAGCTGGCAGGATGGAAGTAACAACAATACATTCACTGCCACCCGACCCGGAGTTTATCATGTAACAGCCAAAGACTATTGCAGCAGGTTATTTTCCGATACAATTAAAATCACTTATAGAAATTTTAAGATTAACCTTGGCAAAGACAGTACCTTATGCCTGAATGAAAGCATGACACTTAGTGTGCCTGCCGGATACCTGAGCTATAACTGGCAGCCACAATACAATTTGATTTATCAGACTCCTTATAGCGTTTTAATAAATCCAAGAATTAATACGAGTTACAGAATAGAATCAGAAGTTTTTTCCGGATGTAAACTTTCCGATACTGTCCAAATTAACGTAGAAACCTGTCCAGAATATATTTACTTTCCCTCCGGCTTTACCCCAAACAATGATGGCCTCAACGATACTTTTAAACCTTTGACCGGTGGGGTCTTTGAAAAATATGAACTTCAAATCTATAACAGGTGGGGGCAACTTGTATATTTAACAAAGAATAAAACCGAAGGGTGGAATGGTAAATACAAAGACGCAATGCAGGACAACGGGACTTTTGTATGGTTATGTAAGTACAAATTTTATAGTAAAGACGAAAAAATAATTAAAGGAACCATAAATATTATACGGTAGCAACGAGGGGCGGCAAAAGGGTATGCTTACAACAAACGGCTTGCTGTCATGCCGGGGCGACCTGCATATACTCGTCGTCCCGTTCACTATTCAGCCACATATCGGGCTGACCGAATACATATCATCAAAAGAACTTAACTTCAGCTTCAAATAAATCCGGGCTGCGGTTCGGTCCGACGTAACACAGAATACCGGCACGAACAGCAAGCCCTACCGTTGCCTGCTATTCGTCGGACACATACTATAGCTTATGGGACGACAAATAAACTTCTATTTACATCCAAACGATTATCAAGAGTTTGAGAACTTATTAAAAGCAACCGGTGATATAATCTTTTTACCTTATTTTCACTACGACGGTAAAGTAAGAACCATTGACACGACTATTCCCGTTGATATTAGAAAAGAAGGGGAGCGAATCTATTTGGTGAGACGACAAGACCTAAAACAAATAGAACTTGAGCATATTGAAAAATTTGGCTATTGGCTTTTAGCTGACAACCGTTTGCCTGTTGTGCATTATGACCGTTGTGGGTTTGACAATGAAAAAATAATTCGTGGAAGGCTTTATTTCCAACCTTCATTTGTTAAAGACATGCAGTGGGTGAATAAATCAGAAGACTTTGTTAGTTGGGCAGACAACACAATTAAAGCAGCAAGACGAAAACTTAAGAGATACAAATTTGACATGGGCGGTTGGGGTTTTTCCGAGTATGTTGGTAAATATGCAAAAGAATGGCTGGACAAAACAAAACAGGAAAAGCAAATAAACGACTCATCTCTTGTTACAACTTAAGATGAACAGCAGGCATAGGGGCTTGCTGCTATGCTGGCTGACGAATATAAACTCATCGTTCCGTTCGCTATTCAGCAGCAGTCCGGGCTGGACTTTTACTATTGGGCTTTTGTACATATCTTCGGCTTCAGTTCGCTACTGTGCATTTGTACCGGGCTGAAGAATCACGGAATATCAGCACAGCAGCAAGCCCTGTTCGTTGCCTGCAATTCAAAAACATTACAATAATATAGTTAGAATAAAATGACACAATACAGAAAAATTGAAAGACCAGATAAAAGCGAATATCCTGCTTATTCCCAGCATTATTTTGACTTAATAAAAACAGACACAGATATATTGCAGGAAATGTATGATAACTTGTTTAAACTTAAAAAACTAATATATTCATTGGCTGACGATAAATTGTTATACAGGTATGCAGAAAATAAGTGGACTATCAAAGAAATATTAGTTCATAATATTGACGATGAAAGAATCTTTTCATATAGAGCTTTACGATATGGAAGGAATGATAATACACCATAGCACGGCTTTGAAGAAAAAGTTTATGCTAAATATTCCTGCGCAAATGATAGAACTTTAGACAATATTTTTGAAGAATATGAATCTGTAAGGAACGCAACATTAACATTGTTTCAAAATCTACCGGATGATGCTTTTATGAGAAGCGGTGGCGGGCTTGATGATGATGGAAGCATTATTAATATTAGAACTGTCAGAGCATTAGCATACCATATTGCAGGACACGAATTAAGACACATTAAAGTAATCAAAGAACGTTATCTGAATATGACGACAGAAAAATATGTCATTTAAGAACAGCAGGTAACATGAACTGTGCACAAAACCAAATAAAGCTTAAGGTTTTTGTGAACAGTAATTGGGTTGATATATAGTTCCGTTTTTTACCACTGCAAATACTTGTTTTAGCAACTTATTCATCACAGCAATTGTGTAGGCTCCCCCAAAAACATTACGTTTTAAAAGAAGACAAAAGTCCTAATTATTAAAATCGCAAAAACATGAAAGGTAGTCAATTCACCACCACACACATTACCATTAAATGGAGACATGGGCATGCAAGGAATTTGAGTATGAAATGATGGTCTGAAAAAAAATAGTGTTGCAATACAACACCATTTTTTAAAGAAATTACATATCAAAATTTTATTTACCTCAAGTCCACCTCTTCTACTCCGGGATATTTGCTTTTATTAAAAACAAACTCAGCGTCGGCAATCGTTTTGTTTGTCTTCATGGTACTTACGGTGTATGTATAGCGATTGCCTGCATTTTCCAACACCTTGGTACTATAAATTGTTTTTGCAGCTTTATCCACCTGTACATATACTTTGTGAAAAGGCTTACTTTTATCGGTAGGCGTCATCTCTATTTCCTGAATGGTTTTACCGGCTACTTTCTTTTCGCCTGTAAGTATGTATAAAAAATCTTTATCATAGAAGTTGGTAAAAAGCTTCTGCGGAGTAATGGTACCACTACCCGATTCTACTTTGCTAATCGTAACTTCATTGGCTCCTTTATCATAATTCCAAACCGTTTTGCCATCACAAAATATTTCCTGACCGTTAAAGCTTACTCTGTATTTCGTTCCCTTCAGTTTGATAGCACCACTTTTATTACTCAATGCCTTGCCTGCTGCATTTTCCACCTTGTATGAAAAAGTAGCATCTACTGTTGTATAGGTTTTGAATTTATTGCTTACTCCGTCCAAAATGGTTTTTGCCGCCGGATCATTCTTGCCCTGGGCAATTGTAAGTATAGGTAGCAAAAGTGCTATAAAAAGTATAAATTTCTTCATTTCCTTTGGGGTTTGGTGACTGCCTTTTGTAAAAGCGGTGCAAAGATAATTGAATTTACCTCAGTAGGATGATGATTTAATCCCTGAGGTTGTAAGAAATGATAAAGAAAAATTTATTAACAAGTTTTTGTAAATCAACCGAGTGCATCCAAATGTTGCTGTAAATCCAGTTCTGTTTTTATCAACACATCTCTGGCCTTACTGCCTTGATTGGGCCCTACAATGCCCACAGCTTCCAATTGATCCATGAGCCTGCCGGCACGATTGTAACCCAATTTCATCCTACGTTGTAAAAGTGAAGTGGATCCTATCTGATTTTGTACAATCAGTCGGGCAGCATCTTCAAACAATGAATCCCTGTCGGCCATATCAAAATCTTTGCCCTCCATTTCTTTTTCATCCACATATTCGGGCAATAAAAATGCCTGAGGATAGCCCCTTTGGTCGCCAATATATTCTACAATTTGCTCTACTTCCGGAGTATCTACAAATGCGCATTGCAATCGTGTAATTTCACCATTATGAGAAATCAACATATCGCCCTTCCCTATCAATTGCTCGGCACCACCTGCATCTAAGATCGTTCTGCTATCAATTTTTGAAGAAACTTTAAAGGCAATACGTGAAGGGAAATTGGCTTTGATAGTACCTGTAATAATGTTTACAGAAGGTCGTTGTGTAGCAATGATGAGGTGAATACCTACCGCACGGGCAAGTTGCGCCAGACGGGCTATGGGCAATTCCACTTCTTTACCTGCTGTCATGATCAAGTCGGCAAATTCATCAACTACCAATACAATAAAAGGAAGATACTGATGTCCTTTTTGCGGATTTAGTTTTCGCTTAATGAATTTTTCGTTGTACTCTTTTATATTTCTGGTGCCGGCTTCTTTCAATAAGTCATATCGATTATCCATCTCAATACAAAGTGCATTGAGTGTATAAACCACTTTTTTAGTATCCGTAATAATGGCATCTTCCTCGCCGGGGAGCTTTGCCAAAAAATGTTTTTCTATTGCACGATAAATGCTAAGCTCCACTTTCTTGGGATCAATGAGTACAAACTTGAGCTGCGACGGATGTTTTTTATAAAGCAATGAAACCAGCAGCGCATTTACTCCAACCGATTTTCCCTGACCCGTAGCACCGGCCATGAGTAAGTGTGGCATACCTGCAAGATCTACAATAAAATTTTCGTTATCAATCTTTTTGCCGATAGCAATGGGCAAACTGAAATTATTATTCTGAAATTTCTCAGAAGCCAGCAAGGTTTTCATGCTCACAATCGTTTTGCGAACATTGGGTACTTCTATACCAATAGTGCCCTTGCCCGGTATAGGTGCAATGATGCGTATGCCAAGTGCTGCCAGACTCAATGCAATATCATCTTCCAGATTTTTGATTTTAGAAATTCTTACACCCGGTGCCGGTACTATTTCATATAGCGTAACGGTGGGACCAACGGTGGCACTTATTTTTTGAATCTCTATTGAATAATTTCTAAGTGTTGAAATAATCTGGTTTTTATTATTTTCCAGTTCGTTGCTATCTTGAATAATTTTTTCGCTGCCATGTGCTTCTAAAAGTCCCAGTGTTGGATATTTATAATCTCTTAAATCCAACGTAGGCTCATATGGTGGCAGATTCTCCACTACCAGTTTTTCCTGTTCAACCGATGTTTCAGGTGCTTTTATTTCAAGCTCCAATGGACCGGTTGGTTTTTTTACAGCAGGTTTTGGCGCTTGATGCAAAGTTGTTTCCGGATCAGTTTCTGTATTATTGTTTATATCTAGAGCATCTTCCTGTTCATCTGATTCAGGTGTATGCTGAAGTAAAATGTCGTTCACAATTTCGCCTTCAACAGTAGGCTGCTTCGATTCTATTTTTTCAAGCTGTGTTTCTAATGATTCATCTTTCTCCACTAATTCAAACTGATGTATTGGGACCTGCTCGTCAGGGAAATTGATAACAATGGGAGCTTCACCCGTTAATTTGTTACCACCAATTTTATTTTCAGTATTATTAATGTTTTCAATTAAAGTTTGGCTATTTGTAGTGGCAATGGCAGGCATTAATGCACCATTGTCCGCTTCATCGTTTTCTTCTTCATCAGCTTCGTCTGCATCCGATAATTGATTTTTTGCAGGCAAATTAAAAGAAGGATTAAACTGCCAAATGAAATAACCTGCTGCAAGCAAGAGCAAGACTGCGCCGGTGCCAAAACCGCCTAAAGCCCCGGTCATTTTTTTACTAATCATATCTCCTACGCCGCCGCCAAACGGAAAATTGCTACCTGCAAAAACAAAAGACAAAGCGATAGATAAAACCAATAATCCAACAGTTACATATTTCAGGTTTTTCCAGATGGAAAAAACTTTGCGGCGCATCAATAGATTTACACCTACTACAAAAAAGAAAGTACAGATAAGGAATGCAGCCAATCCAAATCCATTAAATATGAATAAGTGAGAAATAACAGCTCCAAAGGTCCCCAATAGATTAGAAACTTTTTTGCCGCTATCTAACAAGGCGCTAAAGCCTTGTTGTGCAATAGCCTGATCTTGCTTCCAGGTAAAGAGGTAAGAGAAAAATGAAATAAATAGAAATACAGAAAGCAGTAAAGAAAATGCGCCAACAATTTTCCAGGTTCTTTCATCGCGGGCAATCGCTTTCAGATCAATTTTATCTTCCTTCTCAGCCCGAAAAGGTGTAACATCGGATTTTGCTGGTTTTTTCTCAGGACTTTTTTTCGATTTCTTTTTCGACTTGGTAGCCATGTCTGCAAAGATAGAAAGTTTAGAAGCAAAATTATTAAGTGAAATCAGATTTCATCGGGGAACACAAAATTGTATAAACCTCAATTTCTTTCTAACAAGAAGGTAGCTATTGCTTCTTTCTTAAGAATGAAATTAGAAGCAGCAACCACCCGACAATTAAGAATAAGCCACCCACAGGAGTAACCGGCCCTACAATTTTTGAAATACCACTTTCATTTATTTTCAAAAATGTAAGCAGGAAGAGTGATCCGGAAAAAAGCAAAATACCTGTGATAAAACAAGTACCCGCCCACCTCAACTGTTTCGCTGGCAATTTATCATAGATTAATCCCACAAACAGGAGTGCCAGTGCATGATAAATCTGGTATTGTACGCCGGTTTGAAAGGAGTGCAATATTTTTTCATCCTGCGTCAACCTTTGCAGTCCATGTGCGCCAAAGGCTCCGAGTGCTACGCCCAATGCGCCGAAAAATGCTCCTGCAACTAAAAATTTTTTATGCATGAAATATCTTTTGAATCAGATTTTCTAAAAGAACAGGTGCTTCATCTATTTTTATTTTTGCCTGTTCATAAAATATTTTTCTGTCAGCCATTTTTTTGAGTATAAAAGCATACAACTGCTCTTCATTCAAATTTTTTATTAAAGGTCGCTTTGATTTTTCTTTGATCAGTCTATCTAACAAAATTTCTGAGGGTGTATTGATCCAAACGGTAATGCCCGATTGATTCATGTAATCAATATTATTGAAAAAACAAGGAGTGCCGCCACCACAAGCCAATATAAATTTATCGTGTCCCTCTGTAATCATGTACAGGGCTTCTTTTTCTAATGTCCTGAATTTTTCCTCACCATCCTGTTCAAAAATTTCAGTTATTGTTTTTTTGGGCTTTCGCTTGATCATTTCATCCTGATCTAAAAACGGAAATTCCAGTTTTTTGCTTAATTGGCTGCCCCAGTATGTTTTGCCGGAGCCCATAAATCCCATTAAAAATATTTTCATATATAAAGAAGCGGCAACGGCTGCCCGTTAACTAACTATTTAAAAGCATTGATGCCCGTAACATCCATTCCTGTAATCAACAGGTGAATATCGTGCGTACCTTCATAAGTGATAACGCTTTCCAGGTTCATCATGTGTCGCATTACAGGATATTCGCCTGTGATGCCCATGCCACCCAGCATTTGTCTGGCGTCTCTGCAAATATTAGTTGCTACTTCACAGGCATTTCTTTTTGCCATACTTACCTGTTGTGGTGTGGCTCTCCCTTCACTCATCAATACCCCCAGCCGCCAGTTTAATAGTTGCGCTTTGGTGATTTCTGTTACCATTTCGGCCAGTTTTTTTTGTTGTAGCTGAAAGCCACCAATGGGTTTGCCAAATTGTTCTCTTTCTTTTGAATAACGCAATGCAGTATCGTAACAATCCATAGCTGCTCCAATAGCACCCCAGGCTATGCCGTATCTGGCTTTGGTAAGACAGCCCAATGGGCCTTTCAGCCCTTTTACATTGGGAAAAATATTTTCCTTTGGTACTTTTACATTATCAAAAACCAATTCTCCAGTGGCTGAAGCACGCAGGCTCCACTTGCCATGTGTAGTAGGTGTGCTGAAGCCTTCCATACCTCGCTCCACTATCAATCCATGCACTTCGCCTGCCTCATTTTTTGCCCAAACTACTGCTACTTGTGAAAAAGGAGCATTACTAATCCACATTTTAGCACCATTCAAAATAACATAATCTCCGGCATCTTTAAAATTGGTTAGCATACTCGATGGATCGCTGCCATGATTTGGCTCCGTCAACCCAAAACAACCCAACCACTCACCACTTGCCAACTTGGGTAAATATTTTTTTCGCTGCGATTCACTTCCGTATTGATAAATAGGAAACATAACCAGGCTTCCCTGTACCGAAGCGGTTGAACGTACGCCACTATCGCCACGCTCCAGTTCCTGCATCATCAACCCATAACTTATATAATCTAATCCACCGCCGCCATATTCAACCGGCACGGTTGGACCAAAACAACCAAGATCGCCGAGTTGTTTTACAATCTGCTGAGGAAACTCAGCTTTCTGTGCATAATCCTCAATAATAGGTGATATTTCTTTTTTTACATAAGCACGTACCGCTTCACGAATTTGTTTGTGTTCTTCGGTAAGCAATTCATCAAGTAAGAAATAATCAGGACTTTGAAACATGTCAGTACGAGCAGCCATAGTAATTCCATTTTTTTTAATTTGACAAGACAGCGCAAAGGTAACATACTGTAACTTAATATAGAAGCAGCATGATTCACCTTGTGATTTAAACGTTCTTCATTAAAAAAATCTACAACTTATTTCCAAATTCATAATTTTAGATAATACAAAAAAGAAACCATTTCAATTATGAACAAGAACCGCATTATGAGAAATATAATTGCTGAAATTGTCGGCTTTTTATTAGGTGCTGCCATTTTTTGGGCAGGGGCACTTATTTCACTTATTGCTTTAGCACAAGGCGTCAGCCGAGATCATGATTCCAACAGCATGATGAATAGTAGCACCAACTCCTATCTTGTTCTTTGCTTAGTTGCTATCATTGCTTCCTTTTTGGGTGGCTTGGTTACAACACTTATGGCTGAAGATAAAAACTACAAACCGGCTATGATAACTGGAATATTATTATTGATCATGGTGCTTGCTTTTAATAACTATGTGGTTAACGCAAATTCAGCCATACTATACGCATGTATGGGCCTTCCCGCATTATTGGGTGCATATTTGATTTTGAGAAGAAAATCTGTATAAGAAATTTGGTTGGGATTGAAAAAGCTATTTCTTCCCCGAGCCACTCATTTCTATATCACGATTAATTTCTTCTATATTTACCGGTCTTGCTGTTTCATCACCCATCAGGTATTTTGAAAAATAATCAGCCGTTTTCCAAAACCAATATTCACTCATATCGCCAAACCCATGACGCTGTGTAGGTAAAATCAGCATTTCAAATCTTTTGTTAGCCTTAATTAATGCATTCACAACACGCATTGTATTTGCAGGAGATACATTGTTATCAATTTCTCCATGTATCAGACATAAATGACCTTTCAGATTTTTTGCCAGATCCTGATTTCTTTCAATAGAATAAACAAATGTAGTATCTCCTTTTTCGCTGATTTCTTCTTTTACACCATTATGCTTTTCGCTCCACCAACGGTTATAAACTGAGTTATCATGATTACCTGCATTACTTACAGCCACTTTAAAGAAATCGGGATAAACCAACATGGCGGCCGTACTCATAAAACCACCGCCACTGTGTCCATGTATGCCCACTTTATTTATATCAATAAAGGAAAAGCGATTGGCTAATTGTTCTGCTGCCGATTTTTTATCAGCCAGACCATAATCTCTTAAATCTCCATATCCATAATTGTGATACCATTTGCTTCGAGCCGGGCTGCCTCCGCGGTTGCCTACCGTTACTACAATAAAACCTAACTGCGCCAGGCGATCTATTCTGTCCATGCCTCTGCCCCATGCTTTGTTCACCGACTCAGTCTGAGGGCCGGGATAAACATATTCAATCAAAGGATATTTTTTATTGGGATCAAAATCATAAGGCTTGTACATCACACCATACAAATCGGTAATGCCGTCATCGGCTTTTACTTTAAATATTTCCGGGAATTTATATCCCGTTTGCATTAAAAGACTAAGATCGGCAGTTTCCAATTTCAATACAGTTTTACCTTCATTATTTATCAACACCGACTCGGGAGTGGTATTTACTCTTGAAAAATTATTGACGAAGAACTGTTCATCATCATCCATCAAAAACTGGTGATCGTAATTGCCTGCATTGAGCAACTGAAGTCCGGAGCCATCAAAATTCACTTTATATAAATGCAAATAATAAGGATCCTCTTTGGTTGCGACTGTGCCCTCCTTTTTATCGGCCGCAATTGTTTCTCTGCCATTGGCGGAGAAGTAAAGTACTCTTTTCTTTTCATCAACACCCATTATACTTTCACAATGAAAAGGACCGGATGTGATTTGATTTTTTAATTTCCCATCTCCGTCGTACAAATAAAAATGACCCCAGCCATCTCTTTCACTCCACTCAATTATTTCTTTACCATCATTTACCAATTCTGGTGTTCTTGTTTCAATGTAAGTATTTAGCCGCTCTTCTATTACTGCCACGGAAGTATCTGCTCCCACATTCACGCTACATATATCAATCCGCTTTAAATCGCGGCTGGTGCGACTAAAAAACACCTGATTATTATTTCCAAGCCAAAGTTGTGGCGAAAAATCATCATCTCGATTTTTCTTCAGTGGTGTTTTACGAAACAAATCCAAAGTCTGGTCTTTAAATCTGCCGGTTTTAATGCGTGTTTGTTTTTTTGAAACTGCGTCAAAAAGATAAATTTCATCTATGGGAGCGGTTGTTTCACCCGGCATCCAATATTTGTATGATTCTAATGTAGGACGAGGTTCAGCAGCACTGTTGATCACCCATAAATCCTTCACTTTTCTTTCATCTGTTCTTTTTAATATAAAATGTTTTGAATCAGGCGACCATAACACAGCTACACCTTTTCTGTTTTTCTTATTTTTTTCTTCATCAACATTTGTTTCACCAAATCCTTTAAAATGCCATGAATAATCTGCTACCCCATCGGTGGTGATGGCATGTTCAACTATTGTAGTGTCTTTATCGTTTATCTGTGCCTTTTTATAATTTTCAAAATCCATCCAATAAAGATTGTTGTTTCTACCAAACAGCACCAATGAGCTATCGGGAGCTACAGAAGCCCACATAGCTTTGCGAAGTGGCCTTTTGAAATCGGAGAGTGTATCTAAAGTTCCATTATTGAGGTTGTATTCAAAGTAGAAAACTTTTTTTTCTTTTCTGGGAGGTGTATCTTTTTTCTTTGATGAAGTGTCCTTGATGATAACATCAATTGTGCTTTTTACCTGAAAACGTATTTTGGTTTCATCGCCTATAAATTGCAGGCTGTCTATATCAAGATGCTGCCCATCTATCGGGTCTTTGATGATGCGTGTAAGTTGTGCTGCAAGTTTATCATTGTCAAATAGTTTCTTTTTTTCAGCCTTTACCGGATCAACCAGATACCAGTTACGCCCTTCTGTAGTTTGATATGAATACCAGAAGCGATTTGATTTTTTCAACCAATGTGGATCTACACTGGTGGAGAATACCATTTTATTTACCCTTGCCGGTGAATATTTTGCAGCTTGCTGATAATTCGCTTTTGTAACTTCTGTCCGTTCTTGCTGTGCGTGCAATGAAATAAATAATCCTGACAACAGTAAAAGCAAAACTGTTTTCTTCATAATGCTTAGTTTAAAGTGTGGGGCTTAAGGTAAGTATTTTTCCATTTCGTGTTGAATAGCAAAGGCTTCATTTCTTGCTTTTTCGGCAAAATCTACTTCAGCGGAAGCATAGATAATTGAACGGCTGACATTTACCAATATGCCGACATCTTTGGTCATTGCAATTTTAGAAATTGATTCCAGGCTACCGCCTTGTGCACCCACACCGGGCACCAGAAAGAAATGATCGGGCACCTGTTTTCTGATACTTTCAAAAGCTTCCTCCTGAGTAGCGCCTATTACAAACATCAGATTTTCGCTACTGCCCCACTCCGCTACTTTCTCAATTACTTTTTCATAAAGGAATTCGCCCCCTGTGTGTAGCATTTCAAAATCCTGTGCTCCTTCATTTGAAGTAAGACCCAGCACAATAGCCCATTTGCCTTTATGTTGCAAAAAAGGTTTTACACTGTCGGCTCCCATATAAGGGGCAACGGTAACAGCATCAAAAGGCATTGCTTCAAAAAATGCTTTTGCGTACTGGTTTGATGTATTGCCTATATCGCCACGCTTGGCATCTGCTATTTTGAAATGATGATCACCAATAAACTGAACCGTTTTTTCCATAGTGGCCCAGCCCTTCAATCCCTGTGCTTCATAAAAAGCTGTGTTGATTTTATACGACACACATAAATCTCTCGTCGCATCTATTATTTCTTTATTGAAGGAGAATACAGGATCCGGTTCACTCAAGAGGTGAGTTGGTATTTTTGAAATATCAGTATCCAATCCTACACAGAGATAGGATTTTTTTTCTTTGATTTCAGCTACCAGTTGATGACGTGTCATGTGGCAAAGGTATTCAGTTATAAGGCATTCAACTTAGCCAAAATTAGTTGTTCTATGAATTCAGATTCCCAGTTATCATTAATTCCACCCCGCTGCATTATTTCCTGCATTATGGCTTCTTGTTTATTGCCCCGCTCCAGTGCTTCGCTGTACCGTATATCGGGCCTAAAAGTAACCATGCTATAAGCAGGAATCCATTTGTCGGGATGCTTTTGATGCAAGTTTGCTTCTATCTTTTTTTGTAAAAGAAATTTTGGGTCGGCTACTTTATCTCGCATCTCTATAAAATTATTTAATGCCAGTTCGGCTATGGCATCGCCATCGGGTTTTCGTAACTCCTGAAAGGCTGATAAAATTGTCGACCAGTCTTCACCATGATTATCCATCAAACTGCTGAGAACAGAACAGTCTTCAAAACCGCAGTTCATACCCTGACCAAAAAACGGAACAATCGCATGTGCGGCATCTCCTATCAATGCAAATTTATCTGCACGTATCCAGGGAAAACATTTTACGGTTACCAATGATGATGTCGGATTTTGAAAAAAATCTTCAATCAATGTTGGCATTAAGTTGGATGCGTCTGCAAACTGATTGGCGAAAAACGATTGTACTTTTTCTTTCGTGTTCAAAGAGGCAAATGAAATTTCACCTTCAAATGGGAAAAATAGTGTGCAAGTAAAACTTCCGTCAATATTGGGCAGGGCAATCAGCATATAATTTCCACGAGGCCAGATGTGCAGTGCATTTTTTTCCAATTGAAATTCACCATTTTTACCTGGCGGAATATGCAATTCCTTATAACCATAATCAATATAATATTGTTCATATTGAAACCGGTCGTGCTGCAATTGGTGTTGTAGTCTGGATGCAGCAAAAGCCCCATCGGCCCCAAAAATCAAATCGGATTTTTGAGAAACCAATGTTGCTTCTTTTGTTTCAAAAGTTACCGTATTTGTACTCCAGTCTATTGCTTCACATTTGTGATGGAAATAGATTTCAGCACCCTGTGCTGCCGCCAATGTCATCAATTGCTTATTCAACTCCCCTCTTGAAACCGAATTGATAAACTGTCCTTCTTTTCCATAAGGCTGAAATGATGAATGGCCATCGGCATTATGAATAAAACGGCCATGCATGGGAATGCAAATCTTTCTGATGTCGGACATGATGCCTACTTCTTCCAAAGCTTTGATTCCTCTGTCGCTCAATGCAAGATTGATAGACCTGCCGGCTGCTATATTTTCATTACGCATGTCTCCCCTGCGTTCAAAAACTTTTACTTTATATCCACGCTTGCATAAAATGATTGCCAGCAACGAGCCCACCAGGCCGGCACCAATTATTGTGATACTTTTTTTCAAATTTTCGCTAAAGATTTTATTTAACTGAGTTGTTGTTTTAATAACACACCAAAACGGTAAATGTCTTCAAATGAATTGTACAAGGGCACAGGCGCTATGCGTATTACATTCGGCTCACGCCAATCGGCTATTACTCCTGCTTTGGTGAGTTCTTCAAATATTTTTCTTCCGTCTTTTTTCATAAGTAATGAAACTTGACAGCCTTTTTCATTTTCATTTCGCGGTGTGATGATGGTTGCTTCGTTATCTTTTGCATCTGCATTACAACTATCAATTACAAAAAATAAATAATCGGAAAGCTGTTTTCTTTTTTCATGCAATCGCTGCATACCAGCTTCTTCAAATACATCCAAGGCTGCTTTGTGTGCCGCCATTGACAAGATAGGTGCATTACTCAGTTGCCAGCCTTCTGCTGTGGGTATAGGCTCAAAACCTTTTTTCATTTGAAATCTTGTTTCCTTATCGTATCCCCACCATCCGGCAAACCTGTGCAATGCTTTATTTGCAATATGTTTTTCATGAATAAAAACACCAGCTACACCACCCGGTCCGCTGTTCAGATATTTATAGGAACACCAGCAAGCAAAATCAACCTGCCAGTCGTGAAGTTGCAGTGCTACATTTCCGGCAGCATGAGCCAGATCGAAACCGGCATAAGCACCCACGCCATGTGCCGCTTCGGTTATCTCCTTCATATCAAACACCTGGCCTGTGTAATAATTTACACCACCAAATAAAACCAATGCCACACTGTTTCCATGCTGCTGAATAATTTGAAGTATGTCCTCATTTCTGATGCTATGTTCACCGGCTCGTGGTGCCACTTCAATAATTGTAGCATCAGGATTCAATCCATGAAATTTTACTTGCGTTTCAATAGCATATTGATCGGATGGAAAAGCCTTTGTTTCGCAAATGATTTTATATCTTTCTTTTGTTGGCCGGTAAAAACT
>ERZ795041.299-NODE-299-length-19027-cov-4.520978_pt1 | contig 19027 bp, 29 predicted proteins | sample MGYA00375125_ERZ795041 | MGnify/ENA primary metagenome ERZ795041 (study PRJEB30170, sample SAMN03074214) | activated sludge metagenome | biome: Common Effluent Treatment Plant; feature: Wastewater; material: Activated sludge; isolation source: activated biomass in...
CGGTGTCGGCCTGGATCATGTCGGCGGTGATGACGCCGGGACCGCGGGCGGCGAGGCGCATGGTCTTGGGCTCGTCGCCTTCGAGTTGGACGATGAGGTTTTTGACGTTGAGGACGATGTCGGTCGCGTCCTCCATCACGCCCGGGAGGGAGGAGAACTCGTGCTGGGCGCCCTTGATCTTGATCGCGGTGACGGCGGCGCCCTCGAGGCTCGAGAGGAGGACGCGCCGGATCGAGTTGCCGACGGTCGTGCCGAAGCCCTTCTCGAACGGCTCGACGGAGAGGCGGCCGTACGTTGTGCTCTTGAACTTGGGATCGAACTGGACCCGGCCGGGGAGTTCGAGCCCACGCCAACGGAAACGAGTGGTCATGTGCGAATCACCTTCCCAGCGAGTCGGCCGCACGATGGCGGCAGGCCTGAAACCCCGGGGTCACGGCGAATCGCACTCGGCTGGGACGAGCGTGATGCCTTCTGCACCCGGAGCAATGAACCCCGCACGCGAGACGTGTGCGAGGAGACGATACACGACTTAGACGCGGCGACGCTTCGCGGGGCGGCATCCGTTGTGTGGGACTGGGGTGTGGTCTTCGAGAGCCGTGACGCGAAGACCGGTCGAGACCAGGCCGTTGACCGCGGACTCGCGTCCCGAGCCGGCGCCGTTGATGCGGACCTCGATCTCGGACATGCCCATCTTGCGGGCCTTGGACCCGGCGGACTCGCCCGCACGGGTGGCGGCGAAGGGCGTGCTCTTGCGGGCGCCCTTGAAGCCCATGGTTCCGGCCGAATCCCAGCAGACCGTCTCGCCGTTCATGTCGGTGAGGGTCACGATGGTGTTGTTCTGGGTGGCTCGGATGTGCGCGATTCCGCGCACGACGTTCTTGCGGACTTTGGCTTTCTTGGCCATGGATTCCTCCGCGGATCACTCGGCCCGCGTTGGGCCGTCCCCGCATGTCGATCGATTCGCCCGGCGACCATCGCCGAACGATAGATTCACTTACTTCGCCTTCACGCCCTTCTTGCCGGCGACGGTCTTCTTGCGACCCTTGCGTGTGCGGGCGTTGGACTGCGTGCGTTGCCCGCGGCAGGGAAGGCCCTTGCGATGGCGATCGCCACGGTATGAGCGGATGTCCTTCAGACGCTGGACATTCTGCTGGACCTGGCGACGCAGGGCACCCTCGACAACGTAACTGGTGTCGAGGATGGAGTTGATCTGGGCGAGCTTCTGCTCGTCCACGTCGCTGGCGCGGGTGTCGCCATCCACGCCGGCCTCGGCGAGAATATCGGCGGCGAACTTCGCGCCGATGCCATGGATGTACTGGAGGGCGTAGAGGATCTTCTTGCGATCCGGGACGTCGATACCTGCGATACGGGGCACGTGACTCTCCTTGGCGGCGAGGGGCTTAGCCCTGGACCTGCTTGTGCTTGGGCTCGGTCTTGCAGATCACGCGGATCTTCCCCTTGCGGCGGACGATCTGGCAACCCGGACAGATTCTCTTGACGCTGGCTTTGACCTTCATGGGATACACCTTTGGGTGGTGAGTTTTCGGGTCGAGATAGTAGCCCCGGGCACGCGCAGAGTCACGCTGGGAAGGCCTCCAAGCGGCGAAACTGGTGCTGGAACGGCCCCCGAAGGGCCTCCACCCCGCTTAATAGCGGAACGTGATCCGGGCCTTGGACAGGTCGTAGGGGCTCATCTCGACCATCACCCGGTCCCCCGGGAGGATCTTGATGTAGTGCATACGCATCTTGCCGGAGACGTAGGCGAGGACCTCGGTCTTTTGCTCGTTGGGGAGGCGGACCTTGAACATGGCGTTGGGAAGGGCCTCGATTACCTCCGCCTCGAACGAGAACTTGTCATCCTGTTTGGCCATACCGGGTCCAGATGCTCCGTCTACGAATACCGTCGCCGAAGTGGGCACATGCCCATCCGGCGGCTGGTTGGAAAATGGTCGGACAAGCATACGCCTGCCGAGGGGAGAAGGCCCCAGAGTTCAGAGACCTGGGTTGCGACCGAGGAACTCAGGCGGTCGAGACCCCGGCCAGACGTGGGCCATCGTCGTCGCCACCGGAGAGGAAGCCGGCGTAGTTGCGCATCAGGAGATTGGCCTCGATGCGTTGGAGCATGTCGAGCGCGACCGAGACCACGATGAGGAGCCCCGTACCTCCAAGGAACTGGGTGACGATCATGTTGATGTTGAAACTCTTGTAGACGACGACGGGGATCACGGCGACCAGCCCGAGGAAGGCCGCGCCGACGTAGGTGATGCGTGTCATCACGGTGTCGAGATATTCCGCCGTGCGCGGACCTGGACGGAGTCCCGGGATGAAGGCGCCGCTCTCTTTGAGTTGCTTGCTCATGTCCTCGGGATTGAACTGGACGTTGATCCAGAAGTAGGAGAAGAAGTAGATGAGGAGGAGTTCGAGGACGATGTAGACGAACTGGCCCTGCCCGAGCGCGTCGCTGAAGAAGAACATCATGTTCTTGATCCAGGGCGCGATGTCCATGGTCTGTGTTTGGGTCTTGAGTTGGGCGAAGATCACCGAGGGGAAGATCATGAGGGAAGAAGCGAAGATGATCGGCATCACGCCGCCGTGGTTCACACGAAGCGGGAGGTAGCTCTTCTGTCCGCCGAAGACGCGTCGTCCGCGAGTGTGCTTGGCTTGTTGGATGGGAATTCTTCGTTGAGCCACGGTCATGAGGACCGTGGCGGCGACGATCCCGACGAATCCGGCTACCAGGCACACCAGGCCCAGCCAGCCCATCTTGCCCTCTTCACCGGGCTGGAAGTCGGCCATGAGGATCTTTGCGGCGGCGGGCATGCTGGTGAGAATGCCGGCCATGATGAGGAGCGAGACACCGTTGCCGATCCCGAACCGATCGATCTGCTCGCCGAGCCACATGAGGAACATAGTGCCGGCCACCATCGCGGTGACAGCCATCACCCACCAGAGTGGATTGGCGGTCGCGTCGCCATAGATCATGCCGCGGCTGTTGAGGAAGGCGAGGTAGCCGATACTCTGGAAGATGCTCAGCAGCACGGTCGCGTAGCGCGTCCACTCCATGATTTTCTGGCGTCCTACGGGGCCCTCTTCCTGGAGGCGTTTGAGCGCCGGGAGGACGGAGGCGAGCAGCTGGAAGATGATGGATGCCGTGATGTACGGCATGATGCCCAGGCCGAAGATCGTCGATCGGTCGAGCGTACCGCCGGAGAACATCGAGACGAACTGTGCGGCCCGCGAGAGCGCCCCGCCGGACTGCGACTCGTGCGACATCGATTTGACGATCTCGGAGTAGTTCGCGCCGGGCATGGGGATCCAACTCCCGATGCGGAAGACGGCGAGCATGCCGAGCGTGAAGAGAATCTTGTTCCGCAGTTCCGGGACGCGGAAGACGTTGATCAACGTCTTGAGCATGGTTCGAACGGCCCTTTCCGATGACGACCCGGCGTGTGTGGCTCAGCGCGATGCGACCGGGCGATGGCCAAGCCGGGTGTGATGGTATGTGTTGAGATGTCGACGAGCTTGTCTGGAGTGCGTTTGCCCCAAGAAAAACCCGAGCGTGCGCTCGGGCTTGGAGAGGACGATGGTAGGCGTTCGGTTGGTTGGGATCGAGCCCCGAATGCGGGTTCTGTGTTACTCGGACGCGGCGGCGACGGCCTTGACCTTCACCGGGCGGTTGAGTTTCTTGGTGAGTTTCTTGGGAGTCTTGTCTTCGGAGTTTCGGTCGATCCCGCGGACCACGTCGCGACGTGTGCCGGTCTCCTTGACCGAGCCGCCGGCATCGACGATGAGTTTGCGAGCGGGCGCGGAGACTCGTGAGGCCTCGACCTGGAGCTTGGCCTTGAGGCCCTGCTTTTTGTCGATGTTGCCGAGGATTTTGAGATCGCGGCTGTCGTCTCGGACGAGGCCGGCCTTGATGAGCGTCGCGGAGTTGATCGCTCCGCCCTTCTGGAAGTCGGGGTGGGCGACGATGTCGCTCAGGTTGACGGTCCAGAACTGGGTCTTGAACTGGGCGTTGGTGAAGCCGAACTTCGCGAGGCGGCGGAAGTACGGCATCTGCCCGCCCTCGAAGGCCTTCTTGGCGGCGTTGCCGCTGCGGCTGCCCGCGCCCTTGTTGCCTCGGCCCGACTGCTTGCCGTGGCCGCTGCCCTCGCCTCGGCCGACGCGCTTTCGCGCCTTGTAGCGGCCTGCCTTGGCGGTGATTTCATGGATCATCATGGGACTTCACTCCGACTCGAAAATGCTGTGTGACTATGAACTGATGTAGAAGGCGTTAGGACTGGGACTCGCTCGAGGGCGGCGTGGCGCCCTCGGCAGGAGCCTGCGGAGCACCCTCGGCGGCCTGGGGGGCGCCGCCACGACGGCCCCCACCACCACCCGGTCCGCCGCGTCGGCCGCCCCGGCCTCCACGACGCTCCTGGCCGACGGTATTGACCGGGCCTTTCTTCTCACGCTTGACGTTGGTCGAGGGCATGAAGCGCTTGCCGCGTTCGATCTTGACCTCGATGTCGGTCTGTCCCAGATCCTGGCGACGAAGGGAGGCGACATCGGCCGCGACGCGGAGTTGCTCCAGCCCATCGAAGACGGCCTTGACGCTGTTGCGCTTGTTGGTCGAGCCGAAGCACTTGGTGAGGCAGTCGGTGACGCCCGCCATCTCGAGGATGGCGCGGACCGTGCCTCCCGCGACGACGCCGGTACCCGGGGATGCGGGGATCAGTCGGACCTGCGAGGCGGCGAACTTCCCCTGCACTTCGTGCGGGATGGTCGTGCCGACCATGGGGATCTCCACCATGGCCTTGCGGGCGTACTTCTGGGCCTTCTCCACAGCGGCGGGGACTTCGTTCGACTTCCCGTAGCCGAAGCCGACCTTGCCGCGGCGATCGCCGACGATGACGAGGGCGCCGAAACTGAATCGGCGGCCGCCCTTCACGGTGGTCGAGGTGCGGTCGACGGCGAGGGTCGTGGACTCGATATGAGAGGATTCGTCGAGGATCTCAGGCATGGCTTTGCTCAGGGCGAGGCGTTCGTGATCGGATCGTGGTCCGTGGTGATTCGTTTCCTTAGAACTTCAGGCCGGCCATTCGGGCTCCTTCGGCCAGGCCTTTGACACGACCGAGGAAGCGGAAGCCGCCACGATCGAAGGCGACGTCGGTGATGCCCTTTTCCTTCGCGCGCTTGGCGAGGAGTTCCCCCACCTTGGCGGCGGCGGCGGCGTTCCCGGTCTTCTTGTCCAGTTTTAAGTCCGCGTCCGACGTGGACGCGGCGACGATGGTGTGCCCCTTGAGGTCGTCGATGACCTGGGCGTACATGTGGTTGAGCGATTTGAAGACGGCGAGGCGCGGGCGCTCGGCGGTCCCGGAGACCCGCTTGCGGATGCCGATCTTGCGGCGTGTTCGGCGGACGGATTTGTTCGTGCTCTTGTCCATGGTGGAACTCGTGTGCTTTCTGGCGTGTGATCCGGCGGCTTACGAGCCGAACTGCTTGCCCTGCTTGCGGCGGATGGTCTCGGTGGTGTACTTGATTCCCTTGCCGTTGTACGGCTCGGGCTTGCGGAGGGAGCGAACGGAGGCGGCGAACTGGCCGACGGCCTGCTTGTCGAACCCGGCGACCTTCACGAGTTGCTTGTCAACGGTGACGGTGAGCCCCGTGGGGATCGGGACGGTCAGGGTGTTGGCGAAGCCGACGGTGAGTTTGAGGGCCTTGCCCGCGAGGGCCGCCGTCCAACCGACGCCGACGACCTCGAGGGTCTTCTCGTAGCCCTTGGTGACGCCCTCGACCATGTTGCGGATGTGGGCGCGGGTGGTTCCCCAATGGGCGCTGGACTCGCCGGTCTTGTCGTTGGACTCGACGACGACGGACTTCTCGCTCTCGGCCCAGGTGACCTTGACCGAGGGGTGGACGTTGAGTTCGAGTTTGCCCTTGGGCCCCTCGACGGTGACCTTCTGGCCGGCGACGTTGATCTTCACGCCGGCGGGGATGGTGACGGGTTTCTTTCCGATTCGAGACATGGTCGTCGTGCTCCTACGCGTGCGGCTCTCGGGTGGTGCCCGGCTTCCGCGTGATGTGTGTCTTCAGTCCTGCGTCGTTGGGTGTTCGATGGGTTCGTGGGTGTACGTGATTACTCGACGGTGCAGAGGAGTTCGCCGCCGACGCGCTGCTCGCGGCACTTGCGGTCGCTCAGGACGCCTCGGCTTGTGGAGACGATGGAGATGCCCAGTCCCTGCATGGTGCGGGGGAGGTTGTCGATATCGGAGTACTTGCGGCAGCCGGGCTTGCTGACTCGGGTGAGTCGGTGGAGGACGATCTCGCCCCGCGGGCCGTAGCGCAGTTTCAGGCGGAGGAGTCCCTGGCGTCCGTCGTCGACGACGTCGTAGTTCTCGATGAAACCCTCGTCCTTGAGGACGTCCGCGATGCCGCGGCAGACCTTGCTGTTGATGCAGTTCACGGTCTTGCTCTTGTTCCGCGCGGCGTTGCGGATGCGGGTGAGCATGTCGGAGATGAGGTCGCTGGTCGCCATGGTTCGTTCTTCTCTGCGTGTCGTCCGCGGGTGAGGCGGGCGGTGGTTCGATCGTGTGTTCGTCCGGTGTCGTGGGGGCGGATTACCAACTGGACTTGCGCATCCCGGGGATCTTGCCCTCCAGGGCGAGTTTGCGGAGCATGATGCGGCTGATGCGGAACTTGCGGTAGACGCCCCGGGCGCGGCCCGTGAGTTCGCAGCGGCGAACGGTTCGCGTGCTGAACTTCGGCGTGCGCCGGGACTTTGCCATTTGTGCCTTGGTGGCCATCTCGTGTCTCCAGCCGGGCTGCTCCCGGCGATCGTTCGTGGGTCTGGATCCTGATTACCGGGTGCGGGCTTCCTCGGGCTTGGCGAAGGGCATGCCCAACTGCTCGAGGACGAAGCGGCTGAGTTCGGGCTTGGAGTTGCTGAAGACAAAGTTGATGTGCATGCCGTGCGTGAAGGTCACGTCGGCCATGTTGATCTCGGGGAAGACGCCCTGCTCGGTCAGGCCGAAGGAGTAGTTCCCCTGCGCGTCGAACGCCTTGGTCGGCAGGCCGCGGAAGTCCTTGATACGCGGGGCGGCGAGGTTGATCATGCGGTCGAGGAAGTTCCACATGCGCTCACGACGCATGGTGACCATCACCGACGCCTCGAATCCCGCGCGGAGTTTGAAGTTTGAGACGCTCTTGCGGGCCTTGACCACAACGGGCTTCTGCCCGGAGATCGTCGTGATGGTGTCCACGATCGTCTGGCGGACGTGGGGCGGGATCTTGCTTCCCTCGAGGTGGCGGCCCATGTTCACGTTGATGACGATCTTGTCGAGGCGCGGCTGCGACATCGGGTTCTTCAGGCCCTTCTCGCTCGCGAGTTTGGCGCGAACCTGCTCGTCGTAGAGTTTCTTGAGTCGCGGCGCCTCGGTGGCGGGTGCTTCGGCGGCGGCCATCGCCTCGGCGGAGACGTGCTTGCCGGAGTGGCGCTTGGGCGCGGGGGCGCCCTTCTTGCCTTTGCCCTCGGGGCCCTTGCCCTTGGAGCCGCCCTCGGGCTTGCCTTCGGGCTTTGCTTCGTTCTGGGGCTTGTTGTCGGTGTCCTTCGCCATGGTCGTCTCGATTCGTTTCGTGTCAGTCGAGCCTCGGGCACTCGATCGATTCCTGGTTCTGATTCTGGATTACTTGCGTGCCCCTCGCACCGTGCCCAGTTCCTTGCCGCCGCGGACGGCGACTCGGACCTTGGAGCCGTCCGACTTGGTGACGAATCGCACGCGGGAGGGCTTGCCGTCCACCACCGGGGCGACCTTGCTCAGGGGCAGGGGCGCTTCCTTGGTGATGACCGAGCCTTGGGGGTTGATGCGGCTGGAGCGCATGTGGCGTGTGCGGAGGTTCACGCCCTTGACCACCACGGCGTCCTGCTTGGTGAGAACGCGGAGCACCTCGCCGATGGCGCCCTTGTTGTCGCCGCTGCGGATGATGACGGTGTCGCCTTTTCGTACGTGCCGTGGCATGCCTTGATTCCTGCTGCCCGAGTCCCGGGCCGTTTCATGTCCTGTGTGTGCTGGTGTGGAGTTCTTGGAGATTCGTCAGACGACCTCGGAGGCGAGTGAGACGATCTTCATGTAGTTCTTCTCGCGAAGTTCACGAGCGACGGGCCCGAAGATGCGCGTGCCCTTCGGGTTGCCATCGTCCTGGATCAGGACGACCGCGTTGCTGTCGAACTTCACGTACGACCCGTCGGCTCGGCGGGTGGGCTTGGTCGTGCGGACGACGACGGCTTTGGGCTTGTCGCCCGGCTTCACGTCGGCGCCCGGGAGGGCCTTCTTGATGGAGACGAAGACGCGGTCGCCCACGCCGGCTGTCCTGCGGGTGAACTTCCCGGTCGCCGTCGAGCCGCCGTACACGCGGATCACGTAGGCGATCTTGGCGCCGGAGTTGTCCGCGACTTCGCACCTGGTTTCTTGCTGGAGCATGGCTCTTCCTTACGTCTCGTTCGTGTCATCTGTCGGCCTGTGTCCTCGTGGGCCCGGCCGTGGGGCGGACTTCCTTGTACTATTGTACTTCCCGGTCGCTGGCGTGGGCCTGGTGCTGGGCGGAGCGCTTCTCCACGATCTTCGAGAGGCGCCAGGTCTTGGTCTTGCTGATCGGGCGGCACTGGACCACCTCGACGATGTCCCCGGCGCGTGACTCGTTGTTCTCGTCGTGGACCTGGAGGATGGTCCGCCGGCGAACGAACTTGCCATACTTCGGGTGCGGGGCGAAGAAACTCACGACGACGCGGCGGGTCTTCGCTCGCGTGTCGGATTCCACAACGCCCACGCGCGCGCCCTTGGCGGCTTCGCTGGTGTTCTTCTCGGTCGTGCTGGCGGTCTTTGCTGGCATCTTTCTGTCCTACCCCACTTCTGGAAGCGTGTTCTGGGAACGTGGGCGAGTGATCCTGTGCGTGTTAGGCCTTGCGGCTCCGGGAGGTTTGCTCGGTGAGCAGGCGGGCGATGTCCTTGCGGACCTTGCCGAACTGGGAGGTGTCGGCGACCTTGTCGGTGACCTGCTGGACGCGGAGGTCGTACAACTTCATCCGCAGACGTGCGAGTTCCACGCCGATCTCGTCATCCCGCATCTTCTTGACTTCCGCACCGTTCATCGAAATACCTCGTGGTTTGCTGTGTGGCGTGTGGTCGTTGGTCTTCGTTCACTTAGACGCGGACCCGGCGTCCGACGAAACGGGTGCGGACGGGCATCTTCTGGGCGACACGGGCCAAGGCTTGCTACGCGGTTTCCTCGCTCACGCCCGCCATCTCGAAGAGCATCGTCCCCGGGCGCACGCGGGCCGCCCAGTAGTCCACGTCGGCCTTGCCCGTGCCCATTCGGGTTTCCAGGGGCTTCTTGGAGATCGGCTTGTCGGGGAAGACGCGGATGAACAACTTGCCCTCGCGCTTCACGAAGTGCATCGCGGCGATACGCCCCGCCTCGATCACGGTCCCCTTGAGCCAGCACCCCTCGAGCGCCTGCAGGCCATAGTCCCCATAGGCGACGTAGTTGCCCTTGGTGGCCTTGCGGTCGCGTATGCGACGCATCTCCTTGCGGTACTTGACTCGTTTTGGCATCAGCGCCATATGTCAATCTCCTGAGTCTGCGTTTCGACTTAGCGGCGACCTCGTGCCCGGGCGCGACCACCGGCGGCGGTCGAAGTGTTCTCGTCCTCGGCGGAGGTGTAGAGACCCTTGTAGATCCACGCCTTGCACCCGATGATCCCGTACGCCGTCCGGGCCTCGGCAAAGCCGTACTCGATCTGTGCCTGCAGCGTGCTCAACGGGAGCGCGCCCAGGCGGACATCCATCGTGCGGCTCATCTCGGCGCCGCCGAGACGACCCGAGATCTGGATCTTCACGCCCTTGGCGCCCGCGGCCATCGCGCCTTCGGCCCGCATCTTCACGACGCGGCGGAACGCGGCCCGCTTCGACAACTGCTCGCACACCGCCTCGGCGACCAACTGCGCGTCGACGTCCGCGTTCTTGATCTCGATGATCGAGATCGCGACCTTTCGACCCGTCATGTACTGGAGTTCCTCGGTCATGCGCTCGACCTCGGCGCCCTTGGGACCGATCACCAGACCCGGGCGGGCCGTCTTGACGATGACCTTGAGTTCCTCGCGGGTGCGTTCGATGTGGATGTCGCTCACCGCGGCATTGGGTGGGCGGCGGTTGAGGCGCTTGTCGAGGTACTTGCGGATCTTCTCGTCCTCGACGAGCAGCTCGCCATAGAGCGCCTTGGGGGCGTACCAGCGGCTGCGGTGCGCCTCGGTGATGCCGAGCCTGAGTCCGAATGGGTGGGTCTTCTGTCCCATGGTGTCCTGGTTCCTTAGCGCCGGGCGCCCTTGAGGGGTTTCTCTTCGACGCCGATGGTGATGTGGCTCAGAGGCTTGATGATCGGGTGGGCGCGGCCGCGGTCCTTGGGGTGGAACCGCTTGATCCGCGGGGCCTCATCGACCCGGCTCTCCGCCACGAACAGACGCGTCACGTCGGCCTCGGCGAGTTCCGCGTCGGCGATCGCGGCGTTCAACGCCTTCTTGATGTTCACCGCGGCACGTTTGGTGGTGAACGAGAGCATGTTGAGCGCCTGGTCGACGGGCTTGCCCCGGACAAGGTCCGCGACGAGGCGCGCCTTGCGTGGGCTGCCGCGGTGGTGACGCACCTGGCTGGTAAACCGCACGATGTCCTTGGCCTCGACGCCCAGGGCGCCGGCGAGACGACGCACGTGGTCGGCCTTGGCGCGAGGGTGATCGCGGCCGGCCAGCCAGTTCGCCAGTGCCGAGAGGGCGCGATCGGGCTTGAGCGACGGCGAGACGATGGCCCCCGCGAGTTGCTCGAGGTTGACGTTGGCCGACGCCATCGCCTTGCTCAGTTTGTCCGCTTGGATCTTCACGTTCGAAACTCCTGGGCGTTCGCGCCCGTGGGACTACTTCTTCTCGCCGCCCGCGATGCCTTCCTTCTTGTTGGTGTGCCCGCGGAAGGTGCGGGTCAGGCTGAACTCGCCGAGTTTGTGCCCCACCATGTCCTCGGTCACGAACACGTCGTTGAAGACGCGTCCGTTGTGGACCTTGAACGTGTGCCCGACGAACTCGGGGACGATGGTGCACGCGCGGGCCCATGTCTTGATGGGCTCCTTGCGACGCGACGAGTTCAACTTCTCCACCTTGCGGTAGAGGCTCTCGACGACGTACGGACCTTTCTTGAGGCTGCGGCTCATGGTGTCTTCCTAGGTCCTTTACTTCTTCACGCCGTAGCGCGACGTGCTGCGGCGACGGATGATGAGTTTCTCGCTGGGCTTCTTCCGATTACGCGTGTTGCCGCCCTTGGCGAGCACGCCCGTCGGCCCGCACGGCGGACGATTGCCCTTGGAACGACCAGAGCCACCGCCCAACGGGTGGGCATGGTGGCTCTTGGCAACACCACGGGTTTTGGGACGGATGCCGAGCAGGCGGGAGATGCCCGCTTTGCCGAGGCGACGCAGGCGGTGATCGGGATTCCCGACCTGGCCGACGGTGGCGCGGCAGTTGATCGGCACACGACGCGTCTCGCCGCTGGGCAGCACGAGCGTCGCGTACTCGCCCTCCTTGTTCGTCAAGCGGCAGTAGGTCCCGGCGCTGCGGCACATCGTCGCACCCTTCCCCGGGATCAACTCGACGCAGTGCACGTCGAGGCCCGTCGGGATGTGGCGGAGTTGCATGCAGTTGCCGACCTGGGGCTCGATCGGCGCGTCGCTCGAGCACAGGATGGTCATCCCGTCCTTGATGCCCGCGGGGGCGATGATGTATCGCTTCTCGCCGTCGGTGTACTGGACGAGGGCGAGGTGGGCCGAACGGTTGGGGTCGTACTCGACGCCGATGACTTTGCCCTCGATGCCGTCGCGATCCTTGCGTTTGAAATCGACGAGGCGATACATGCGCTTCACGCCGCCGCCGATCCCGCGGGCCGTGATCTTGCCGCTGTGGTTTCGACCGCCGGTCTTGGGAAGCGGCGCGAGAAGTGCCTTCTCGGGGCGCTTCTTGGTCACCTCGGCGTGCATGTTGACGGACGCGAATCGTCGTCCGGCAGAGGTCTTCTTGTACACACGAATCGGCATGGCTCGGTTCCCTTGGAGGGGGCTTGGTTCAATCCTTTAGAACAGCGAGATGGAGTCGTCGGGGTGCAGGCGGACGGTGGCCTTCTTCGTGACAGGCTCGGTCACCATCCCGTACTTGAGCCGACGCTCCTTGCCCTTGCGGACCTGCGTGCTCACGTCGATGACACGCACCTTGTAGATGGACTGGACCGCGTCCTTGATCTCGGTCTTGGTCGCGCGGCTGTCCACGAGGAAGGCGTATCGCTTCTGCTCGTTCATGCCGAACGTCGACTTCTCAGTGAGGAGCGGCTTCTTGATGATCTGGGTGGATTCGATGTTCGCGGGCATCGTGGTGCTCCTTTTCGCAAAGGCGGGTTAGGCCTTGGCCTCCGCCTTGCGCCCGCTCTTGCCACGGCCGAGCGGCTCGATCTTGGCGTCCTTGGTCGTCTGCGACGACGGGCCTTTCAGCCACGCCTCGAGGTCCGCCCTCTGGATCACCAGGTAGCGGTGGTTCAGCATGTTGAAGCAGTTGATCTGATCGGCCCGGCAGAGCGTGACCGCGTCGACGTTGCGGCCGCTCTTGCGAGCGTTCGCCGACGAGCCGGCGTCCATGGGGAGCGCGACGAGTGCTGTCTTGTCGACCTTGACCGCCTCGAGGAACTGCTCGAAGGCCTTGGTCTTGGGCTCCTTGAACGCGATCGTGTCGATCACGCGAACCTCGTTGTCGATCAGTTTCGCGAGGAGGGCGTTGCGATTGGCCTTGCGGCGCATCTTCTTGGGCATGTCCAGGCGGAAGTCCTCGCGGGTCCGCTTCTTGGAGTGCCCGTGCCCGCCGCCCTTGAAGAGGTTGGCCTTCTTGTCGCCGTGGCGGGCATTGCCCGTGCCCTTTTGCTTGTAGATCTTGCGGGTCGAGCCCTCGACCGCCTCGCGGTTCTTGGTGCGTGCCGAACCCTGGCGTGTGTTCGCGTGGTAGCGGACGTACGCCTGCTTGATGAGCGCGGGATTCACCTCGCCGCCGAGGGATTCCTCGCTGATCTTGAGCTTGGCAACCTCGTTGCCCTGCATGTTGTAGACGATGACATCCATTTGTCACACCTCGTCACGACGCCTGGCCCGGCGCGAGTGGGCCATGCTGCCCGCTCGCGTGAGCGACTTGCCGCCTATCCGTCTCGCCTCCAGTCCCGAGCGGTTGTCTCGGGGGCGTCGAACGCTTCGACGCGGGGCGGATCGGAATCGACTCGGCCGTCTCGAATCGCCAGACTCCTCGCGGAGTTGTGGTTCTGGCGATTCAACCGTTTGTTGCCGTCCGGTGGTTTCGGGAGCAACTCCCGACCTTCCGGACCCACCGGCCAGGATTCTGGCCCAACCGGCAGTCGACAACGCCTTCAAACTCCCCGTCTTTACTCACACTGAATAAAGTCGGGTCAGGAGGATAGCCGCCTCCCGAGCGGTTTCCAGTCCTCGGACGCGCCAAGGCCGATCGAAATCAGCCTCGGGCCGAGATCGCGACGGTCAGGCCCCCGCCGCGGCGACCTTGGCGGCCTTGCTGCGGTACAAACGAACGGCCGGCCGGATCTCCAGCAGCCCATCGTTCGCCCCGGGAACCGGACCCTTGACCAAGAGCAGGCCATTCTCTTTATCGATGCGGACCACGTCGAGGGAGCGAACGGTGACCCGCTCGGCGCCGAGGTGACCGGCCATTTTCTTGCCCTTCTTCAGGCCGCCGCCGAAACCACGGTTCGAGCAGAGCGAGCCGATGGAGCCGGGCGCACGGTGCTTGCGTTCGGTGCCGTGCGTCGCGGTGAATCCCTTGAAGTTGTGACGCTTCATCGTGCCGGCAAAGCCCTTGCCCTTGCTCGTGCCGGCCACGTCGACGTACATCGTTCCCTCGAGTTTGTCCACACCCAGCGTTGAGCCGAGGGGGAACTCTGAGGCCTTGTCCGCCTCGATACGGAACTCGCGGTGGAACCGCTGGGGCGCGGCACCGGCCTTGTGGTCGTGCCCGATCAGCGGCATGGTGGACCGACGGGGCTTCACCTCGTCGAACCCGATCTGCACGGCGGAATAGCCGTCGTTCTCGGTGGTGCGGACCTGCGTCACGACGCAAGGCCCGAGTTGGATCACGGTGACGGGAATCGACACGCCCTTGTCGCTATAGACGCGGGTCATGCCGACCTTCTTGCCCAGAAGCAAAAGACTCATCGCCAACCTTCCTTGGGAATCCGGTGGATCGGCCGAAACTGGCCGCCCCTGATCGTCCCGTGCGAGTATGAAAAAGGCCCGGAATCCCGGACCCTTGAGAACAACGCAGAACTACGCCTTGATCTTCACGAACACGCCCGCGGGCACAACCAGGCGGTTGAGCGCCTCGACCGTGCGCGCGTTCGGCTCGATGATGTCGATGATCCGCTTGTGCGTCCGGATCTCGAACTGCTCGCGGCTCTTCTTGTCGATGAACGGCGAACGCAGCACCGTGTACCGCTCCACGCGCGTCGGCAGTGGCACCGGGCCGGCGACCTTCGCGTTGGTCCGCTTCGCGTGCTCGACGATCTCCTTGGCGGACGCGTCCAAGGCGATGTGGTCGTAGGCCTCCATTCGAATTCTGATCTTGCCGCCGGTCATGTGTATTGAGCCTGCCTTCGAGCGAATCGTTCGAGCGTCACGAATATCCCACGCACGTGCCACCGGCTCATGCGTACACGCTCTTCAACCCGACCGGGCTGAGAGCAAGGAGAGAACAGTACGCTTTGCCGTCCGGATGTCAACCAAACATACGACCCCAGGCACGGCCTCATCCCGAAGCCCCAAGGAGGCGTTTTCTGATGCGAAAAGGGGGGACATGCGTCCTTTCTCCCGTGTGATGGAGCCGTTGGACTTGGTTGGTCGATGTTTGCCTCTAGGAATGAGCCCCGTGCACAAGATCGTCGCCCGGACGCGCAAGAATGATACAGACTCGGCCCCTCGGTAAGGCCGGTCCATCGAGATGGAGAATACGAGTGACACAGAGACATGGATGGTGGACACTGACGCTGGTCCTGGCCGCTTGGGCATCGCTCACGGTCCCGACCCAAGCCCAAGGCACCCCGGAATCCAAACTCCCCGCGGGCACCAAGCCGAGTGTTGTTGAGTTCAGCGCCGGCGAGCCGGCCAAGTTCTCCGAGATCGGGATGTCCATTCCCGTCCCTCTCGGCGCCCTCGCCCTCCAGGCAGCGGACGGCCCGAGCCAGAAACTCGAGATCATCGCCGAAGACCAGTCGTGGAAGATCACGATCCGTGCCCCGCGGCTTGCCAGTGGCAAGGAGTTCACGATCGAGCAGTACGCCGACAAAGCCGAGGACGCCATCCGCGCCAGCATGAAGATCCCGCTCCTGAAACGCGACGCGAGCGGCAACATCAGCGAGGTTGATCCCAGCACCGACGCGGCGACGGCGAAGGATTCGGACCGTCGCCTGAAGTTCTTCGGCCGAATGCCTGACGCCGAGGGACACAACCTCTACATCGACAACGCCGGCAAGCCCCTCGCCATCGCGCGTTTCTACGCCCGAAAGGATCCCGACGGCACGATCCCGCCCATTATCCACGGCTTCACGGTCGGACGCCTCAGCGCGAGCCAATATGTCACCTTCGAGCTCTTCGTCGCTGCCGAGAAGTTCGACCACGCCCGGGCGGTCTACGAGGCCACGACCGCCGCCGCCACCTTCGGCGACTTTGTGGGCGTGAACATGGACCGCGGCGCCTCGGTCGAAGCCGGCAAAGCGCTCTTCGCGACCCTCGACGATGCCGCCTATCGCGAGGTCCTCGCCGCACGCCCCGAGCAGTGGTTCCGCATGTATCGCCCCGCCCCCACCGGGCTCGATTCCGACGCCACCGAGGTTGGATACACGCGCGTGATCACCCGCACCGGGCAGCGTGGCGAGGTGGACACAACAAAGAATAAAGCCTCCTGGTCGGCGATCGATCGCCAGGAGGGTTACATGGTCGAGATTGCTGGCCGCCTCCTCCAGAAGCCCCAGGTCATCGACACCGCCGCCACCTATTTTGTGACCACCAATCACGAATCCGAGATGTGGCTCGCGAGGACCACCGTCCGCGCCACCGACGAGAAAGGCCGAGAGTCCAATCGCACCGCCCAGGAACTCGGCGTGCGTGAGGGGTCCAGCATGACCGTCACCGTCTCCGCCCAGGCGATGACCGATACCACCACGCGCCCCGTCATCCAGGACGATTCCTACCTCAGCATGGTCGACGCGCTCCTTGCCCCCCAGGTCATCATCCGCTCCAAGGCCGTCGCGGATTATGGCTATTACGCCTGGAACTCCAGCGCCGGCCGGATCCGCCTCCGCCGAGACCGCGTCGAACGCCCCAGCGACATGCCCAACACCTGGCGCATCACCACGACCCATGGCGATTCAGAGGTCGGCCAGGTCTCTCTCTACAAAGACGACGGCACGCTCATCCGGACCACCATGCCCGACGGCATCATCATCGAGCCGATCTCCTCCGACATACTGAAGCGCATGTGGAAGGCCAAGGGACTCCCCGGCGCCTAGAACCCTCGCACGCACATCAACGGGCCTCAAACGGAGGCGCCAACGCTCGGAGCATTCCATGGCGGTCGATCGAATCATCTCCCCCACCGCCGATAGCCCGCCGGAAGAGCGCGCCGGCTGGGCTCTGCGCCCAACGTCGATCGCCGAGTACATAGGCCAGCCCGACCTCGTCGAGAAGATCCGCATCGCGGTCCGAGCCGCGAAGATGCGCCAGGACCCGCTCGAGCACATGCTCCTCCACGGCCCGCCGGGCCTCGGCAAGACCACCCTCGCGCACGTCCTCGCCCAGGAGATGGGCACGACCCTCCACTGCACCAGCGGGCCCGTCCTCGCCAAGGGCACCGACCTTGTCGCCCAACTCACTCGCATCGCTCCCGGCGACATCCTCTTCATCGACGAGATCCATCGCCTCCCCATCAGCGTCGAGGAGTTCATCTATCCCGCGATGGAGGACTTCCGCATCGAGATCACCGTCGACAGCGGCATCAACGCACGCACCGTCCAGATCAAGTGCAAGCCCTTCACCCTCGTCGGCGCGACCACCCGAGCGGGCCTCCTCAGTTCGCCCCTCCGCTCGCGATTCGGCATGGTCCACCATCTGCGCTTCTACGACGATGTCGAACTGCTGACGATTCTTCGCCGAAGCGCCAGACTCCTCGGGCTCGAGCGATGCCCCGACGAGGCGCTCACCTCCCTCGCCGCCCGATCCCGGGGCACCCCCCGAATCGCCAACCGTCTGCTCCGGCGCGTTCGCGACTTCTCCCAGGTCAAGGAGAACGGCACGATGTCCCGGCTCGTCGTCGATCGCGCCCTGGGCCTCGAGGGCATCGACGAACTCGGGCTCGACGGGCTCGATCGTGCCTATCTCCGAACAATCGGCACGGTCTACGCCGGCGGTCCCGTTGGGCTCGAGACCGTTGCGGCCACCATGAGCGAAGACGCCGGCACGCTCGAGGACGTCGTCGAGCCGTACCTCCTCCAGATCGGGTTCCTTGCACGGACTCGAAAAGGCCGGACGCTCACCCGCCGCGCGTGCGACCATCTGGGTCTCGAGTTCAACGCCTCCGAAGACGCGACCACAGAGGCCGATCGCTCGGGCCTGCTCCCCGGAATCTCATAACCTCAGTGTTGGCCGCGGGTGTGACCGTGACGAGGTCCCGCGTGCGCTCACGACCTGGCCGAAGCCTTCGCGCCCTTCTTCGCCGGCGGCGCGAGCGCTTCCTTCGCGACGTCGTCGATGTACAGCACGCACTGGCACGACGCGCACAAGGTCAATCGACCGCTCGACATGAGCCCCGCCACCGCCTCGATCGGGAGCGCCATCATGCACGACCCGCAGTTGTACTCGTGGCGTTTCGCGTCGTGGACCTCGATCGTCGCCATCGCGTCGTCGCCTCGCTGCTCCAGCAACTTCAAGAGCGTCCCCAGCGCGTCGTGGGGCACGTCCTTGGTCGCGGTCCCACGCTCCTTCTTGAGTTCCTCGAGCCGCTCGCGGATCTCGGCATGGCGCTGATCCCGATCCGTCGTCGCGACCTGCTTCACGCTCGACCGCTGGCTCTTCGCCGCTTCGATCTCCTCGATCTGTTTTCGGACCTCGTCGACTTTCGCCATGTGCTCGAGGGCCGCGGTCTCCATCGCGTCGCGCTCTGTCTTGAAGGTGTTCGCCTCGACGAGGAAGGCCTGGTATTCCTTGTTCGTCCGTGCCGTGTTCATCTGCTCGCGGACCGTGCGGATCTTCTCGTCGAGGCGTTTCATCTCGCCCTCGTTGTCCGCGGCCTTCGCCTGCAGTTTCTTCAGTTGAGTGGTGAGATCCGAGTGCTTCGACTCGATCTTGCTCAACTGCCCGTCCTGTTCGTTCAGGAACTTCTCCGCGGCCTTGAGCCTGGTCTGAAGTCCGCGAATCTGTTTCTCGACCAGGTACACCTTCAGCAGTTGCGACGTCACGTCCATCAGGTACTCCACCGGCGACAACTCATGATACACACCCCACGCCAACGCGTCACGCTAGATCGCCCCGGCATGGGCTTTCAGCCACCAGAACGCGATCGGCGCCACCAGGAGGGGCGAATCCAGCACGTCCAGAATCCCCCCAAACCCCGGGAGCGATTGCCCCGAGTCCTTGACCCCGGCGTCCCGCTTGAAGAGGCTCATCACCAGGTCGCCCAGTTGCCCCACCGCCGCGCACGCCGCGCCGACGACAAGCCCATGCCAGATTGCCAGAGTGGCCCCGTCAAACTCGCGCAAGAGCCACAATCCCGCCGCGCCCACACCCGCCGCGAGCGAGAACCCCCCCCCCACAAACAACCACGACAAAACAAGACAAAACCCCCGGATGAGCTTCTACTACCAGATCGCCATCCCGGTGAAGGACGCCGCGATCCTGTCGAACT
>ERZ795041.300-NODE-300-length-18991-cov-3.968473_pt1 | contig 18991 bp, 16 predicted proteins | sample MGYA00375125_ERZ795041 | MGnify/ENA primary metagenome ERZ795041 (study PRJEB30170, sample SAMN03074214) | activated sludge metagenome | biome: Common Effluent Treatment Plant; feature: Wastewater; material: Activated sludge; isolation source: activated biomass in...
GAGCGGGAAGCCGCCGCCGCGGCAGCGACGCAACGGGCAGCGGCGCGTGCGCCGCGCCTGCGTGGCGCCGGCACCCTGGCCCTGACCCTGCTCGCACCGCTGATGCCGTGGCTGTTCCCGCAGTTCGCCGGCGCGCTGTTCGAGATTCCCTCATCGCGCGACATCGCCTGGCTGCTCGCTCTGGCCCTGGGTTGCACCCTGCTGCCGTTCGCCCTCTCCCTGGTCGCCCTGCGTCACATGAGTGCGTTCTCGGCACAGCTGGCGGTCAATCTCGAACCGGTCTACGCGATCGTGCTGGCCATCCTCCTGCTCGGCGAACAGCGCGAGCTGACTCCGCTGTTCTACGCCGGCGTGGCGATCATCCTCGGCGCCGTGTTCGTGCATCCGCTGCTCAAGCCACGCCGCCGCATCGAGGTCGACGAGACGCTGGCGACCTCGGAGGCCAAGCATGTCGGCTGACGACGCGACCTCCAGCGGGCCGCGCATCTTCGTCGACGCCGACGCCTGTCCGAACGTCATCAAGGACATCCTGTTCCGGGCCGCCGGGCGCGCGCAGGTGGAGGTGATCCTCGTCGCCAACCAGTGGATCCGCGTGCCGGCCTCGCGCTGGATCCGCTCGCTGCAGGTGACCGCAGGACTCGACGTTGCCGACAGCGAGATCGTCCAGCGCTGCGCCGCCGGCGACCTCGTCGTCACTGCCGACATTCCGCTGGCCGCACGCGTGCTCGACAAGGGCGCGCTCGCGCTCAATCCGCGCGGCGAGCTCTACACGACCGACACCATCGCCCAGCGCCTGTCGATGCGGAACTTCATGGACGAATTGCGCGGTGCCGGCGTCGCCACCGGCGGACCACCGACCCTGCACGCACGCGACCGCCAGGCCTTCGCCAACGCCCTCGACCGCTGGCTCGCGTAGCGTCGCGGCTGAACAGGACCGCTGCGGCTTCGCCGTCGGGTGGTTCACCGCAGCGGGCTGCGAGGGTCTGCCGCTGGGCTCGATGGATTACCCGATCGAAACGATGGAGTACACGAACGCCTGGACGCGGTTCGGCACGCGGATGACGGCGCCGAGCGGGACGACGAACGCACAGCTGCGGATAACCGCGTCCGCGGGACTCTCCAACACCACCACCGCGCGAATCGACGACGTGCGTTTCGGCCCCGCGGGGAGCGTCCCGGTCGGACTCGTCTTCTTCACGGTCGATTGAGCGCATCCTTCGGCGGTACGCAGCCAGGCAGGCAGTCGGCCATGGCGTTGTCCCCACGCCGGACGGAACCGGCAAAGGACCGACTACCAGTCGGTCGGCTTGTAGTCCTTGAGGAACCTGCCCCAGACGTGGTTGCCGGTGTTGATGCCGTCGATGATCGGGTCGACGATGCGGGCGGCGCCGTCGACGATGTCGAGCGGCGGATGGAAGCGTTCCTCGACGACCTTGCGTGCGGCGATGTGGGCGGGATCCTCGTCGGTGACCCAGCCGGTGTCGACCGCATTCATGTGGATGCCGTCGTTGTGGTAATCGGTCGCCGCGGTGCGCGTCATCATGTTGAGCGCGGCCTTGGCCATGTTGGTGTGCGGATGCCGCGAGGTCTTGAAGTTGCGGTAGAACTGGCCCTCGACCGCCGACACGTTGACGATGTGCTTGTCGCGCTCCGGCGTGCGCAGCATCAGCGGCTTCAGGCGCGCATTGAGGATGAACGGCGCCACCGCGTTGACCAGCTGCACTTCGAGCAGTTCGACCGCCGGCACTTCGGCCATCAGCATGCGCCACGAGTTCTTCTCGCGCAGGTCGACCTGCTGCAGGTCCTGGTCGAGCCGGCCCTGCGGGAACAGCTGCGGCTGCGCTTCGCGCTCGCCGGCCAGCAGCGGCATCTGCGAGAGCTGCGCGGAACGCGCAAGGCCCGCCAGGTCCGAAGCCGGATCGTCACCCGCGAGCGCGTTCGATGCGCTGCCTTCCGGCAGCATGTCATAGCGGCGCAGGCCTTCGTAGCGGCCGAGCAGCGCGCGCACATGCGCCGGCAGATCGGCCTCGGCGGCGTTCTCGAGTTCCATCATGTGGGCGTAGAAGTCCGGCGGGCGGCGTACGGTCTGGCAGGCGTTGTTGACGATGAAATCGAGGCGGTCGCGCGTCGCCAGCAGCTCGCGGCAGAACGCCTCGACGCTCGGCGTGTGGCGCAGGTCGAGGCCGAAGATCTCGAGGCGGTCGGCCCAGTCGGTGAAGTCGGGCTCGGCCGCGTAGCGCAAGGCCGAGTCGCGCGGGAAGCGCGTGGTGACGATCAGACGCGCACCGGCGCGCAGCAGCTTGATGCCGGCCTGGTAGCCGATCTTCACGCGCCCGCCGGTGAGCAGGGCGACGCGCCCGCGCAGGTCGGCGGTCTCGCTGCGCTTGGCGTAGTTGAACACCGCGCATTCGGGGCAGAGCTGATCGTAGAAGTGATGGATCAGCGAATACTTGCGCTTGCAGACATAGCAATGCTGCGGCTCGATCGTCTCGCGGCGTTCGGGCTCGCCGTCCTCGCCGTCCTCGGGCACGAAGCCTTCCGGCGGGAACACGTTCGGCGTGGTGAACACCGGCTTGCGGCGCAGTTCGCGGATGCCGGTCGCATGCAGCACGGACTCCTCTTTCGCCTCGCGTTCGGCCGCGCGCCGGCGTTCGGCGGCCTTGAGGCGCTGGCGACGCAGCTTCGGATCGGGTTCGTAGATCGCCGCCACCGCGCGGAACAGGCGTTCGCGCAGGTCGTCCGGCAGGCGATCGGCCAGCGCGCGATCGGCGGCCACGGCTTCGAGGAAGGCGATGCCCTCGCCGGCCATGCCGGCGCCGGCGTCATCGGTCACGGAAGATGTCGAGGCACGGTTCATCGGACATGCACCCGCGCGCGAGCGCAGACAATCGCGGAAAGGGCGCGCATGATACGGAATCGGGAAGGCGCGCGCGGCCGTGATACCGTCCCGGGAGTGTCGGGATCGGCATCGGTCGTGCGCCGCCCGGCAAGAATAACGCCGTGGATTAACGAAGTTACGCCCCACGAAGGAGGCCGACCATGAGCTACATCGACGGATTCGTCATCGCCGTTCCGACCGCCGACAAGCAGAAGTTCATCGACTACGCCAGGAAATTCGACCCGATCTTCATGGAGTACGGCGCGCTGCGCGTCGTCGAGGGCTGGGGTGACGACGTGCCGGCCGGCGAGGTCACCGATTTCGCCCGCGCCGTGCAGGCGAGCGCCGACGAGACGGTGGCGTTCTCGTGGATCGAATGGCCGGACAAGGCCACGCGCGACGCCGGCATGAAGAAGATGATGGAGGACCCGCGCATGGATCCGGCGTCCGCCCCGCTGCCGTTCGACGGCAAGCGCATGATCTTCGGCGGCTTCGAGCCGGTCGTCGACATCGGCGCCTGAGCGGCCGGAAGGGGCAGGCCCACGGGTTCCGCGCGCCGCCGGCCCGCGCATCGTGCGTGCCGGCACCGCGTATCGGGAGCGCTCGCGACCCGGTTCAAGCCATCGGCCGCTTCAGGCCCTGCTCCCGCGCACACTCCTTGGCGATCTCGTAGCCCGCATCGGCATGCCGCATCACCCCGGTGCCGGGATCGTTCCACAGCACGCGGGCGATGCGCCTTTCGGCAGCTTCGCTGCCGTCGCAGACGATGACGACGCCGGAATGCTGCGAATAGCCCATGCCGACGCCGCCGCCGTGGTGCAGGCTGACCCAGGTGGCGCCGCCGGCGACGTTCAGCATCGCATTGAGCAAAGGCCAGTCGCTGACCGCGTCGCTGCCGTCGCGCATCGCTTCGGTCTCGCGGTTCGGACTTGCCACGCTGCCGGAATCCAGGTGATCGCGGCCGATCACGATCGGCGCCTTCAGTTCACCGTTGCGGACCATCTCGTTGAAGGCGAGGCCGAGCTTGTGGCGCAGGCCGAGGCCGACCCAGCAGATGCGCGCCGGCAGGCCCTGGAATGAAATGCGTTCGCGCGCCATGTCGAGCCAGTTGTGCAGGTGGGCATCGTCGGGGATCAGTTCCTTGACCTTGGCATCGGTCCGGTAGATGTCTTCGGGGTCGCCGGACAGCGCGACCCAGCGGAATGGTCCGATGCCGCGGCAGAACAGCGGGCGCACGTAGGCCGGAACGAAGCCGGGGAAGTCGAAGGCGTTCGTGCAGCCCTCATCCATCGCCATCTGGCGGATGTTGTTGCCGTAGTCGACCGTGGGGATGCCTTGCGCATGGAAGGCCAGCATCGCCTCGACGTGCACGCGCATCGACTTCTTCGCCGCGTCGCGCACGCCGTCGGGATCGGACTTCTGCGCATCGAGCCAGCGCTCGAGCGTCCAGCCGATGGGGAGATAGCCGTGCACGGGATCGTGCGCGCTGGTCTGGTCGGTGACCGCATCGGGGCGCACGCCGCGGCGCACCAGCTCGGGCAGCACTTCGGCGGCATTGCCGAGCAGGGCGATCGACTTCGCCGCGCCGGCCGCCGTGTACTTCGCGATGCGCGCGAGCGCATCGTCGAGATCGTGCGCCTGTTCGTCGACGTAGCGCGTCTTCAGGCGGAAATCGATGCTGCCCTGCCGGCATTCGACGGTGAGCGAGCAGGCGCCGGCAAGGCTCGCCGCCAGCGGTTGCGCGCCGCCCATGCCCCCGAGGCCGGCAGTGAGGATCCACTTGCCGGCGAGACTGCCGCCGAAATGCTGGCGGCCCATCTCGACGAAGGTTTCGTAGGTGCCCTGCACGATGCCCTGCGAGCCGATGTAGATCCACGAGCCGGCCGTCATCTGGCCGTACATCATCAGGCCCTTGCGGTCGAGCTCGTTGAAGTGTTCCCAGGTCGCCCAGTGCGGCACGAGGTTGGAGTTGGCGATCAGCACGCGCGGCGCGTCGGCATGGGTCGGGAACACGCCGACCGGCTTGCCCGACTGCACGAGCAGGGTCTCGTCGTCGCCGAGCGTCTTCAGCGCTGCGATGATCGCGTCGTAGCAGTCCCAGTCGCGGGCGGCGCGGCCGATGCCGCCGTAGACGACCAGTTCGGCCGGGTTCTCGGCGACCTCGGCATCGAGGTTGTTCTGCAGCATGCGGAACGGCGCTTCGGTCAGCCAGCTGCGGCAGGTCAGCGCTGCGCCACGCGGCGCACGGATGGAGCGCGAGGAGTCCTTGCGCGAGGCAGGTGCGGACATGCAGTACTCCGGGACAGGCGAGACGGCGATTATCGCGCTGTCACGCGGTGCTGGCGATGGCGGCGCGCGGGAACACCGCCCCGCCGACCGGGACGACGCCAGGAACTCGCGCTGCCGCAGCGGCAAGGAGCGGCTTCATGGAACGCTCCCGATGCTGCCCGAGCGGGCGTGGCGTCCTTTGCCGGGGACGGTCGCGGGGCCATCCCGGCGATCCGCGCGCGGACCGATCGATCCCGCCGCACACGCCGCCGGACGCATCCCGAATCCGCAAGGGACGCTGCGGAACCTTGTCGCATCACTGCAACCGGGCCGACGGCATGATTCACCTGCCGCCCCCGCATGCGGGACAATGGCGGGCTGCGAACCACCGATGTCGACGATGCGCCTGCTGACGCTGACCACCTGCCTGCTGTTGCTGCTGCTGTCCGCGTGCACGCCCTACCGGGTGCGCCACAGCGTGGCCACGCCGGATCCGCTGATCCTCGTCTCGATCGACGGCATGCGCGCGGATTACCTCGGCCGCGGCCTGACGCCGACGCTCGATGCAATCGCCGCCGGCGGCGTGCGCGCGGAGTACCTGCGCCCGTCGTTTCCGACGCTGACCTTTCCGAACCACTACACGCTGATCACCGGCCTGCGCCCGGACCGCAACGGCATCGTCGCCAACATCATCGAGGACGAGCGCATCCCCGGGCAGCGCTTCAGCCCGGCCAATCGCGTCGCCGTCGGCGATGCGCGATGGTGGGACCAGGCGGTGCCGTTGTGGACGACGGTCCAGCGCGCCGGACTGCGCGCCGGCACGATGTTCTGGCCGGGCTCGGAAGCACCGGTGCACGGCGCCCACCCCGACTACTGGGCCCCCTTCGATGCCACGTTCGGCAACGAGGCGCGCGTCGATACCGTGCTCGGCTGGATGGACCTTCCGGCCGACCGTCGCCCGTCGCTGATGACGCTCTATTTCGACCGCGTCGATGCCCGCGGCCATTATTTCGGCCCGTTCTCGCCCGAGGCCGAGGAAGCGGTCGTCGAAGTCGACGCGGCGATTGCCCGGCTCGTGCACGGGATCGAGGCCCGCGGTCGCAGCGGCGACGTGAACCTGGTGATCGTTTCCGACCACGGCATGGCCGAGACCTCGCCACAACGGGTGGTCCATCTCGACGACATCGTCGACCAGAGCCTCGTGCATGTGGTCACCTGGGGCACCCTGGCCGGAATCCGTCCGCGCGGCGAGCAGCGTCGCGAGGTGGAAAAGGCCCTGCTCGCCCCGCATGCCCACATGAGCTGCCATCGCAAGCGCGACTTGCCGGCACGACTGCACTACGGCCGCAACCATCGGGTTCCACCGATCGTCTGCATGGCTGCGCATGGCTGGGTCATCGGCACGCACGAGATGATCGCGCGCAGGAAGCACTTCTCGCTCGGCGAACACGGCTACGACGTCGACGAGCCGGACATGCGCGCGATCTTCATCGCGCGCGGCCCGGCCTTCCGCAAAGGCGTGGTGATCCCGCCGTTCGACAACGTCGACGTCTATCCCCTGCTCGCCCATCTGCTCGGCGTGCAAGCGGAAGCGAACGACGGCGACGCGGCCAGCACGCGCGGGGCTCTTCGTTGAGTGCCCTGTTTCGCTGAAGTCAAAGGAAAAGCCTGAGACACGGAGCACACGGAGGAAAAGCCGATCCTTGAAGAGCTTTCCTTCGTGTCTTTGCTGAACTTCGTGCTTCAAGCATTCGCCTTCGACCGGTAGCGGAGCTGAAGACTGAAACACGAAGGTCACGCATGACACGAAGGACGAACGCAGGAAGTCAAAAAAGCTTTCTCGGTGTGCTCCGTGCGCTCCATGATGCGATCTTCCCAGCTGCTTCCGACAGAAAATCTCAGGCCGCAGCCATGAGGCGGGTGACGACGGCGCGATAGCGTGCGGCGATGCGCGTCTCGTCGCGATGGCGGAAATCACGCACGACCCAGTCGCCGTCGACCATCACGTCACGCACGAGCGGCGCATTGCCGGCGAAGATCCAGCTGTCGAGCAGGTGCTCGCGGCCACGCCCGGCGAGCAGCGGTGCGCGCTCGTCGAGCACGAGCAGGTCGGCGCGGCTGCCGATCGAGGGCAGCGCGGCATCACCGCCCTCGATGCGACCGAGCGCCATGCCCGAGGCGCGCGTGCCGCCGAGCAGGGTCTGCGCGAACAGTTTCCCGCCGGTGCTCGGCTGCGCGGCATCGGCGGCGACGTTGCGCTGGCGCGTGACCAGGCGCTGGCCGTATTCGAGCCAGCGCAGGTCCTCGACCGGCGATACCGAGATGTGGCTGTCCGAACCGATGCCGATGATGCCGCCGGCGTCGAGGTAGTCCTTGAGCGGAAACAGGCCGTCGCCGAGATTGGCCTCGGTGGTCGGACACAGGCCGGCCACCGCGCCGCGGGCGGCGAGGCGGCGCGTTTCGGCGGCGTCCAAATGGGTGGCATGGACGAGGCACCAGCGCGCATCGACCGGCGCGTGGTCGAGCAGCCACTCGACCGGGCGCGCACCGCGCACGGCCAGGCAATCCTCGACCTCGCCGACCTGCTCGGCGATGTGGATGTGGATCGGCATCATCGACACGGGAATGCCGGAGCGCGCCGGCGGCAATCCGGCGAGGCCGTCGAGCACGGCGCGCAAGGCGTCTTCCGGCACCGCGCGCAGCGAATGCAGGGCCATGCCGATGCGCAGGCGCGAGTCCTCGCCGAGGCGCAGGCGCTCGACGAGGCGCAGGAAACCGTCGACATCGTGGCCGAAGCGGCGCTGGCGTTCACCGAGCGGGCGGCCGTCGAAACCGCCGCTCATGTACAGCGTCGGCAGCAGGGTCAGGCCGATGCCGGCCTCGCGCGCCGCATCGATCAGGGCGAGCGACATCGTCGCCGGGTCCGCATACGGGCGCCCGTCGGGCTGGTGATGCAGGTAATGGAACTCGCAGACGTGGGTGTAACCGGCCTTCAGCATCTCGACGTACAGCTGGCTGGCGATCGCGCGCAGGTCATCCGGGCCGATGCGTCCGGCAAAGGCGTACATGACCTCGCGCCAGGTCCAGAAGCTGTCCTCGGCGTGCCCCCTGCGTTCGGCCAGTCCGCTCATGGCACGCTGGAAGGCATGCGAATGCAGGTTCGGCATGCCCGGCACCACCCAGCCGCCGATCAATTCGGCGCCTTCCTCCGTTGCGCCGGCGCGCACGTCGAGCAGCGCGCCGGCGAGATGGCGCCCGCGGTCGATCTCGATGCGCACATCGTCGGCCCAGCCGCCCGGCAACCAGGCATGGCGCGCATGCAGCACCCGGGATTCCATCATTCGCGCTCCGCCGGAAAGCGCCGATTATCCGCCGGCAGCCGCCATCGCCGAAAGCATTCGCGCCACGATGCGATAATCGCGGCATGACGACCACTCGCACCGACCCCTGCTGGGATGGCCTCCTCCTCGACGTCCGCCTGGCGACGATGGCGGCCGTCGGCACGCCATACGGCGCCATCGAGGACGCCGCGCTGGGCTGGAAGGACGGCCGCATCACTTATGCCGGCCCGCTGGCCGGGTTGCCGGCGCCGGCGCGCGAAACGGCGAGGCACGTCGAATCGCTCGACGGCGCCTGGATCACGCCGGGCCTGATCGACTGCCACACGCATCTGGTGTTCGGCGGCGATCGCGCGCACGAGTTCGAGCAGCGCCTCGAAGGCGTCAGCTACGAGACGATCGCGCGGGCCGGCGGCGGCATCGCCTCGACCGTGCGCGCCACCCGCGCCCTCGACGACGAAGCCCTGCTCGCGGCATCGCTGCCGCGCGCGCGTGCACTGCTGCGCGACGGAGTCACCACGCTGGAGATCAAGTCCGGTTACGGCCTCGACCTCGACAGCGAGCTGCGCATGCTGCGGGTGGCGCGCGCGCTCGGCGAGCGCCTCGGCATCGCGGTGCGCACGAGCTTCCTCGGCGCACATGCCCTGCCGCCGGAGTACGCAGGTCGCCAGGACGACTACGTCGAGCATCTCTGCACGACGATGCTGCCGGCAGTGGCCGCCAGCGGTCTTGCCGATGCGGTCGACGCGTTCTGCGAGAAGATCGCCTTCAGCCCCGAACAGACGCACCGCGTGTTCGCCACCGCGCGCGCGCTCGGCCTGCCGGTCAAGCTGCATGCCGACCAGTTGTCGGATCTCGGCGGCGCCGCGCTGTGCGCCTCGTTCGGCGGACTGTCGGCCGACCACATCGAACACACCGGCGAGGAAGGGGTGGCGGCGATGGCGGCCGCCGGCACCGTTGCAGTGCTGCTGCCGGGCGCGTTCTACGCACTGCGCGACACCACCCTGCCGCCGATCGCGGCCCTGCGCGCGCACGGCGTGCCGATGGGCGTCGCCAGCGACCTCAATCCAGGCACCTCGCCGCTGCTGTCGCTGCGCCTGGCGATGAACATGGCCTGCATCCTGTTCCGGCTGACGCCCGAGGAGGCCCTGCGCGGAGCCACCGCACATGCTGCACGGGCGCTCGGACTCGCCGACCGCGGCCGCCTCGAACCCGGCCTGCGCGCCGACTTCGTGGTCTGGGACATCGAACGCCCGGCCGACCTCTGCTACTGGATCGGCGGCACCCTCGCCCGCCGGGTCTGCACCGGCGGCCGCAACAGCGACGCCTGAAACGACGAACCCCCGCGGTGGCGGGGGTTCGCGGGGATCACCGGGCAGCGGGATTCAACTGGCCGTCTTCTTCGCCGCCGCCTTCTTCGCGGGAGCCGCCTTCTTCACCGCGGCCGCCTTCACCGGAGCGGCAGCCGGCTTGGCACCGGCCGTCTTCTTGGCCGCCGCGCGCGGACGCACGTTGCCATGGCTGCGGATGGAGATCTTGCCCTTGCGGGTCTTGCGGTCACCACGGCCCATCGGAGTTCCTCTCAGGTATTCGGGTCAACAAAGGTCGCGCAGGATAGCAGCAAGCGGCCGGAGCGCAAGTCAGGACGTCCGCGCCGCCTGCGCGCATTCGGCCTGCCGGCAGGCCGGCCCCTCCACCTGCACGGTCACATGGGCGATGCCGAAACGCCTGCGCAGGACCTGCTGGATCGACTCGATGGCGCGGTCCGCGGCGATGCCCTCGACGAGGCGCGCATGCAGGGTGGCCACGCGGCGGCCACCGGATAGCTGCCAGACTTGGACGTGGTGGACGTCGCACACACCCTCGGCCTCGGTGCCGAGTGCCGCGACAACGCGTTCGGCATCGACGCCTTCCGGCACGCCCTCGAGCAGGATGTGCGCGCAGCGGCGCAGCAGGCGGATCGCGCTGTTGAGGATCAACAGGGCGACCAGGATCGAGATCAGCGGATCGGCCCACAGCCAGTCGAACTGGCGCACCAGCAGCGCGGCGATGACCGCACCGACCGAACCGAGCAGGTCGCCGAGCACGTGAAGGCGTGCCCCGGCGGTGTTGACGTCGTCGTGATCGTGGCCGCCGAGCACGCGCAGCACGACGAGGTTGACGACCAGTCCGACGATCGCGACGACCAGCATGGTGCCCGACAGGATCGGTGCCGGCGCAAGGAAACGGCTGAAAGCCTCGCCGACGATCCAGGCGACGAGGAAGATCTGGGTCAGCGCATTGGTGTAGCCGGCAAGCACCTCCATGCGCGCATAGCCGAAGCTGCGGCGCGCATCGGCAGGCCGGCGCGCGAACAGCGCCCCCAACCAGGCAAACAGCAGCGCGGCGGCGTCGACGAACATGTGGGCGGCGTCGGCGAGCAGGGCCAGCGATCCCGAGATCCAGCCGCCGATCGCTTCGGCGACCAGGGTGATCGTGGTCAGCGCGAATGCCCACAACAGGCGACGCTCGCCACGCGGGACATGGGCATGGTCGTGCGACTGCGACGTTCCGGGACCGAGGTCGTGATCGTGACCGTGGCCGGCCATGGCCGGGTCATCGTGGGCGTGGTGGTGGTGGTCGTGCATCGCGGGGAGTGGTCGGGTTGCGCGACCGATGCTAGTGAAGCCCGGCCCGGTTACACAATTTCAGCGCGCCCAATGGCTGCAGCCGGGTCCATGCACGTGATCGAGGCGCAGGTTGACGAGGTGCGACAGCGCGACCAGCGCGCCGCCGATGCTGACCAGCGCGGCATGCAGGGGATTGGCGTGGTTGTCGCCGACCGCGAGCCCGATGAGCAGCAGCACGATGCCGGGGACGAGGACGCCGAAGGCGCGCCAGCTGCCATGTCGGCGCAGACCGAACACCAGGCTGGTCGACGCCAGCACGATGGCGAAGGCCACGAATGCGCGCTCGATGCGGTGGTCGGCGAGGAACACCAGTCCGAGCGCCGGCAAGATGCCGAACACGACCGGCAGCAAGGCGCAGTGAACCGCGCACAGGAACGAGGCGACCGCACCGAAGCGGTCGACAAGACGATTCCAGCGTGTGGGCGAGGCCGGCTTCTGCATGGGCTGCGGAGACTACCCGACGGTCGGGGTGGACGACATTCCCGACGCGCACGGCGCGGGCCTGTCGATCGATACGTTATACTATAACAATATCGGCACCCCCGCCAGCCATTCCCGCCCATGCCTGTCACCGAATCCCGCAAGGCCCTTGCGGCCTGCATCACCCTCGGCATCGCCCTCGCCGGCTCGCATGCCGCAGCCGACGTGTCCGAGGAACCCGTCCCGCCCGACGTGCAGGAACCGACGGTGGAAACGCCGGTCGGCGAACTCGAGGTGGTCAGGGTGTCCGCGCTCGCCCTCGGCGAAGACCCGGGTGCGATCGCCATGCCGTACAGCATCCTCGACCGCGAAAGCCTGCTGATGAGCGCGCCCGGCAACATCGGCGATGCGCTCGGCGGACTGCCGGGCGTGCATGCCGACAGCTTCGGCGGCGGCGCCAGCCGTCCGGTCATCCGCGGGCAGTCCGCACCGCGCACGAAAATCCTCTCTGACGGCGCCTCGATCCTCGATGCTTCCGACATCTCGCCCGACCATGCCGTCACCGTCGATCCGATGCTTGCACGGCGCATCGAAGTGCTGCGCGGTCCGGCCACCCTGCTCTACGGCAGCGGTGCCGTCGGTGGCGTGGTCAACATCCTCGACGACAAGATCCCGTCACGCCTGCCCGAGGGCGGCATCGACGCCGCGAGCAGCGCACGCGGAAACTCCGTTGCGCGCGAGCGCGCCGCGGCGGTCGAACTGACGACCCGGCTTTCCGACCGGATTGCGTTCCATGTCGAGCATTCGACCCGCGACGCCGACGACTATCGCGTGCCCGGCGAAGCATCGCCGCGCGTCGCCGGCAGTGCGGCCGCCTCGGCGAACTCGGCCATCGGCTTCTCCCTGATCAGCGCCAGCGGACACGTCGGCATCGCCTGGTCGCACCGCAGTGACGACTACGGCCTGCCCGGCCACGACCACGAGTACGCCTCGTGTCATCCGCACGGTGCCAGCCTGCATTGCGGCGGCCACGATCATGCCGCCGGTGGCGGGGATGACGGCCACGACCATGACCATGATCACGAGATGCCGCCGACCATCGACCTCGGCAGCCAGCGCTTCGACCTGCGCGGTGAATACACCGACCCGTTCGCCGGCGCCGGCCGCATCCGCTTCCGCCTCAGCGACACCGACTATCGCCATCGCGAGATCGAGGAAGGCGAGGTGGCGACCACCTTCATCAACCGCGGTCAGGAAGGACGCATCGAGATCGAGCATGTGTCGCTCGGCAACTGGACCGGCGTGGCAGGCCTGCAGCACGCAGACACGACGTTCAGCGCCGATGGCGAGGAATCGTTCTTGCCCAGGGTCGACACGCGTTCCACCGGCGTGTTTCTCGTCGAGCACTACCAGTTGAGCGAGGCCTGGCACTTCGAACTCGGCGGCCGTTACGAGCGGCTCGAACACGTGCCGGTCGACGACCCGCGCGGGCGCACGCCCTTCAAGGACAAGGCAATGGCGTACTCCGGCGCCGCCATCTGGGAGTTCGCGCCAGACTATTCGCTGACCCTGTCGGCAGCGCGCTCGGAACGCCTGCCGCACGCGCAGGAACTCTACGCGCGCGGCATCCACCTCGCCACCAACACCTGGGAATGCGGCCTGCTGCCGAGCGAACTGACCTGCGGAGGCGCGCTGAACGATGCCGCGATCGACACCGAGACCTCGCGCAACATCGAGCTGACCCTGCGCAAGATGGCCGGCGACTTCACCTTCAGCCTCGGCGGCTTCCGCAACGACGTCGACAACCACATCCACGCGCGCACCCTCGACCGCTTCGAGGATTTCCGCCTGATCAAGTACACCCAGCGCGATGCCCGCTTCGTCGGCTTCGAGGCCGAAGCGACCTGGCGGTTCTCGGACGCCTTCTCGGCCACCCTGTTCGGCGACCGCGTGCGCGCGACCTTCGCCGACGGCGGCGGCCACCTGCCGCGCATCCCGTCGGCACGCCTCGGCGCACGCCTCAACGGGAACCGCAACGCCTTCGGTGGCGAAATCGAGTACTACCGGGTGGCGCGCCAGGATCGCATCGCCGACCACGAAACCGTTTCGCCCGCCTGCGACATGCTCAACCTGACCCTCAGTTACACGTTCGGGGAAGCCGCCCGCAGCCGCGTGTTCCTGCGTGGCAGCAACCTGCTCGACGAGCGGGTGCACAACCACGCCTCGTTCCTTGCCGCCCGCGTGCCGCTGCCGGGTCGCAATGTCACCGCCGGATTCCGCTACGCGTTTTGAGCATGGCGCGCGCCACCGCCTGCCCGCCGCGGCACGACCTGGAGGTTCACGACCGCCGCAAGCCGACAGGGCCGCGGGGCGTGCCGCGGCGACTTCAGTTGCAGTTGTTGCCGGTCACGCATACGCCGATGGTGCCGAGTGCGCCATCGAAACCGGCCTGTCCATTCGCGACTCCCGGAAAGCCGCCGGGACCGCCGAAGCCGGGCAGGCCCGGAGTGCCACCGAGGAACTGGTTGCCGCTGCCGGCGACGTCGAGCGGTCCTTCGGCGTACACGCCATAGACGCTGCCACCCCGGCCACCCCCCCCGCCACCCCCGGCCCCGCCGCGCGCACCGGCACCGCCGTGGCCACCGCCCAGGACCGCAATCGCACCGAGGCCGCCGGGACCGCTGCTGCCGCCCGGCTGTGGCATGCCCCCCGCACCGCCGTCGCCACCACGACCGCCATTGCCGCGAAGGAAGGTGGTCTGGTGGATGACCGCCTGGGCTGAACGCAGGTACACGCCGAAGCTCGAACCGCCGCCATGCCCTCCACTGCCGCCACTGCGGGCGGCGCAACCGCCGGCACCGCCACTGCCTCCGCCGGCGCCGTAGGCATCCGTACCGGTATCGCAACCGCCGCTTCCCCCACCACCACCGCCGCCGCTGCCGTTCTCTCCGGTACCACCGGCCAGGCCGGCAGCCGATATCCACAGGCCGTCGACGATGCGGTTGCTTTCGACGCCCGCACCGCCGCTGCCATCGACGGTCAGGCCGGGACGGCCGTCACCGCCGGGCATGCAGACGAGTCCGGCGATTCCGTTCTGGCCGGCATTGCCCTGGACGAAATCAGCGGGCTGGCCGGCAATTCCCGGTCGGGCATTCAGGTCGAACGGGCAGCTCGAGTCCGCCGTGCCACCCGCTCCACCGGCGCCACTCCGGGTCGTGCGCGTGCTGGGCACGGAGGAGCAGGCATTGTTGACCGCCGCGCCCGGTGAGCCGCGCGAAGTGGAGTTGCAGGTGAAGACGCTCGCCGCATCGCCACCGCTGCTGCCGCCGGGTGCGGCGGCGAGCGAGGGGGCATCGAGCCCGACCGTGCCGCTGGCGCCGTCCGCGCCATTGCCCTGGAGTACCCGGCAGCGGTCCATCGTCAGTTGCGTGCCGGGCTCCACGAAGATCGCATAGCTGCTCAGGCCGTGGCCTTCCGCCGACTGCACGTTTGCTTCCGGCCCGATCACCTCGATGTCGGCCAGGCGGACCTGGTGCGCGGGTCCGATGAACACGCTCACGAACTGACCCTGGATCGGCGAAACGGCGCCAAGGTAACGGCCACCGAGCAGGGTGACGACCGGGCCGGCCACGCCCAGCGGGGTTCGCTGCCAGTCGGCATCGTAGCCGCCAAACAGCGCCGCATCGACGCTGATGAGCAGCGGCCCCGCATAGTTGCCCACCTGCAGGTACACCTGCGATCGCTGCGCCGAGATCTGCGTCAACGCATACGCGGGCGTCGCGCACGCGCTGGCCGGCGTGGCGCAGGAGCCGCTGTCGATGCCGCTGGCCGCCACGAACACGGCCCTGGCGAGGTCTCCATCGATGCCGTCGCAGTTGCTGTCGATGACCGCCGCGTCCGGATCGTCCGCTGCGCCGGGATGGATGCCGGCATCGGCGTCGTTGCAGTCGCTGCCGTCGGCGACATGTCCGGGCGGTGGTTGCCAGTCGTACACCACGATGGCCGAGTCGCCGTAGTCGTCGCCGTCGGCGTCCGGATGCCAGGCGAGCAACTCGAAGCCATTGGCGAAGATGTAGTCCTTTTCACCTGCAGACGGGACCGCAGGCGTGAGCAGGAACAGTGCCGCAATCGCAAGCCATGGCATCAGCATTCCCCGGCTGCAAATGAGGATATCCGGAATCCTAAGCCCGCTTTGCTGCCGGCAACAAGTCGACGCCGAGCCACGTACTTCGTCGCGCTGCGGCCGTCGCGCACGGCTCGCAAGGCATCACCGGCATTGTCGCCGGCAGCCGCTCAGGCAGCGCCGCCCTCGCAGGCAGCGCACAGGCCATGCACCTCGAGGGTCTGCGCGGCCGGGGTGAAGCCGCGCTCCCTGGCCTGTGTGGTCAGCAGCTTCGACACGCGTTCGTCGCAGATCTCGACCGCGCTCGAACAACCGTCGCAGATCAGGAACGGCACCTGATGCGCCTCACCCGGATGATGGCAGCCGACGTAGGCATTGATCGAAGACAGCTTGTGGATGAAACCGTTTTCGAGGAGGAAATCGAGCGTGCGGTAGACGGTCGGTGGCGCGGCGACGCCCGGACCATCCTTGATGCGTTCGAGCAGGTCATAGGCCTTCACCGGCTTGTCGGCCGCGGCGACCAGTTCGAGCACGCGCAGGCGCAACGGCGTCAATCGCAGGCCGCGTTCCTCGCAGGTCCGCACCACCTCGCGCACGAATCCGCCCGCATCAGGCGCGTGGTCGTGGGCGTGCGGATCGGTGGCGGTTCGACGCATGACGGGATCGGCGGGGAAACGATGAGTCGTGATGCTATCACCCTCGTGTCGCGCCTCAGCCGTGCGCGTCGCTGCCAGCATCTTGCAGCGATGCGCCGCAGTGCCGGCAGGTCCTGGCGAACTCGCGGTTCTCCTGCGCGCAGCGCGGGCAGGCATGCACCGCGGGTTTCGCAAAGGCGATGACGATCCAGCCGATCGGCCCGAGCACGGTGGCCCAGACCAACCCGGCAAGGGTACGTCCCCGCCACCAGCCGATCAGTGCGCCGATGCCGCTGCAGAGCAGGGTCAAGCCGGCCACCCACAGCCAAAGCACGGGGTCGATCAGGGCGAGGATGCAGCCCTCCAGCATGGCCCGGGTCTGATCCGGGTCGGCGACATCGAACGCCACCAGTTCGCGCAGGCAGGCGAACAGCTGCACCGGTCAGTTCCGCGCGCGTTCCAGTGCAGCGGCGATGCGACTCAGGGCCTCGTCACGACCGGCGAGGAATACCGTGTGGTCGATCGACGGCGACACCTGGCTGCCGGTGATCGCCACGCGCAGCGGCTGCGCCACCTTGCCCATGCCCTCGCCGATCGCCTCCGCGGCCGCCTGGATGGCCGCATGCACATCGGCGACGGACCACTCCTGCAACGCGCCGAGTCGCGCATGCACGGCCTCGAGTGCCGGCACGGCGGTTGCCGCCTTGAGGTGCTTCGACACCGCCGCCTCGTCGTAGTCGGTCAGTGGCGCGTACCAGACGCGGGCTTTTTCCGCCATTTCCTTCAAGGTCTGCGCACGCTCGCGCAAGGCGACGATGACATCGGCGGGATCCGGTCCGCGCGCGGGGTCGATGCCGGCTGCGCGCAGGTGCCACTCGAAATGCGGCACGAGTTCGAGCGGGTCGTCGCTCTTGATGTACTGCTGGTTGAGCCAGGACAGCTTCTCGAGATCGAAGCGGGCCGCCGCTCGATTCACGTCGGCGACGTCGAACAATCCGATCATCTGCTCGCGCGAGAAGATTTCCTGGTCACCATGCGACCAGCCGAGACGCACGAGGTAATTCAGCAATGCATGCGGAAGGAAGCCGTCGTCGCGGTACTGCATGACGCTGACCGCGCCGTGGCGCTTGCTGAGCTTCTGCCCGTCCGCTCCGAGGATCATCGGCAGGTGGGCGAAGGCCGGCACGTCCGCGCCGAGTGCATGATAGATGTTGATCTGGCGCGGGGTGTTGTTGACGTGGTCGTCGCCGCGGATCACGTCGGTGATGCGCATGTCGATGTCGTCGACGACGACGGCGAAGTTGTAGGTCGGATAGCCGTCCGAACGCATCAGCACGAGGTCGTCGAGCTCCTCGTTGCTCCACTCGATTCGGCCCTTCACCTTGTCGTCGAAGACGACGCTGCCGGAAAGCGGATTGCGGAAGCGGATCACCCGGTTCGGATCGTCGCGGTACGCTTCGTTGCGATCGCGGTAGTGACCGTTGTATCGCGGCTTGGTGCCGGCGGCCATCGCCTCGGCACGCATCGCCTCGATTTCCTCCTTGCTCTCGTAGGCGTAATAGGCCTTGCCCGCTTTCAGCAGGTCCTCGGCAACCTGACGGTAACGGTCCATGCGCAGGGTCTGGTAGTACGGCCCCTCGTCCTGGCTGAGACCGAGCCAGTTCATGCCGTCGAGGATCGCCTGCACCGCGGCATCGGTCGAACGCTCGCGATCGGTATCCTCGACGCGCAAGATGAACTCGCCGCCGCGGTGCCTGGCCTCCAGCCAGCAGTACAGCGCAGTGCGCGCACCGCCGATGTGGAGGTAGCCGGTGGGACTCGGGGCGAAGCGGGTTCTGACCGTCATGGCGCGCGTGAAGACCTCAAAATCGGGGCGCGGATCGTAGCAGATCGGCCCGGCCAAGCCGCTCCGCGCACGGCTGCGCAGGCGCGCGCCGACGCGCCGCGGGCACGCCTGTCATGCAATTCAGGGCAGAATCCGCAGTCCATGCGGAATCCGTGACCATGCCCACTCCGAGAATCGCCAGCATCGCTCTGCTTTTCCTGCTCGCCGCCTGCGCGAGTGGTCCGCGCGAACGCCAGGGCGCCGTCCACGACGGCGCGCGCGCCACCCTGGCGATCCTCGAATCGACCGACCTGCACAGTCATGTGCTCGGTTACGACTACTACCGCCTCGCCGAGGATCCTTCGCTCGGCTTCGCGCGGCTCGCCACCCTGGTGCGGGAAGCGCGGCGCGAACATGCCAACACCCTGCTGTTCGATGCCGGCGACACCATCCAGGGCACGGCACTGGCCGACTGGCAGGCACGCGGCGAGCCACTGGCCTGCGGCGACAAGCTCGCCATGTACAAGGCGATGGATGCACTCGGCTACGACGGCGGCACGATCGGCAACCACGAATTCAACTACGGCCTGCCGTTCCTCGCCCAGGTGACCAATGTCGCGCTCGACGTCGACGGGGTGACGCCGCGTTCCTGCAAGGGTCCGGACTTCCCGCTCGTGCTGGCCAACGTCGACTCCGCGCGCAGCGGCCAGCCGCAGCAGGTAGGGGGCGACCACGTCATTGTGCAGCCCGAAGCCGATGCCGCTGTAGCGGCCGGCCACCGTCTCCTCCGTGATGATCGTGTTGTAGCGGAAGTCCGGGTTTCCGCCGCCGCCGT
>ERZ795041.303-NODE-303-length-18944-cov-5.000053_pt1 | contig 18944 bp, 20 predicted proteins | sample MGYA00375125_ERZ795041 | MGnify/ENA primary metagenome ERZ795041 (study PRJEB30170, sample SAMN03074214) | activated sludge metagenome | biome: Common Effluent Treatment Plant; feature: Wastewater; material: Activated sludge; isolation source: activated biomass in...
CCTGCTTGAACAGGTTCTGCTCGACTTCATCGAACATGAGGCTGAGGGTGGGCTCGAACCAGGCCGTGCGTTCGACCATTCCCTCGAGCACGCGGCGGACGCGCGGCGGCAGCTCGCGCTCGGCGAGGCGGGCGACGCGCGCCGGACCCCGCGCGGGCTCGCCCGCAGGCTTCTTCGGTGGATTCACGGCATCTCCCTGTCCTCAGCCGTCCCCGCATTCTTGCATGCCGGGACGGCGCAGGACAGGTGTGCCGGCTCAGCGTGGCGCCCAGACCAGTTCGAGGTGGCCGGCCCGGCCCGGCGTGTTGTAGCCGCGCGCGAGCTCGTATTCGCGGTCGCCGATGTTTTCGAGGCGTGCCACCGCGCGCCAGTCGGCGCTCATCTGCCAGCTCGCGCGAAGGTTAAACAATGTGTACCCGGGCAGTTCGATGCCGCCGACGTCGGCGCGCTTGCCGGACACGAGTACCTCGGCGCCGGCGCTGAGCGCATCGCCGAAGCGGCGCTCGACGGTCGCCGCGAGCTTCTGTCCGGGCCGTCGCAGCAACGGCGTGCCGGAGCTTTCGTTGCGGGCGTCCTGCCAGGTGAAGCCGGCGCCGAACTGCCAGGCACCGGCGCGACCGTCGTAGCGCACTTCGCTGCCGCGGATTTTCGCGCGCGCGATGTTCTCGGCCTGGAAGTCGATGCCGGTGAAGCTGATCAGGTCGCGGACGCGGGTCAGGTAGGCGCTGATGCGGAGCTGGTGGCCTTCCGCCGGGCTGAAATCGACACCGAGTTCGCTGCTGCGCGAGGTTTCCGGCCGCAGGTCCGGATTGCCGGCGAACAGGCCGCCGAAGCCCGGCGAGTACTGCTCGTTGAGACTCGGCCCGCGGAAACCCTGGCCGTGGCTGGCACGCACGCGCAGCGCGTCGGAGAAGCGCCAGCCGAGCGCCGCCGAGCCGGTGTCCTGGCCATGCCATTCGCTGTTGTCGTCGTGACGGATGGCGAGTTCGCCGTCGAGCGCACCGAAGCTGCCGCGCCAGCCGGCGTACAGGCCGGTATCGTCGCGCGACTCGCGATAGACCGGCAGGTTGGCGAAGGTGTCGCGGTTCTCGCCGCGTTCGCGCAGGTGGTCGACGCCGACCGTCAGCAGCTGGCGCTCGCCGAGGGCGAGATTGCCCTGCCAGGTGAAGCTCGTGCGGCGCGATGCGTAGGCGGTGAAGTAGACCGGCGTCTCGTAGTCCTCGCGCGCATTGCCGGCGCTGAGTCGATGCGTCCAGCGTGCGCCGATCGGGCCTTCGAGGGCGACCACGGCCGCCTGCTGGGTGAAGTCGGATTCGCCGCCGGCGAACTCGACATCGCCTTCGCTGCGCACGAGCTTCGCGGTCAGCGCCTGCGTGCCGACGCGCACGTCGCCGCTCGCGGTCAGGTGACGGTTGTCGAAGCCGTGGTCTTTCGGCTCGAAACCGAAGCCGTTCTCGTTCTGGCTCGGGAAGCCGTCGACGTCGCGCCGGCCGACCTGCACGCTGAAGCCGCCCTGGTCGCCGCGATGGCCGATGCCGACGTTCGCGCTGGCGTCGCCATAGGTGCCGTAGCCGATCGAGACGCGTGGCCCGTCGAGCCGGCGCGTGAAGATCTGCACGACGCCGCCGATCGCATCGGAGCCCCAGAAGCTCGCGCGCGGACCGCGCACGATCTCGATGCGCTCGATGGTGTCGAGCGGCAGCGTTTCCCAGGTGAACACGCTGGTGCCGAGCGCGGCGACGCGCACGCCGTCGACGAGCACGAGCACGTGGTTGTTGTTGCTGCCACGCAGGAACAGCGAGGTCTGGCTGCCGGGTCCGCCGGTGCGGGCGATGTCGACGCCGGCCTGCAGGCGCAGCAGGTCGGCGAGTTCATGCGTGCCGCTGGCATCGATGTCGGCACGGGTGATGACGCTGACGTCGGCAAGGGTGTCGTCGATCGTCGACGGAGTGCGCGAGGCGGTTACGACGACCTCGGGCTGCACGGTCGCCTCGTCGGCAAGGGCAGGGGAAGCGAGCACGGCGAGGACGCCGGCACGCAGGAGCTGGATTCGGATCATGGGGGAAGGTTCTCCGTTGCGCACACCCGCGAAACCAGTCGCGCGCACGGAGGAACGAATACGGAGGCAGGGGCATCCGTGATCCGCCCGTTGCCCGCCGCAACGCTGGAGCCATGAATGCCCGAAGGCATTCGCCACAGGCCGGTCTCCGGGCTTGCAAGCGATGCGGATGCATCGGCCGCGTCGCCTTCCCGTGCGTGCACAGTGGCGTTTCGACGCGACCTTGGCTTGCCTACCGTTGCGGGGGCAGCGTTGGCTTCGAACCAACTTCCCGTTTCACCCGGCCTCGCGGCCAGGCACCTGTGGAGTGCGCAGTGTAGGCGGCGCGGCATGGTCGCAGCAAGGAGCCCATGCAGTGCGCCGTGCGTCAGTCGCGATCGCTGCGCGTGTCGACGTCGACGAGGTTGCCCTCGGCGTCGACGCGCAGGCGGATCTCGATCGGCCGGCAGCAGACCGCGCAATCCTCGACGTAGGCCTGCGCACCGGCCGAGGTGTCGACCGAGGTCTCGAAGGCCTCGCCGCAATACGGACAATGGATGACGACGAATTCGATCATGCGGGCAGGAACAGGGCGATCAGGTCGTTGAGGAAACGCTGGCCGTCGGCACTCGGGCACAGGCGGTCGCCGGCATCGGCCAGCCAGCCGCGTCGCCGGGCTTCCGCGAGCGGTGCGGCGACAGATTCGGCAGCCAGGCCGGTACGCTGCGTGAACAGCGCCAGCGGCACGCCTTCGACGAGGCGCAGCGCATTCATCATGAACTCGAACGGCAGGTCGATGGCGGTGACGGCGGCACTGCCGGCGATGCGGCGCGGACCGGCGGCGTGCTCGAGCCAGGCGCGCGGCGTGCGCTGCTTGGAACGCCGGTGGATCGTGCCGGTGGCGGCATCGCTGAGCTTGCCGTGCGCGCCGGCGCCGATGCCGAGGTAATCGCCGAAGGTCCAGTAGTTGAGGTTGTGCACGGAGCGCCGGTCGCCGCGTGCGTAGGCCGACACCTCGTACTGCACGTAGCCGCAAGCGGCGAGCAGGGCCTGGCCGTGCTCCTGCATGTCCCAGGCGCTGTCGCTGTCGGGCAACGGCGGCGGCTTTGCCGCGAACAGGGTGTTCGGTTCGAGGGTGAGCTGGTAGTGCGAGACATGCTCGGGAGCGAGCGCGATCGCGCGATCGAGGTCGCCGAGGGCGCCGCCGAGGTCCTGGCGCGGCAGCGCGTACATGAGGTCGAGATTGATGTTGTCGAAGCCGGCCGCGCGTGCCGCGGCAAAGGCGCGCACGGCTTCGTCCGCCGAGTGGATGCGGCCGAGCGCCGCAAGCATGGCGTCGTCGAAGCTCTGCACGCCGAAGCTGATGCGGTTGACGCCGGCCGCGCGATAGCCGTCGAAGCGACCGTGTTCGACCGTGCCGGGATTCGTCTCGAGGGTGATCTCGGCCGCGGGCTCGAACGCGAGCCGTGCGGCGACGCCGTCGAGGATGCGGCCGATCGCGGCGGGCGTGAACAGGCTCGGCGTGCCGCCGCCGAAGAACACGCTGGCGAGCGGCCGGCGCGCGGCAGCGCCGAAGTCGGCGAGGTCATGCTCGAGGTCGGCCAGCAAGGCGTCGACATAGGCGTCCTGCGGAATGCCGTCGCGCACCGCGTGCGAGTTGAAGTCGCAGTACGGACATTTCTTCACGCACCACGGGATGTGGATGTACAGCGACAACGGTGGCGGGGTTGACGGCATCGGCCAAGTCTAGGCGGTATCCGGCCGCGTGCTCCAATCGAGGGTGCGCTCGCCGCGTCCGGGTTGCGGAGCGCACGGTGCAATCGCGGGATCTGAGATGCCGCCGTGAAGAATGCCCGCCGGCGCACTTGCCACACGACATTCCGGGGACCCATGGCTGAACTTCCTTCCGGGCGTCACATCGCCCTCGTCGCCACACCCTTGTTCACGCTGCTGGACGATTCGCTCAGGGAGAACGCCGTCATCACCCGTCTCCTGCGCATCGAGCGGGCCGAACACCTGCATCCATATGTGCACGTCGTTTACTTCGTCGCCATGGACGGCGCCCGGGTCGAGCAGACCGCTCCCGGTGGCCTGCCGGTGCCGGCCGGCCTGCAGCCGTACCCGAGCGGTTTCAGCCTGACCACGATCGCGGCCGAGCTGGCGACCTGGCCGGAGCCGGACCGCGCGGCGTTCGCCGCCTACCTCGCTTCGGAACGCGTGCAGGCCTGGCTGCGGGCACTGCTTGACCAGGTCCGCGAGCGGTTGGCGTGGCTCGTCGATCAGGGTGGCTTCGAACACCACCTGCAGATGCTGATGTGGCTGGCGAAATGCCACCCGGCACAAACCGGCGAGACCGGCGATCCGCTATTCGACTTGCTGGAAGAACCGTACGACCCGAATGCGGCTGCACGCCGATGATCAAGGTCTACTTTTGCGCGGAGATGGTGGCCGATGCGCAGTCGTTTTCGCCGAGCGCCGGCAAGCCTCGCGAGGTCGTCGCCAGCTGGAGGCGGCGCTTTCCCGTGCTCGAGTTCGTCGAACCGGAGGCGGTCGGCTTCGACGAGTTCTGCCTTGCCCACGATGCGGACTACGTGCGCGGCGTGCTGGCGCTGCGCCGCTGCAACGGCTTCGGCAACCGCCTGCCGGAGGTGGCGCGGACCCTGTCGTGGACGAGTGGCGCGATGCTGTCGGCGGCGCGCGCCGCCCTGGTCGACGGCTGCGCGGTGGCGCCGGTGTCGGGATTCCATCATGCCTGTCACGCCGAGGGCGGCGGCTATTGCACCTTCAACGGCCTGATCATTGCCGCGCAGGTGCTGCGGCGTGAACGCGCGGTGGCCCGCGTCGGCATCCTCGATTTCGACCAGCACTACGGCAACGGCACCAGCCAGATCATCCGCGAACTCGGGCTCGACTGGATCGAACACTATTCCGCCGGCGCCTGGTGGGATCAGGCGGAGCAGGCCGAGGACTTCCTTGCCGCGATCCCGAACCTGCTTGCGCGGTTCGCGGCCTGCGACGTGCTGCTCTACCAGGCCGGTGCCGACCCGCACCACCGCGACCCGCTCGGAGGATGGCTGACCACGGCGCAGTTGCGCATCCGTGACCGTCGCGTGTTCGAGACCTGCCGCGCGATGGATCTGCCGGTGGCGTGGAATCTGGCCGGGGGATACCAGACACCGCTGCGCAAGGTGCTCGACATCCATGACCACACCATGCTCGAGTGCCTTGCGGCCCGGGCCGCGCCCGATCCGCCGGGATGAAGCGGCGCAAGCGGCCGCCCGCGCTCAGTGCCCGCCTGCGAGCAGTTCGCGCAACCGGGTCAGCGCCAGCCCGCGATGGCTGATCGCGTTCTTCGCCGCCGGCTCCAGTTCGGCCGCGCTGAGGCCGCTGGCCGGATCGAGGAAGACCGGGTCGTAGCCGTGGCCACCGTCGCCGCGCGCAGATTCGAGGATGCGGCCGCGCCAGCGGCCCTCGGCGATCAGCGGCGCCGGATCGCCGGCGTGGCGCAGGAGGGCGAGCGTGCAATGGAAGTGCGCGCCGCGACGATCCGGAGGCGTGCCTTCGAGGGCGGCGAGCAGGCGGACGATGTTGGCCGCGCTGTCGCCGTGGGTGCCGGCATAGCGGGCCGAGAGCAGGCCCGGTGCGCCGTCTAGGGCGTCGACGCAGAGGCCGGAATCGTCGGCCAGCGCCGGCAGGCCGGAGGCGTGCGCGGCATGGCGGGCCTTGAGGATCGCGTTCTCGACGAAAGTCGCGCCGGTTTCCTCGGCATCGCCGATGCCGAGATCGGATTGCGCGACGAGTTCGACGCCGGCATCGGCGAGCAGGTCGCGCAGTTCGGCCAGCTTGCCGCGGTTGCCGCTGGCGAGGACGAGCTTCATGTCGCCGCCGGTCCGATCAGGTCCCAGCGGTTGCCGTAGAGGTCGCGGAACACGACGACGGTGCCGTAGGCCTCGCGGCGCGGCGCTTCTTCCACGCGCGCGCCGTGGGCGAGCAGGCGCGCATGGTCGCGGTCGAAATCGTCGGTGTGCAGGAAGAAGCCGACGCGACCGCCGTGCTGGTCGCCGATGCGTGCGGCCTGGTCGGGCGTGTTCGCGCGGGCGAGCAGCAGGGCGAAGGCGGCATCCTCCGCCGGCGCGATGCGCAGCCAGCGCTTGCCGGCGCCGAGGTCGCTGTCTTCGAGGACGCGGAAGCCGAGTGCATCGCGATACCAGGCAGCCGCTTCGTCGTAGTCGCGAACGAGCAGGGCGATGCAGGCGACCCGCCGCGTCATGCCGCGAGTGCGGCGCGTTGCAGGGCGCAGAGTTCGGCGGTGCCGTGCGCGGCGAGCGCGAGCAGTGCGTCGACTTCCCCGCGGCGCATGGCGTGGCCCTCGGCCGTGCCCTGCAGTTCGATGAAACCGCCGCCATCGTTCATGACCACGTTCATGTCGGTGTCGCAGCTGGAATCCTCGGCATAGTCGAGGTCGAGCACCGGCATGCCGTTCCACAGTCCGACCGAGACCGCGGCGACCGCGCCGACGATCGGGTCGCGCTTGAACGCGCCTTTCGCCTTCAGGCCGGCGATCGCGTCGACGAGGGCCACGTACGCGCCGGTGATCGCCGCAGTACGGGTGCCGCCATCGGCCTGCAGGACATCGCAGTCGAAGGTGATCGTGCGTTCGCCGAGCGCGCCGCGAGCGACGCAGGCACGCAGGCTGCGCCCGATCAGGCGCTGGATCTCCATGGTGCGTCCGCTCTGGCCACCGCGGGCGGCTTCGCGCTGGGTGCGGTCGTGGGTGGCGCGCGGCAGCATGCCGTATTCGGCGGTCAGCCAGCCTTCGCCCTTGCCGCGCAGGAACGGCGGCACCTTGTCCTCGACCGTCGCCGTGCACAGCACGCGCGTGTCGCCGAAGGAGACCAGCACCGAACCCTCGGCGTGGCGGGTGAAGCGACGGACGAACGACACCGGGCGCAGCTGGTCGGGAGCGCGGCCGCTCGGGCGGGGACGGATGGTCATGCGGGAGGCGCTATGGCAAAGCGGCCGCACAGTTTACCATTGCCGCCCTTGTTCCCGACGGACCGGCGCGATGATCCGCAGCATGACCGCCTTCGCCAGCGGCGAGAGCGAGACGGCCCATGGCACGCTCGGCATCGAGCTGCGCTCGGTCAATCACCGCTACCTCGAACTCGGCCTGCGCCTGCCCGACGAACTGCGCAGCTTCGAGCCGGCGCTGCGCGACACCCTCAACGCGCGCCTCTCCCGCGGCAAGGTCGACGTGACGATCCGCCTCAAGCAGGCGGCAACCCGCGCCAGCGCGCTGGTGGTCGACGACGAACTGGTCGCGCGCCTCGCCGAGACCGCGCAGCTGCTGTCGGCGCGATTCCCCGCCCTGCGCGTCGACTTCGCCAGCCTGCTCGACTGGCCCGGCGTCCTGCGCGACCAGGCCGCCGATGCGGAAGGGCTGCGCAGCGCGGCCGCCGAACTGCTCGAACGCGTTCTGGCCGACTTCATCGCCACCCGCGAACGCGAGGGCGAGCGCCTGGCCGGCTTCCTGCGCGACCGCCTCGACGGCATCGCCGGCATCGTCGAGGACGTGCGCGGGCATCTGCCCGAAGTCCGCGTCGCCGTGCGCGCGCGCCTCGACCAGCGACTCGCGGAGATCAAGCAACCGGTCGACCCGGGACGGATCGAGCAGGAAATCGTCCTCCAGCTGCAGCGCATGGATGTCGACGAGGAACTCGACCGCCTGACTTCGCACGTCGCCGAGGCGCGCCGCATCTTCGGCCTCAAGGAGGCGGTCGGGCGCCGCCTCGACTTCCTCATGCAGGAGTTCAACCGCGAAGCGAACACGCTCGGCTCGAAGGCGGCCGACCCGCGCACGACCAAGTCCGCCGTCGAGCTCAAGGTGCTGATCGAGCAGATGCGCGAGCAAGTGCAGAACCTGGAGTGACCGTGTCGGGCACGCTCTACATCATCGCGGCACCCTCGGGCGCCGGCAAGACAAGCCTCGTCAAGGCGCTGCTCGAGCGCGAGCAGGGCATCGCCCTGTCGGTCTCCTACACCTCGCGACCGCCGCGATCCGGCGAGATCGACGGCCAGCACTACCATTTCGTCTCGCGCGAGGTGTTCGAGCACATGGCCGCGACCGGCGCGTTCTTCGAACATGCCAACGTGCACGGCGACTACAAGGGCACGGCGCGCGACGCGGTCGAGCCGCTGCTCGCCGCCGACCGCGACGTGCTGCTCGAGATCGACTGGCAGGGCGCGCAGCAGGTGCGGGCGAAGTGCGCGGACGTGGTCAGCATCTTCATCCTGCCGCCGTCACGCCGCGAACTGGAGCGCCGCCTGCGCCAGCGCGCCTCCGACAGCGCCGCGCAGATCGCCCGCCGCATCGCCGATTCGCGCACCGAGATCGCCCGCGCCGCGGAGTTCGACTACATCGTCATCAACGACGATTTCGCCCAGGCCGTGCTCGACCTGCAGGCGATCTTCGCCTCGCGACGGCTGCGCCGCGAGGCCCAGCTGAAGCGCCACGCGTCCCTCCTCGACGACCTGCTGAAACCGTCGTGAGTCCGGCTGCCGTCCCTGCCGCTGCCGCCGCCGGCGGCAATCACGTCGAGGTGCGCGGCCTGCATACCGTGCTCGGCCGCAAGCTGATCTTCGACGGCGTCGATCTCGACATGGCGCGCGGGCGCATCACCGCCGTGATGGGTCCGAGCGGCACCGGCAAGACGACGCTGATGCGCCACATCACCGGCCAGCTCGCGCCGGACGCCGGCGACATTTTCGTCGACGGCGAGAACGTGCCGAAGCTCGGCCGCAGCGCGCTGTTCGCCCTGCGCGAGAAGATCGGCTACCTGTTCCAGAACTCGGCGCTGCTGACCGACTACAGCGTGTTCGAGAACGTGGCCTTCCCGCTGCGCCAGCACCTGCGCCTGCCGGAGGAGATCCTGCGCAACATCGTGCTGATGCGCCTGCAGGCAGTCGGCCTGCGCGGCGCCGCCGGGTTGATGCCGGCCGAGCTGTCCGGCGGCATGGTGCGCCGGGTCGCGCTGGCGCGGGCGATCGTGCGCGACCCGCGCCTGGTCATCTACGACGAGCCGTTCGTCGGCCTCGACCCGATCGCCCTCAACCAGGTGGTGAAGATCATCCGCACGCTCAACGATTCGCTCGGCATCACCAGCATCCTCGTCGCCCACGAATTCTCCGCGGTCCGGCGCATCGCCGACCACGTGTACCTGATCGCCGGCGGCAAGGTGGTCGCCGAGGGTCATCCCGAGGAACTCGCCACGCGCGATTCGCCATGGACGCGCCAGTTCTTCGGCGGCGAGGCCGACGGCCCGGTGCCGTTCGAATATCCGGCGCGCGACTACGCGCTCGACCTCGGTTTCGACGGGAGCAAGGCATGAGCGCGCCGGGCGGCCGGCGATCCCTGGTCGGCAATGCGCTGGCCCAGGTCGGCGCGGCCGGCCTGTTCCTGTTCTCGATCCTCGGCGCGGTGCCGGGCAGCCTGCGCCATTTCCGCGAGACCGTGCGCCAGGTCTGGTTCGTCGGCGCGATGAGCCTGGTCATCATCATGACCTGCGGCCTGTTCGTCGGCATGGTGCTCGCACTGCAGCTTTACTACACGCTGTCGATCTTCGGCGGCACCGCCGCGCTCGGCACCGTCGTCGCGCTGTCGCTGTTCCGCGAGCTCGGCCCGGTGGTGACCGCCCTGCTGTTCGCCGGACGCGCCGGCACCTCGGTGACCGCGGAGATCGGCCTGATGCGCGCCACCGACCAGCTCTCGGCGATGGAGATGATGGCGGTCGATCCGCTCGCCTACGTCATCGCCCCGCGCTTCCTGGCCGCGGTCATCGCCATGCCGCTGCTCGCCTGCGTGTTCAATGCGCTCGGCATCCTCGGTGCGCATATCGTCGGAGTCAGCTGGCTCGGCCTCGACAACGGCACGTTCTGGGGCAACATGACCTCGAGCGTCGATGTGTGGACCGACGTCGTCAATGGCGTGTGGAAGAGTGCGGCGTTCGGTGCGGTGATCGCCCTGATCGCCACCTTCCAGGGCTACACGACGCCGCCGACCAGCGAAGGCGTGGCGCACGCGACGACGCGCACGGTGGTGTCGTCGTCGATCGTCGTGCTCGCCCTCGATTTCGTCATGACCGCCTTCCTGATGTGACCCTCGCATGGTTTGCAGAGGGTTCGTGGAAGAGGTGGAAACACGGAGCACACGGAGCACACGGGGAAAGCGAGCAATGGATCTTTTGCCTGTTTTCTCGACCTTTCTTCCTCCGTGTGCTCCGTGTCAAAGGCTATTGCAGTTCGTGATCCGCTCCAGATACCGAAGATTCCCGGGATCGAAACCATGACCCAACCCAGACGTTCCTTCCAGATCGGCTCCGGCCTGTTCATCGTGCTCGGCTTCGCCGCACTGGCCTACCTCGCCACGCAGACGACCTCGGTGGCCAACTACCGCGAGGGTGCCAGCTACGTGCTGAAGGCGCGCTTCGGCAACGTCGGCCAGCTCAAGCTGCGGGCGCCGATCAAGGTGGCCGGCGTGCGCATCGGCTCGGTGCGCTCGATCGTGCTCGACGCCACCACCCTCGAGGCGGTCGTCGAACTCGCCATCGATACCCGCTACCGCGAACTTCCCGACGATTCCGCGGCGGCGATATTCACCAGCGGTTTACTCGGCGACCAGTACGTTGGCATCAAGCCGGGCGGCTCGCCCGTCATGTTCGAGGATGGCGACGAGGTCGTCCTCACGCAATCCTCGATGCAACTGGAAGACCTGATCGGCAAGTTCCTCGTCGGCGGCGGCGACGCCGACCGGCCGGCCGCCGACACCGCACCCCCGTCGCCCTGACCCCGGAGTCCACCCATGCGCCGCCTGATCGGCAGCCTTGCCGCCCTCGTGTTCACCCTCGCCGCCGGCGTCTCCGTCCAGGCCCAGGCCAGTCCGCTCGAGCCGGCCGACGTCGTGCGCAAAATCGCCGACGAACTCGCCACCACGATCGGCTCGCGCCGCGAGGAACTGCGCAACGACCGCGACCGCCTCGTCCACGAGATCGACGACATCCTGCTGCCGCATTTCGACATCGACTATGCGTCGATCCTCGTGCTCGGCCAGACCGCGCGCACGACCAGCCCGGAACAGCGCTCGCGCTTCGCCAGGGCGTTCTACAGTTCGATCGCCCATCGCTATGCCGAAGGCCTGCTCAACTACACGCGCGGCAACGTGCGCGTGTTGCCGTTCCGCGGCGAGCTCAACGTCAAGCGCACGATCGTGCGCACCGAGGTCGTGCTCGACGACGGCAAGACCATCGCCGTCGACTATGCCTTCCGCAAGAGTGCGGGTGGCGATTGGAAAGCCTATGACGTCATCATCGAGGGCATTTCCTACATCACCAACTACCGCAACCAGGTTGCCGCCGAAGTCAAGGCAAGCGGACTCGATGCGCTGATCGTGCGTCTCGAAACGCAGGGCGAAAAGGCGCTGGAAAGCATGGAGCGCAAGCAGCAGGGCGGGGCGTGAGCGCCACCTTCGCCCTGCAGGCGGTCGCCGCGGACCGCTTCGACCTGCGCGGACGCATCGACGTCGGCAACGCCGCCCTGGCCTTGCTCGAGGGTCAAGGCCACCTCGGCCGGCAGCCGGCCAGCATCGACCTGTCGGCGCTGGAAAGTGCCGACGGGGTGACCCTGGCCGTGCTGGTGGCGTGGGCGGCGCACGCCGCACGCCGGGGTCAGGCGCTGCGTTTCACCGGCGTCGGCGGACGCCTTGCCGCCATCGCCCGCCTGTGTGCGGTGGAGCCGCTGCTCGGCATCGCCGCCGAGCGCTGATCCGGAACGCGATCGCGGCGGCCGGGCGCGTGGCCAGCGACCGGCTCACGGCTCGTCCTTGCGCCCCTTCTCGTACTCGAGCTGCTCCTCGAGCAGGGCGTCGATGTCGTCGTCGTCGATGCCCTGCATGAGCTGGATCGCATCCAGCGGCGGCTCGCCGTCGTAGATCAGGTAGAGGCGGCGCTGCCGGTAGGCGTCGCGGTAGAACACGTAGGGATCGTAGGTGCCCTCGAGCAGCGATTCGGCGTCGATGCCGCCGGCGCGCAGGGTCACCAGGAACAGCATGTTCGGCCAGTGCTGCTGCTTGTAGGGATGGTCGTGGCGGCGCGCGTAGCGCGACATCGGGTCGAGGAAATGGCTGTCGACCGGCATGCGCCAGATGTCGCGCGCGCTGGTCGAACCGACGAACGGCAGGACGAGGTACGGACCTTCGCCGATGCCCCAACGGGCCAGGGTGACGCCGAAGTCGGTTTCCCGGGCCGGCAGGTGCATGCGGCTGGCCGGATCGAGGAAGCCGAGAAAACCGACCGTCGTGTTGATGAGGAAGCGGCCGGTGCCCTTCAGCGCGTCGCGCGGCTCGCCCTGCAGGATGTCGTTGCCGATCGTGATCGGCATGCGGATGTTGGCGAAGAAGTTGCTGAGCGCGCGGCGCAAATTCGGCGTGGTCAGCTTGCGGTAGCCGACCGCCACCGGCCGGATCACCGCCTTGTCCATGCGTTCGTTGAAAGCGTACATGCGGCGGTTGAACGGCTCCCACGGATCGTCGGTGCGGGGCTGCCGGACGGCACAGCCGGCGAGCACGGCCAGGAGCACGATCAGGCCGACCCGGCCTGCGGCGGAAACGGGGGAACGCGGCATCAGGGAGTCCATGGGCTGCGAAGCGGCGGTCCGGTGCATGCGGCCGTCGAGCGGGTACGCGGGGCCGGCGAAGGGTATGCGAAATGGCCTTGCAGGTACATCGGGGCGGTGCGCCGGGAAGCGGGCTGTTTGCACCGCACAAGGCCGGGCCGCTAGAATGCCCGGCCGGGTTCCGTTCATGTTCCGCACTACTTTCAGAGGTTCAGCGATGGCGCGCATCACCGTGGAGGACTGCCTCAAGGTGGTCGACAACCGTTTCGAGCTCGTGCTGATGGCGACCAAGCGTGCGCGCCAGCTGGCCAAGGGCGCCGATCCGGCCGTCGATGCCCACAACGACAAGCCGACCGTGGTCTCGCTGCGTGAAATCGCCTCCCGCAAGGTCGACCAGGCGATGATCGACGAGATCGACCGGCTGTCGCGCGAGAAGGCCGAGCGCGAGGCGCTCGAATGGGCTGCCGCCGAGGTCGACGACGACCTCTCCAAGGGCGGGGACGATCTCTGAGGAGAGATTCGCCCACCCCGGCTCCGCAGGCACCAGGCGGGGCGTGAGCCGGCCCCAATCGAGGCGACGCGATGAAGGCAGCGGTCGATCCGGGCAGCGCGAAGACACGCAGGGCGAAGACGCCCGCCTTCATGCTGGCCCTCGAAGACCGCCTTGCCGGCTACCTCGACGCCGCCCAGATCGCGCGCATCCATCGCGCCTACGAAGTCGGCGCCGAGGCGCACAAGGGCCAGACCCGCAAGAGCGGCGAGCCCTACATCACCCATCCGGTCGCCGTCGCCGGCATCCTTGCCGAACTCGGCATGGATCCGGACACGATCATTGCCGCGATCCTGCATGACACCCTCGAGGACACGCCGCTCACGCCGGACCGGCTGACCGCCGAGTTCGGCAACACCGTCACCGAACTCGTCGACGGCGTCACCAAGCTCGACAAGCTGCACTTCAAGAGCCGCCAGGAAGCCGCCGCGGAAAGCTTCCGCAAGATGCTGCTGGCGATGGCGCGCGACCTGCGCGTGATCCTCATCAAGCTCGCCGACCGCCTGCACAACATGCGCACGCTCGGTTCGATGGAAGCCGGCGCGCGCCGGCGCATCGCCCTGGAAACGCTCGAGATCTATGCGCCGATCGCCCAGCGGCTCGGCATGAACCGCTTCAAGGCGGAACTGCAGGACCTCGGCTTCCGTGCCCTCCATCCGGATCGCCATCGCGTCATCGCCGCGCGCATCCGCACCGTGCTCGGCAACCGCCGCGAGGCAATGGGCAAGATCGAGGCCGCGCTGGAAGCACGCCTGGCGGCGGAAAACATCCCGCATCGCATCGTCAGCCGGATCAAGTCGCCGTACAGCATCTACACGAAGATGCGCACAGAGCAGAAGTCGTTCGCCCAGGTGATGGACGTGTACGGCTTCCGCGTCGTGGTCGATTCGGTGATGCACTGCTATCACGCGCTCGGCGCCGTGCATGCGCTGTACCGGCCGCTCGACGGACGCTTCCGCGACTTCATCGCCATTCCGAAGGCCAACGGCTACCAGTCGCTGCACACCGTCCTGTTCGGATCGTTCGGCGCGCCGATCGAGATCCAGATCCGCACCGAGGACATGGATGCGGTGGCCGAACGCGGCGTCGCCGCGCACTGGAGCTACAAGACCGACTCGGCGCCGGCCAACAGCGCGCAGAACCGCGCCCGCGAGTGGCTGTCGGGCCTCGTCGATTCGCAGACGCGCACGGCGTCCTCGCTCGAGTTCATCGAGAACGTCAAGGTCGACCTGTTTCCCGACGAGGTCTACCTGTTCACCCCGAAGGGCCGCATCCTCGCCCTGCCGCGCAACTCCACCGCGCTCGACTTCGCCTATGCCGTGCACACCGATGTCGGCAGCCACGCGGTGGCCGCGCGCGTCGACAAGAAGTTCGCGCCGTTGCGCACGCGCCTGAGCAGCGGCCAGACCGTCGAGATCATCACCGCGCCATCGGCAGTGCCGAGCACGCAATGGCTGGAATGGGTGGTCAGTTCGAAGGCGCGCACGGCGATCCGCCACTTCCTCAAGCGCCTGCAGCACGAGGACGCGATCGACCTCGGTCATCGCATGCTCGACCGCGCCATGGACGCGCTCGGCGCGTCGCTGGAGGCGCTGCCGCCGGATGCGCTCGGCCTCTACCTCGAGGAGCAGAAGCTGCGCGCGCTGGAGGACCTGCTCGCCGACATCGCCCTCGGCAACCGCACCGCCGACCAGGTCGCGCGTTCGCTGCTGCACGTGCAGGACGGCTTCGCCGCGAACCTGCAGCCGCATGCTGCCGAGAAGATCCTCATCAGCGGCGCCGAGCGCGGCGTGCTGAGCTTCGGAAACTGCTGCCACCCCGTGCCCGGCGACGAGATCATCGGTCACGTGTCGGCCGGCAAGGGCATCGTCGTGCACCGGCTGGAATGCCCGAACGTGGTCGAGCTGGCGAAGTCGCCGGAACGCTGCGTCGAGATCGGCTGGGACAGCGACGTCAGCGGCGACTACCGGGTCGAGCTGCGCATCATCGTGGCCAACAAGCCCGGCGTGCTCGCCCAGGTGGCCGCCGCCGTCGCCGAGGCGCGCTCGAACATCGAGAATGTCGAATACAAGGAACGCGACCTGATGACGGCGACCCTGCTGTTCACGATCGAGGTCGTCAACCGCAAGCATCTCGCCGACGTCATGCGCGGCGTGCGCCGCCTCGGCGTGGTCAACGCCGTCTACCGCCATCCCGTCTGATTTCCGAGGTGACCGCATGAGCCAGCGTTCCATCATCCATTCCGACCGGGCGCCGAAGGCGATCGGTCCGTATTCGCAGGCGGTGCGCGTCGGCGACACGATCTACCTGTCGGGGCAGACTCCGCTCGATCCGGAGACCGGCGAACTGGTCGACGGCGACATCACCGCGCAGGCCACGCGCGTGTTCGAAAACCTCAAGGCCGTGCTGGACGCGGCCGGCGCCGGATTCGGCGATGTCGCCCGCGTCGGCATCTACCTGACCGACCTCGGCAACTTCGCCGCGGTCAACGAGGTGATGAAGCGCTATTTCAGCGAACCCTATCCGGCGCGCTCGACGATCGGCGTGGCGTCGCTGCCGCGCGGGGCGACAGTCGAGGTCGACATGATCGTCGCCCTCGCCTGACGGGCGCGGATTGCCGATCCATGCCGCGTGCAGCGGGCGCTGGCCCCGAAGCGACGGGCGACCCCGGACTTGCCGGGGTGGAAACCCTGCCGGGGGTCGGTCCGCAGCTTGCCCTGGCGCTGGCCCGGCTCGGCATCGAGCGCGTGCAGGACCTGTGGTTCCACCTGCCGCTGCGCTACGAGGACCGCACCCGCGTCACCCCGATCCGCGAGCTGGCCATCGGCCAGCCGGCCCAGGTCGAAGGCACCGTGCGCGCGGTCGAACGCGGCTTCCGCTTCCGCCCGCAGTTGCGCGTGGCCATCGACGACGACAGCCGTGCCACCCTGGTGCTGCGCTTCTTCCATTTCCGCAAGGCGCAGGCCGACCAGTTCGTGCCGGGGCTGCGCCTGCGCTGCTATGGCGATGTGCGCATGGGGGCGCACGGTCCCGAGATCGTGCATCCGCAGTACCAGCGCCTGGCCGGCGAGATCGGCGTCGAGGAGCGCCTGTCGCCGGTCTATCCGGTGACCGAAGGCCTCGGCCAGCGGCGTCTTGCCGGACTCGTTGCGCTGGCCCTTGAACGCCTGCCCGGCGAGGAGGCACTGGAGTTGCTGCCGGCGTCGTTGCGCGCGCCGCTCGGCCTGCATTCGCTGCGCGAGGCGCTGCTGTTCGTGCACCGGCCGCCGGCCGGCGCGGATCTGGCCGCCCTCAGCGCCGGCACGCATCCGGCGCAACGCCGGCTCGCCTTCGAGGAGTTGCTGACCCATCACCTCAGCCTCAAGCGCCTGCGCGCGCAGGTGCGCGTGCAGGCGGCACCGGCACTGGCCGGCGACGGCCACCTCGCCCGGCGCCTGCTCGCCGGCCTGCCGTTTGCGTTGACCGGCGCGCAGCGCAGGGTCGCCGACGAGATCCTGCGCGACCTCGCGCGCGCCGAACCGATGCTGCGCCTCGTGCAGGGCGACGTCGGTTCCGGCAAGACCGTGCTTGCCGCATTGGCGGCGGCGGCGGCGATCGAGGGCGGCGTCCAGGTGGCCCTGATGGCACCGACCGAACTGCTGGCCGAACAGCATCTGCGCAGCCTTGCCGCCTGGTTCGCGCCGCTCGGCATCGAGCCGGTCTGGCTGGCCGGCAAGGTGCAGGGCCGCGCACGCCGTGCGGCGCTGGCCGCGGTCGGCGAGGGCGCGCCGCTCGTGGTCGGCACCCACGCACTGATGCAGGAGGGGGTCGGCTTCGCCCGGCTCGGACTGGTGATCATCGATGAGCAGCATCGCTTCGGCGTGCACCAGCGCCTGGCCCTGCGGAACAAGGCGCGGGCGGCACCGCCGGCGGCGCCTGTTCGAGGCCGGGATGGCGAGCCGCGGTCGGCCGGCCCGGGAGAGGCGGATTGGCAGGTGCCGCACCAGCTCGTGCTGACGGCGACGCCGATCCCGCGCACGCTGGCGATGTCGGCCTATGCCGTCCTCGTCTTGTCGGTGGTCGACGAACTGCCGCCCGGACGCACGCCGGTGAAGACCGTGGTCATGTCCACCGCGCGCCGCGACGACGTCATCGCGCGCATCCGCGAGGCCTGTGACGACGGTCGCCAGGCGTACTGGGTCTGCACGCTGATCGAGGAGTCCGACGAGAGCGAGGCGCAGGCGGCCGAGGTCGCCCATGCGGCACTGGCCGGCACGTTGCCGGGCTTGCGCGTCGGCCTCGTCCACGGACGCCTCAAGCCGGCGGAAAAACAGGCGGTGATGGATGCGTTCCGCCACGGCGAACTCGCCGTGCTGGTCGCCACCACCGTGATCGAGGTCGGTGTCGACGTGCCGAACGCGAGCCTGATGGTGATCGAGAATGCCGAGCGCCTCGGCCTTGCCCAGCTGCACCAGTTGCGCGGTCGTGTCGGTCGCGGTGCGCGGGCGTCGACCTGCGTGCTGATGTACCAGCCGCCCCTGTCGTCGCTGGCGCGCGAACGCCTGCAAACGATGCGCGAGACCAGCGACGGTTTCGTCATCGCCGAAAAGGACCTCGCCCTGCGCGGTCCCGGCGAGATGCTCGGCACGCGCCAGACCGGGCGTCTCGCCTTCCGCATCGCCGACCTGTCCCGCGATGCCGACCTGCTTCCATCGGTGCAGCGGGTCGGCGCGGCCATGCTCGAAGCGCATGCGGACGATGCCGGGCGGCTGATCGCGCGCTGGATCGGCAACGCGACGCGCTACGCCGACGCCTGAGCGGCGGCGGACGCACGGCGGGCGGGGCAGGGTGGCCGCATGCGATCATCCGCGCCTGCCTTCCGTGCGGGGACGACGTGACCCAACCATTGCTGCTGATCGACACCGATCCCGGCGTCGACGATGCCCTCGCCATCCTCATGGCGTATCGCCACGCCACCGTCGCCGGGCTTTGCGTCACCGCCGGCAACGTCGGCCTCGTGCATACCGTGCGCAATGCGCTCAAGCTCGTCGATGTGGTCGGGGCGGAAACGCCGGTGTTCCCGGGGTGCGCGCGTCCACTGGTGCTGCCGGCAGCGGATGCCGCCTTCGTGCACGGCGCCGACGGCTTCGGCGACACCGGCTACGCCGCGCCGGCGCGCGCGCCGGCCGCCGAACATGCCGCGCTGGCGATCGTGCGGCTGGCCCGCGAACACGCCGGGGCGCTCACCCTGGTCGCGCTCGGTCCGCTGACCAACCTCGCCCTGGCGCTGCGGATCGAGCCCGAACTGCCGCGTCTCGTCGGCCGCCTCTTGGTCATGGGCGGGGCGGTGAACGGGCGCGGCAACACCCATCTCGTGCCGGCCGAGTTCAACATCGGATTCGACCCGGAAGCCGCGCACGTGGTGTTCTCGGAATGGCCGCAGTTCGACCTGGTCGACTGGGAGGCGACCCTGCGCCACGGCCTCGACTTCGCCAGGGTCGAACGCTGGCTTGCCGCGGACGATGCCCGCGCGCGCTTCTATGCGGCCATCTCGCGGCGCACGCGCGCGTGGACGCGTGCGCACGGGCGCGCCGCGCTGATGACCGCCGATGCGCTGGCCATGGCGGTTGCGCTCGAGCCGGGCATTGCCCTCGAGGTGGCCGAGCGCGCGGTCGCGGTCGAGCTGGGCGGCGCGCTGACACGCGGGGCGAC